>Ga0256826_1001445_pt1 | contig 14746 bp, 10 predicted proteins | sample CV79metaG_FD_185975 | JGI IMG/M metagenome (GOLD analysis project Ga0256826, IMG submission 185975) | Hydrothermal vent microbial communities from East Pacific Rise, Pacific Ocean - CV79 | ecosystem: Environmental > Aquatic > Marine > Hydrothermal vents | place: Pacific Ocean: East Pacific Rise...
GAGTATTAAAAGTAAATTTATATTTACTTTTTTCTTATTTTCTTAATTGCCCGCCGAAGTTCTATTGTTTTGGAAAGGAGGAAAAATTATGACTAAATTACAAAAAAATGAAATTGTTGAATCATTATCTAATGAATTCAAAACAGCTGAAGCTATTGTTGTTGCTGATTATAGAGGTACAGCTCATAAAGATTTAGAATCTTTAAGAGTTGCTGCTGCTGAAGTTGGAGCAAAAGTTCAAGTTGCTAAAAATTCACTTGTTTCAATCGCTGTTAAAAATGCAGAGAAAGAAGCATTAGAATTAACTGGTACAAATATATTTATTTGGTCTGAAGATCAAATCTCAGCTTGTAAAGTTGCAGATAAATTTGCTTCAGCAAATAAAGATACATTCAGTATTAAATCAGGTATCATTGAAGGTAAAGCTGCTGACGCTGCAACTGTTAATCAGTTCGCTAAGTTACCAGGTAGAGAAGAATTACTTGGAATGCTTGCATCTGTATGGATGGGACCTGTTAGAAACTTTACTGTTGGTCTTGACGCACTTAGAATTAAAAAAGAAGAGGAAGCAGCATAATTGCTTCTTTAATAGTTGTGATATTAAATCACATTTAAAATTAAAATTTATTATATAAATAAAAGGAAATAAAATGGCAATCTCTAAAGAAGATGTATTAGAATATATTTCAGGTTTAAGCGTACTTGAGCTTTCTGAATTAGTTAAAGAATTTGAAGAAAAATTTGGTGTATCTGCTACACCTGTTGCAGTAGCTGGTGCTGCTGGTGGTGCTGCTGAAGCTGCTGATGAAAAAACAGAATTTGATGTAATTATCAAAGATGCTGGTGCTAAAAAAATCAACGTAATTAAAGCAGTAAGAGCTCTTACTGGTTTAGGATTAAAAGAAGCAAAAGCAATGGCTGAAGAAGCTGGTGCAGTTGTTAAAGAAGGTATCTCAAAAGAAGATGCTGAAGCTGCAAAAACTGCTTTAGAAGAAGCTGGTGCTACTGTAGAAGTTAAATAATTTTAACTTTTTTAGTTCACTAACCCTTGATTTAATGCTCTGTGTATTCACAGAGCATTAGTCATTTCTGCGCATTTGTGCATTTTAACCTATATATGTGATTTGAGTATGTATAGGTTAGAATGTTAAATTACGCTTAATATTTTTAATAAAATAGCATTTAATTGCATAAAATAAGAAAGGCTCATATGTTAAATTCATTAAAATCTGGAAATAGATTAAGAGTTGATTTTGCAAAAAATCCACAAAAAATTAAAATTCCAAATCTATTACAATTACAAAAAAGTAGTTATGAAAACTTTTTAATGGTTGGTCACGAAGATAGAACTACTGCTGGAATTGAAAAGGTATTTAAAGCATCTTTTCCTATACATGATTCTCAAAATAGATTTACTATTGATTATCTAAATAGTGAAGTTGGTAAACCTAAATATACTGTATCTGAATCAATGGTTAGAGGTCTTACATACTCAATACCATTAAGAATTAATGTTAGATTAACTCTTTGGGACTTAGATGAAAAAACTGGTGAAAAAATCGGTGTTAAAGATATTAAAGAGCAATCTTTATATATAAGAGAGATACCTTTAATGACTGATAGAATCTCTTTTGTTGTAAATGGTGTTGAGAGAGTTGTTGTAAATCAATTACATAGATCTCCTGGTGTTATTTTTAAAGAGGAAGAAGCAAGTACAGTTGTAAATAAACTAATCTATACTGGACAAATTATACCAGATAGAGGTTCTTGGTTGTATTTTGAGTATGATGCTAAAGATATCTTATATGTTAGAATTAATAAAAGAAGAAAAGTACCAGTAACAATTATGTTAAGAGCTTTAGATTATTCTAAAGAAGAGATAATTAAATTATTTTATCCAATTGTTAATATTCAAGTTAAAAATAATAAATTTTTAACTCAATTTAATGCTGAATCATTTACAGGTAAAGTAGACTTTGACTTAATTGATGATAAAGGTAACTTAATCATTGCTGCAGGAAAAAGACTTACAACTAGAAAAGCTAATGCATTAGCAGAGGGTGGTTTAAAATTAGTTGAGTATCCAGTAGAATTATTAATGGAAAGACATACAGCTACTAATATTTTTGATCCAGAATCTGGTGAAATTTTATTTGATGCATTAACACCATTAGATGATTTAAAATTAAAAAAATTATTAGATCTTGGATTTGATAACTTCGATATTGCAAATGATTTAGCTGAAGGTATTGATGATTCTATTATTAGAGCATTTAAAGCTGATGCAGAATCTATTAAATTATTAAAACAAACAGAACAAATTGATGATGAAAATGATCTTTGTGCTATTAGAATTTATAAAGTTATGAGACCTGGTGAGCCTGTAACAAAAGAAGCTGCAAGAGATTTCTTAAAGAAATTATTTTTTGATCCAGAAAGATATGACTTAACTAAAGTTGGTAGAATGAAAATGAATCATAAGTTAGGTGTAAATGTTCCTGAATATATTACAGTTTTAACTCATGAAGATGTTATAAAAACAGTTAAATATCTTATTAAAGTGAAAGCAGGACATGGTCATATCGATGATAGAGATCACTTAGGTAATAGAAGAATTAGATCAATTGGTGAGTTATTGTCAAATGAGCTTCATTCAGGTTTAATTAAAATGCAAAAAGCAATTAGAGATAAAATGACTACATTAAGTGGTTCATTAGAAGATTTAATGCCTCACGATTTAATTAATTCAAAAATGATTACATCTACAATTACAGAGTTCTTTACATCTGGTCAACTTTCTCAATTTATGGATCAAACAAATCCATTATCAGAAGTTACACATAAAAGAAGACTTTCTGCACTTGGTGAAGGTGGACTTGTAAAAGAGAGAGCTGGATTTGAAGTAAGAGATGTTCACCCAACTCATTATGGTAGAATTTGTCCAGTTGAAACTCCAGAGGGTCAAAATATTGGTCTTATTAATACATTGTCTACATATTCAAAAGTAAATGATTTAGGATTTATTGAGACTCCTTATAAAAAAGTTATTGATGGATTAGTAACTGAAGAGATTGAATATTATACTGCTATTCAAGAAGAGGGTAAAACTATCGCTCCTGGTTCTACTAAACTTACAAAAGATGGTAAGATTGCTGAAATATTAATTGAGGGTAGAATTGATGGTGAGATTATGCTTGTTGAATCTGCAAAAGTTGATTTAATAGATATTTCATCTGCTATGGTTATGGGTGTTGCTGCTTCATTAATTCCATTCTTAGAACATGATGATGCGAATAGAGCCTTAATGGGATCAAATATGATGAGACAAGCTGTTCCATTATTAAGACCAAATGCTCCATTTGTAGGAACTGGTCTAGAAAAAATTGTTGCAAGAGATTCATGGGCAAGTATTAAAGCTAAAAGAGCTGGTACTGTTGAAAAATGTGATTCTAGAAATATTTTTATTAAAGGTGAAGATGAAGAGGGTGCATTTATTGACCACTATATCTTAAGTAAAAACCAAAGAACAAATAACAATACTACTTTTGGTCAAAGAGCAAGTGTAAAAACTGGTCAAACTATAGAGTTAGGTCAAGTTATTGCAGATGGTCCATCTATGGATAATGGTGAGCTTGCAATTGGTGTTAATGCTACTGTTGCATTTATGCCTTGGAATGGTTACAACTACGAAGATGCGATTATTCTTTCACAAAAACTTATTAAAGAGGATGCATTTACTTCAATTCATATTTATGAAAAAGAGGTTGAAGCTAGAGAACTTAAACATGGAAATGAAGAGATCACTAGAGATCTTCCAGGTGTAAAATCTGAGTCAATAGAGCATCTTGATGATTGTGGTATTGTTAAAATTGGTACTTATTTAAAACCAGGTATGATTATGGTTGGTAAAGTTACACCAAAAGGTGAGATTAAACCTACACCAGAAGAGAGACTTTTAAGAGCAATCTTTGGTGAAAAAGCTGGTCACGTTATCAATAAATCTATGTATTGTTCAGCATCAATTGAGGGAACTGTAGTTGATGTAAGAGTATTTACAAAAAAAGGTTATGAAAAAGATGATAGAGCAATCTCTACAATAGAAGCTGAAAAAACATCTTTAGATGTAGAGCATCACGATAAACTAATGATGTTAGATAGAGAAGAAAACTTAAAAATTAATGATTTAATCTCTAAAAATGAATTAGAAAATGATGTAGAAATTGGTGAAAAGCAATTTAAAAAAGGTGATAAATTAACACTTGCTGATTTAGAAAATGTTAATAGATTTGCAATGAAAAAAGTAATTGCATCTTTTACAAAAGATGTTGCTAAATCATATAATAAAATTAAAGATCACTTTATTAAAGAGAAATCTGTACTAAGAGAAAACCATGAAGAAAAACTAGCTATTTTAGAGCATGATGATATCTTACCAAATGGTGTTATTAAGCAGGTTAAAGTTTATATTGCAACTAAAAGAAAGATAAAAGTTGGTGATAAAATGGCTGGGCGTCATGGAAATAAAGGTATTGTTTCTAATATTGTTCCAGAAGTAGATATGCCATATCAAGAAGATGGATCATCTGTTGATGTTATTTTAAATCCACTTGGGGTTCCTTCTCGTATGAATATCGGTCAGATTCTAGAAGTTCACTTAGGATATGCTGGTAAACAATTAGGAGCACAAATTCAAACTATGTTTGATGAGAAAAAAGCAACATTTATTAAAGATTTAAGAAATAAAATGGCTGAAATTGCTGATGTTACTAAACTTATGAATGGTAAAGCTTTATTAAATTCTATGGATGATGATACTCTAATCGAATATGGTAGAGATTGGGCAAAAGGTGTTAGATTTGCAACTCCAGTATTTGATGGTGCAAAACAAGCAGAATTTGATAAATTATTTGAATTAGCAAAAATGGATACTGATGGTAAAACTGTACTTTATGATGGTTTAACTGGTGAGCAAATGTCAGAGAGAGTTAACGTTGGTGTTATGTATATGTTAAAACTACATCACCTTGTTGATGAAAAAGTGCATGCAAGATCTACTGGACCTTACTCTTTAGTAACACAACAACCAGTTGGTGGTAAAGCACTATTTGGTGGTCAGAGATTTGGAGAGATGGAAGTTTGGGCATTAGAAGCTTATGGTGCTACAGCAGTACTAAAAGAGATGCTTACAACTAAATCTGATGATGTTGAGGGTAGAACTAGAGCATATAAAGCAATTGCAAATGGAGAGAATGTACCAAGATCAGGTGTTCCTGAAACATTCTTTGTATTAACAAAAGAACTTCAAGCCTTAGGTCTTGATGTAGAAATTTTTGAAGAGGTGGATGCAGATGAGCAATAACGAAAAAGTTTTAAAACCAATAGAGATACATGAATTAGAAAAGCCAATGGATTTTTCAGCATTCCAATTAAAAATTGCGAGTCCTGAAAAAATTCTTTCTTGGTCATCTGGTGAAGTTAAAAAACCAGAAACTATTAACTATAGAACATTAAAACCAGAAAGAGATGGTTTATTTTGTGCAAAAATCTTTGGTCCAATTAAAGATTATGAGTGTATTTGTGGTAAATACAAGAAAATGAGATATAAAGGTGTAGTTTGTGAAAAATGTGGTGTTGAAGTAACATCATCTAAAGTAAGACGACACAGAATGGGTCATATTGATCTTGTAGCTCCTGTTGCACATATTTGGATGGTAAGTTCTTTACCATCAAGAATTGGTACACTTTTAGGTGTTAAACTAAAAGATTTAGAGAGAGTACTTTACTATGAAGCATATATTGTTTCTAATCCAGGAAGTGCATATTATGACAGTGAAAATTCTAAGTCTGTAGCAAAATTTGATATCTTAAATGAAGAACAATATAGAAGTATTGAAGAAAATTATGAGCATACTGGTTTTGAAGCTAATATGGGTGGACAAATTATTCAAGATTTATTAAAAAATCTTGACTTAGTTGAGTTGTTAAATTCTTTAAAAGATGATATGGCTGCAACAAAATCAGAAGCTAAAAAGAAAACTATTATAAAAAGACTTAAAGTTGTTGAAAACTTTATAAATAGTGGTAATAGACCTGAATGGATGATGCTAACAGTTTTACCTGTACTTCCACCAGATTTAAGACCTCTTGTAGCACTTGATGGTGGTAAATTTGCAGTATCTGATGTAAATGATCTTTATAGAAGAGTTATTAATAGAAATAATAGACTTAAAAGATTAACAGAACTTGATGCTCCTGAAATTATTATTAGAAATGAGATGAGAATGCTTCAAGAAGCTGTTGATGCTTTATTTGATAATGCAAAAACTGCAAATGCAGTAAAAGGTGCAAACAAAAGACCTCTTAAATCTTTATCTGAAATTATTAAAGGTAAACAAGGAAGATTTAGACAAAATCTTCTTGGAAAAAGAGTTGATTTCTCTGGTAGATCTGTAATTGTCGTTGGACCTAATTTAAATATGGATCAGTGTGGTATTCCAAAGAAAATGGCACTAGAGTTATTTAAACCACATTTAATGGCTAAACTTGAAGAGAAAGGTTATGCTACAACTTTAAAAGCTGCAAAAAGATTAATTGAAACAGAAACAAATGAAGTTTGGGAATGTTTAGCAGAGATTGTTGAAGATTATCCAGTATTACTAAATAGAGCACCAACTCTACATAAACTTTCTATTCAAGCATTCCATCCAATATTAATTGATGGTAAAGCTATTCAGTTACATCCACTAGTTTGTGCTGCTTTTAATGCCGATTTTGATGGGGATCAAATGGCTGTGCATGTACCATTATCACAAGAAGCTATTGCTGAAGCAAAAGTTCTTATGATGAGTAGTATGAATATTTTATTACCAGCTTCTGGTCGTGCTATTGCTGTACCTTCACAAGATATGATTTTAGGTATATATTATCTTTCACTTGAAAAAGATGGAGTAATAGGGGAGCATAAATTATTTTCTAATTTAAATGAAGTAATTATGGCTTTAGAGCTTAAAAAAGTTGATTTACATGCAAAAATTAGAACAATGATTGATGGGCAGTTAATAAATACAACAGTTGGTAGACTAATTGTTCATAATATATTACCTGATTTTGTACCTTTAGAGTTATGGAATATTATCTTAAAGAAAAAGAATATTGGTACTTTAGTTGATTATATTTACAAACATGGTGGATATGAAGTTACTCCTAAATTTTTAGATAATTTAAAAAATCTTGGATTTAAATATGCTACAAGTGCTGGTGTTTCTATCTCAATTGATGATATTAGAATTCCTGATTCAAAAGAGGGATTAGTTGCTATTGCTAAAAAAGAGGTTATTGAAGTTCAAAAACAATTTAACCAAGGTCTTTTAACTGAGCAAGAGAGATATAATAAAATTATTGATATTTGGACAGTTTTAAATAATAAACTAGGTGTAGAGATGATGGATTTAGTTGAATCTGATAAAGATGGATTTAACTCAATTTATATGATGGCAGATTCAGGGGCTAGAGGTAGTTCAGCTCAGATAAGACAGCTTGCAGGTATGAGGGGTCTTATGGCTAAACCTGATGGTTCTATTATTGAAACTCCAATTATCTCTAACTTTAGAGAAGGTTTAAATGTACTTGAGTACTTTATTTCTACTCATGGTGCGAGAAAAGGACTTGCGGATACAGCTTTAAAAACTGCGAATGCTGGGTATTTGACAAGAAAACTTATTGATGTATCTCAAAATGTTAGAATTGATTTAGAAGATTGTGGAACACATGAAGGTATTGAAATATCTGATATTGTTGATGGTAATGAATTAATTGAAGCTCTTGAAGAGAGAATTACAGGTAGAGTTATTGCTGCAAATATTGTTGATCCTATCTCTAATGAGATATTATTTACAGAGGGAACATTAATAACAGAAGAAAATGCAAAAGTTGTTTCTGATGCTGGTGTTAAATCAGTTGTTATTAGAACACCTCTTACATGTAAAGCTGAAAATACTTTATGTGCTAAATGTTATGGTCTAAACCTTGGAGAGCAAAGAAAAGCAAATCCAGGTGAAGCAGTTGGTGTACTTGCTGCTCAATCTATTGGTGAGCCAGGAACACAGCTTACACTAAGAACATTCCACGTTGGTGGAACAGCTAGTGCAACACAAGCAGAAAAAGAATTAAAAGCATCAAAAGAGGGATTTGTAAGATATTATAATATCCAAACATATACAAATAAGTTTGATGAAACTATTGTAGCAAATAGAAGAAATGCAGCTATTTTATTGGTTGAACCAAAAATAAATGCACCTTTTGATGGTATTGTTGGGATTGAATCAACTCATGAAGAGATGATTATTTCTGTTACTTGTTCTTCTGATGTTAAAAAATATTATTTTAGAAAAAATGATGTAGCAAAACCAAATGAGTTAGCTGGAGTAAGTGGTAAAATTGAGGGGAAATTGTATTTTCCATATAAAGATGGAGATTCAGTTGATGAATCAGATTCAATTGTTGAAGTTATTAAAGATAGTTGGAATGTACCATCACGAATCCCTTATGCTTCTACACTTAAAGTTGAAGATGGAGCACCAGTTACAAGAGAAATTATTGCTGGTTCAAAAGGTAAAGTTAAATTCTTTAAACTTAATGGTGATTATTTAGAAAGAGTTACAACTAAAAAAGTTGGTGATATAGTTACTCAAAAAGGTTTATTTGCTGTTATTGTGGATAATGAAGATAGAGAAGCTGTTAGATATTATATATCTAGAGAGTCTGTTATTTCTGTAGCAGATGATAGTGAAGTTGAGATGGGAACATTGATTGCGAAACCTCAAAATAAAACGCAAGTTGTGATAGCAGAGTGGGATCCATATGCAAATCCAACTATTTCACAAGAATCTGGTAAAGTAGTATTTGAAGATATTATTCCAGGTGTTACTGTAAGTGAAGCATATGATGAGCTAACTGGAACATCTAAACTAGTTGTTAATGAATATATTCCAAATAATTACAAACCAGCAATTATTATTAAAGGTGATAATGATACAGTTGCTACTTATGTGCTTGAGCCTAAAACATCATTATTTGTAAGTGAAGGTGAAGAGGTACAAATAGCAGATATTTTAGGTAAAACACCTAAAGCTGTTTCTAAATCATCAGATATTACTGGGGGGCTTCCAAGAGTTTCTGAATTATTTGAAGCAAGAAGACCAAAAAATATTGCTGTTTTAGCTACTTTTGATGGTGTTGTAAGTTTTGGAAAACCTTTAAGAAATAAACAAAGAGTAATAATCACTGATAATCAAGGTAACAAAGATGAATTCTTAATTATCAAAGATAGAAATATATTAGTAAGAGATGGTGAGTTTGTACATGCAGGTGAGCAATTAACTGATGGTCAAATAGCTTCTCATGATATACTTAAAATCTTAGGTTCAAAAGCTTTAAATGAGTTTATTGTATCTGAAGTTCAAGGTGTATATAGAGGGCAAGGTGTTTCTATTGCTGATAAACATATTGAGGTTATCTTATCTCAAATGTTAAGACAAGTTAATATTATCGATCCAGGTAATACAAAATTTGTAATTGGTGATATGATCTCTAAAAAAAGATTTATTTTAGAAAATGAGAGAATTATTAAAATTGGTGGAGAACCTGCATTAGCAGAACCAGTTTTATTAGGTATTACAAGAGCAGCTGTAACATCTGATTCTATTATATCTTCAGCGTCATTCCAAGAAACTACTAAAGTTTTAACAGAAGCTGCAATATCTGCTAAAATGGATATGTTAACTGATCTAAAAGAAAATGTTGTTATAGGTAGAACAATACCTGTAGGAACTGGTATTCATAGAAATAAGAAAATTAAATTTAGTATAGCTAAATAAAAAAAGTAGAGATAATCTCTACTTTTTTAAATTTTTAAAATGAATAATAAAAGTTTATTTCATATAAGCTTTTATTATTTTTTGTTCTTTAAACGGTCTATTCCCTCTGTAAGAAACTCTTACATTCTCTAACTTTTTTAATGTATTAAAACTATTATCATCTTTTAAATATCCAAATATAGTATGTTTACCATTTAACCATGGTGTTTTTATAGTTGTTATGAAAAATTGACTTCCATTTGTATTTGCACCAGCATTTGCCATAGCCAATACTCCAGGTTTATTAAACATTGCTTTTGAGTTAAATTCATCCTTAAATTTTCCACCCCAAATAGATTCTCCACCTCTACCTGTTCCTGTAGGATCTCCACCTTGTATCATAAAGTTTTTTATAATTCTATGAAAAATAAGTCCATTGTAGTAACCATTTTTAATATGTGTTGTAAAGTTTTCAACAGTTTTTGGTGCTAAATCAGGTCTAAGTTCAATCTCTATATTACCTTGTGTAGTTTCTAAAACTGCAACTGGATTTGATGCTTGTAAAAAAGCAATACTCATTACTAAAAGTAATAATTTTTTCATTTTTATCCTTAATGTATATTTTTATTATCATAACAAAAAAAGACTTAATAGTGAAAAGTGATCAATATATTTACTAAACTATAGCTATTTAATAAAATCTATGCTAGAATTATTATATATTAATTTAAGGAGTATATTATGAATACAAGTATAGTAGGAAGACATGTTACTTTAACAGATGAGTTAAAAAAACATATTGAAAGTACAATCGATTCTTTTAAAAAATATAATTTAGATATGATTTCAGTAAATGCTATTATCTCTCAAGAACAAAAACATGGTAAGAATGTAATTACATTTGAATATGTATTAAATATTGCAAATATTGATACTATTGTTGTAAAACAAAGAGATAAAGATCTTCATAATGCAATTGATATTGCTACAGATAGAGTATCAAAAATTTTAAGAAGACATGCTGATAAAATTAAAGCACATGATGCTACAAAACTTACAAATTTAGATATAGCTGATCAAGAAGATAATGTAGCTAAAGAGTTAGAGTTACTAGATGAGGAAATTATTCCAATGAGATTAGCATCATATAAACCTATGGAGATAGGTGATGCGTTATCAGAATTAAAAGAGGATGGTGGAGCTTTTAAAGTTTTCTATGATTTAGATGATAATTTTAGAGTATTATATAGAATGAAAGATGGTACTCACTTCGGATTATATTAAAAATTTTAAATAAATTTAATAAAAAGTCAAGAATTAATTTTCTTGACTTTTTTTATCTAAATAAATATAATTATAGTGTTATATTTTCTAAATATTCGATATCATTACCTGCAAAAATAATAGCATCTACACAGTAAGATACATCAAGTTCTTTGACTTTTAAATAAAAATCAATACTTCTATAAAGTTTATATAGTTTTGATGGAGTTATATTATAAACTGCTTCAAAATTATCACCACTTTTTACTTCAATAAAATGATAGATATTATCTTTAGTACAAATTATATCTATCTCACCTAGTTTTTTAGCATGATAGTTTCTTTCTATTATAGAGTAACCATTTGAAACTAAAAAATCACAAGCTTTAGTTTCAAACTTATTACCTTTTTGGGTAGTATTCACTCTTTAGCAAATAACTACTGATTTTATCTCTGTAAATTCTTCAATTGCAAAAGATGGACCCTCTTTCCCAATACCACTTAATTTTGTTCCACCGTAAGGTTGGATATCAAATCTAAGTGTTGGTATATCATTTATAACTATCCCTCCACAAGAGGCATCATGTATAAAATTTTGAGTTTGTTTTAGATCATTTGTAAATATAGAGAATTGTAAACCATAAGGTGAATTATTCATTTTATCTACAGCTTCATTATAACTTTTAACTTTGATAAGACTTACGATTGGAGCAAAAACCTCTTCGCAAATAATCTTCATATCATCAGTAACTTCAGTCATTACAGTTGGATAGAAATTTAATTCTTCATTTTTATTTCCTGTTAAACAAACTGCTCCCTCATCAATAGCATTTTGTATCCATGATTTTGCCCTTTGTAATGATTCTTCATTTATTAAAGAACTAATAAAAGTATTATCTTCATAAGGTGATCCAACTATAAGTTTTTCTGTTTCTATTTTCATTAGTTGTGAAAACTCATCATAAATATCTTCATCAACATATATTCTTTGTAAAGATATACAAACTTGACCTGAATTTATAAAAGCACCAAAGGCACATCTTGAAGCAGCTATATTTAGATCTGCTGATTTATCAATATATGTTGCTGCATTTCCGCCAAGTTCTAAAGCAAGTTTTTTTATACCAGCTGTTTTTGTGATAATATTTCCAACAGGTACACTTCCTGTAAAACTAAGAACTCTAGGTATATCAGAACTTACAAGTGTACTTCCAACTTCTACATCTCCATATACAATACTAAAAGCATCTTTGATAGCAAATTTAGACTCTATAAAAAGTTTAGCAAATTTGTAAGCTGTAAGTGGAGCTTCTGGAGTTGGTTTAAGAACAACAGCATTTCCACTTACTAAAGCAGGTGCAATTTTATGTGCCACAAGATTTAAAGGAAAATTAAAAGGTGTAATACAAGCTACTACTCCAACAGGTTCTCTAAAATAATATGCAGTAGTCTTTTTTCCACTTGGCATTGCATCAGTATTTATAGTATGTCCATCAAGATTAATCATTGCATGAATAGATAGTTTAATCGTTTCTATACATCTATCAACTTCAATTCTAGAAAATGTGATAGGTTTAGCAACTTCATCACATAATGTTTTAGCTATATCTTCTTTATTTTCTTTTAGTTTTAATACAACATCTTCTAGCCAAGATACTCTTTGTGCAATAGTAGATGCCCTAGTAGCTATTGATGCTTTTTGTGCTATTTTTAATGCTTTTTGAGTATCCTCGGCTGTACATAATGGATAAGATGAAACAACTTTTTTAGAGTATGGATTTAAAATATTTTTTAAATTATCTCTTGATTTCTCTTTGCTTCCAAAAAATATATTTGCTGTCATTTTTATCACCTTATAAAATTTTATCTATTTTATCATATTGGTGTTTAATTTATATATACTTATATTCAATTAATAATAATTACTTTATAATGCATCATGTCAACAATAATAGCAGTTTTATCAATCTATATATTTATTCTTATTGGTTTCGTAGCAAAAAAAATATTCAAAGATGATATTGATGAAAAAACACTTATTCTTATCTCTATATATTTTTTACAACCTATACTTACATTTTGGGGGCTTACCCGTGCACCTATAGATTTTAATTTGATTTTTACACCATTTTTATACTTTGTGGTTATTACTATAGTTTTAATAATAGTAATATTTTTAGGTAAGTTTTTGTTTGATGATCTAAAAGATAGATCAATATTTATAGCGACTTCTTTAATAGGAAATACTGGTAATCTTGGTATTCCATTAGGGATAGCATTGTTTGGAGAATCTAGTATCCCATATACAAGTATAATAAATATAGCTAATATTTTTTTTATATATACTGTAGGGATATACTTCTTTGCTAAAAATTCATATAGTTTTAAAGATTCTATTATCCAAATGTTTAAGATACCTATTCTTTGGTTTGCAGTAATTGCACTTATTTTTAACTACACCAATTATCAATTAAATCCTCAAATTGATAAAGTATTAAAGATGGGGGCATATGCAACAATAGTTTTACAGTTAATTATTTTTGGTATTTATTTAAGTAAAACTACAATTAAATCACATAATTACAAGTTGAGTATCTGGGTAAGTTTTATAAAACTTATTTTTGTACCAATAGTTGGTATAGGGGTTGTTTTATTATCTGGATTGCAAAATGAGATAGCATCTATACTAATTATATCATTGTTAGTACCACTTGCAGTAAATAATGTAAATATAGCTTCACTTTATAACTGTAAACCATACGATGTGACAGCAGTAGTTTTCGTAAGTACAGTTTTATTTTTGATTTTTATATATTTTGATTTAAATATTATAAATTATATATTTAATGTTCATTATTAATTTGAAATAGTTATGGAATATTTATATCTTTTTATAACAGCTTTTATCTCTGCAACACTTTTTCCATTAGGGAGTGAGGCTATACTTTTATATGATTTAGGCTTAGGTTTAAATCTATATTTATTATTAATTGTAGCAACATTAGGTAACAGTTTAGGAGCAGTAGTAAACTATTGGTTTGGCTTAAAAGGTGAACAATATCTTTTAAAAAAGAATATTTTAAATAATAAAAAAGTAGAAAAAGCACAAAAAACTTTTGATAAATATGGTGGATATAGTTTATTATTATCATGGGTTCCTATTATTGGTGATCCTATAACATTTATTGCAGGTATGGCTAAATATAACTTTAAAAAGTTTATTCTTTTAGTATTAGTTGCTAAAGGTGGACGATATCTATTTATAATAGTTAGTTACTATTTTTATACAATTAATTAGTTATAATCATATATGTTTAAATTTATTTTAGTATTTTTATCTTTTTTTGTAGTTTTATTTGGAAAAGACTTTACAATTGCTTCTTATAATGTTGAAAATCTTTTTGATTTAACAAAACAAGGTACAGAATATAAAGAGTATCTCCCTTATACAAAATATTGGAATAAGAAAAGTTATAAAATAAAATTAAAAAATATCTCAAAAGTTATAAATGATTTAGATAGTGATATTCTTGCACTTCAAGAGGTAGAGTCAGATATTGCACTGACTGAACTTCTAAAATTAACTCCTCAATATAAATATTTTAAATTCTTAAAAAATAAAAGTTCAC
>Ga0256826_1001446_pt1 | contig 14734 bp, 13 predicted proteins | sample CV79metaG_FD_185975 | JGI IMG/M metagenome (GOLD analysis project Ga0256826, IMG submission 185975) | Hydrothermal vent microbial communities from East Pacific Rise, Pacific Ocean - CV79 | ecosystem: Environmental > Aquatic > Marine > Hydrothermal vents | place: Pacific Ocean: East Pacific Rise...
CTTCGTCTTGCAAACTTAAAGTAGCTTAGTAGTTGATTTTTTTGTTCAAGTATCTTTACTTATTATATAACGACACCTTTAACCTCTAGTAGCTCAATATTAAATACCCAAGTACTCCTGCGACATCATCATTGTACTTAAACTCAGTGCCCTCTGTTTTACCTTTAAAACTCATCTCTGTCATGTTCACACCACCACCAACACCAATATAGCGATTAAACTTGTAATCTAGTGACAAAAGAGAGTCAACCATAGCTCCTGAAACAGTAGAATCATAAGAGAGTGCAAAATAGTCAATCGTATAATTAAGATTTAAACTTGGAATAATTTCATATCCAAGACCTAGCCCAAATACAGGAAGTGGTGCAGTTATCGCTAAGTTATCACTCTCAATATGTTCTGAAACCTTTCCAACATCATAACTCGCGGTCAATCCTGTAGACACTGAAGTAATGTGTAATCCTGCTCTAAAAGAGAGTTCCATCTTGTTCGTACGATACATAGAGTAGATATAGTTTATTTTGTAGATGGCTGTATCAAAGTAAAAACCGACATCTGCTCCTGCTTGATATTTTGTACCATCAAAGATAAATTCTCCAGAAACACTGTTACTACTACTACTATTGAGAGAGTACCAAGAACCTTCTACTCTATGGTTAGGGTTAAACTTATAGATGGCATTAACTCTACCGACAGAGACTTGCTGTTTTGTATTAAAAAACTCTTGAAGGTTAAGGGTGGCACCCAAACCATCTTTGGTGGTAGAGATCTCTGTATTTTGAATACCTACAAAATATCCACCAAGCTTCAGAGTAAAACTATTTGGAAGTTCTACATGCAGGGGGTAACTCACACCTTTGTACTCCAGTTCTATCTCTTTAAAAACGACTTCATTATCATCAAAGACATGTTTTATCTCGATACGACCCGTATCTACTTTCTTTTTGAAGTCTCTTGCCCTCTTTTTTGGCATATAAAAGTTGATATCTCGCTCAAAATTTCCATTTTCTGAGATTATACGTCCAAAAAACATCTCACTGTGTTCATCATAAACAAGGCTATGAAAACGCGGTTTTCCATAGATAGTGGCAATGGCTTCATTCCTCGAACGTATTGTGATCTTTTCTTTATGTTTTAATGCTGCTTTATACTCGGGTGAAGCTGGAGTCAATGCCTTGATCTCGCCATCAAGATCCCCATTTTGTTTAATGAGGTACTCCGTTAAGATCTTAACCTTATCTTCATCACTGAACTCTGCTTGAGCACTGCTAACATAAAGCATCAAAAGAAAAAACACCACATACAGTCTGCTAAAAGAATACATCATTTCACTTCCACCGGTACCTCTGTTGCCATGATACTAGCATCAAGTCCTAATCTATAAGCAACGTTTGAACCCCAAGCCCAAAGTGTTCCATCTTCTTTAATGCCAAAAGTACAGTTTGTACCTGCCGCAACGGCTTTCCATGTGGTACTCTTGCTATCTTCTTGCACTGGTACATTTTGATTTATTGTGCTGTCGTTTCCTAACTGTCCAAAGCTATTATTACCCCACCCCCATAAAGTACCATTATTTTCAATGGCTACTGTATGATCATAACCAGCACTCAAGGCCCTCCAATTAGCGTTTAATGCTTCTTGTTTTGCTGTACGACTCTGTTCAAAAGTACCATCGCCTAACTCTCCAGATGCATTTTTACCCCAACTCCAGATACTCCCATCATTACCTAATGCCACACTATGGTTACCACCAGCACTCATATCATCCCATATGGTTATATTGGTACCATTCGTGTCAAGAAGTATAGGTTGAAATATCTTGGGATAAATACTACCCAATTCACCTTCTCCATTATCACCCCATCCCCATAGGCTTCCATTAGTTTTCAATGCCAATGTAAAATTCTCACGGGTACTAATAGCATTCCAATCTTTAGACTCAGAGAATTCCTGATCCGGTTCTCCTTTATCAAAAAGTTTAAAGTTACCCAACTGTCCATACGTATTGCTTCCCCATGAGTAAATAGTACCATCTTCTTTTAAGAGAACATTATGCTCTTTACCCGAGCCTACTGCACGGTAAACACGCTCATCCAAATCACTATAAGCATTATTACCAAAAACAACCAATTCACTTAAACTACTGACCATCGCAAGACCACTTTCTCCCGTTGCATAGCTTTTTGCATATTGAGTATGAGGTAAAGGAAGAGGCATTTCAATCGTTAAAAATACAGAGTCACCCTCTTTAATGTCTACCGGTAAAGGAGCATTACTACCCCAAATATATAGATCACCCGCCTTGCTTTTGGCCATCATATTAATATCCCCCGCTACCACATCTTGCCAAAAGTCACTTTTACAGATATATGAGAGTGTATATGCTTGAGCCAAACTATTGTCAAAGATATCTTTCAGTCCGTTCATATGAAGTTGGTAATGGTGTGTAACCACTAAAGACTCTAAGGGTTGTATAAATACAAAATTACGAATCACTTTAAAAGAGATATTTAAATCTGCCGAGGTATTTAAATCATGCAGTGAAATATGAGAAGTAGTAACACTCGCTTCATCTATATAAGAGCTAAAAGCCACATTCAAAAAAGCCCTCTGCGCAATATCTCCTTGATCTCTAGGTATAGCACCTACAATAGTAATGTCTTGTGTGCTTGTAACACTTGGGACCACTGTAATATCTTGTGTGCCAAAGCCTTTATCCTCACACGCACTAAACAACAAGGCAACCATAACTAAAATAATATTTTGTAGTCTAATCATCATACATCCATCTATAATTTACACCAAGATAAGCCTTAAAACCTGTAGACTCATCTTTTATACCATCCACAGGATGATCCCAAGAAATTGAGTTATAGGCTACTGCAAACTCATATTCAAAGTAACTACGCTCATAGACTATACTTGCACCAAATTCACTAGTCAAACCAGAGATACTTTGATCCCCTCGGGTTAAACTAGAGTCTCCTACTTCATAAAATAGGGTTGGATAGATAGTATAATTTTTTGTATCATAAAGTGACCAATAACGCATGCTCTCTTTAATACCAATACCCCAACTGTTATAGTTAACTCCAGTACTTAATGCGGTGTAAGAGAGGGCTAGATAGATCCGTGTTGGCTCCGTATACTCTTCATGCCAAAAGGTAAAATCTTTACCTATAATTACTCTAAAATTACTAAGCGAATGGTCAATACTATATGAACCTGTTGTGTTTGACACGGTTTCGCTACTTGAGCCATATCCTAAAAGAAGACCAACCACTAAAAGGTTATCTTCTATATCACTTACATCTTTTACTACAGGATCATCATCAAACGTAATGGAGATATTACGATCCTTACCATATGCTCTCATAGCTGCCTGTTCTTCTTGTTCACTCACTGCTTTGGTATCTTGAGACCAAATATTATCTGCCGCATAAAGTTCTAAGACTAAAGCCAAACTCATAAAAGCTAAAAGTAGTTTCATAACGTTAACACTCCTATTAGATTTAATATCACCACAACTAAGGCTATCGGCACGATATAACGTATACTAAAATACCATAAAGGGTAGATTCGTCCAAGTTGTCTTTGTAGCTGTGATGCAATGCGTTCTTTCTCCATCACATATCCTACAAATATTGACATCACTAACCCACCTACTGGTAGCATCACAGAAGCGGTAATAAAATCGATCCAGTCAAAGAAGCTCTTTGAACCAAAACTAAAGTAAGCACCATACTCCTTAGAGATCGACAAGATTGCGATGATCCCAAAGAGGTAAAAGAAGAGGCCCGAAGAGAGAGATGCTTTCAGACGACTAAAACCAAAACGGTCCACTAAGTACTGGATGAAAGGCTCTACTAAAGAGACTGCTGATGTCAGACCTGCTGAGGCCAAAGCAACAAAGAAAGAGAACGCAAAGATATGTCCTAATGCACCCATATCATAAAAGACTGCTGGAAGCGAGATGAAGACCAACCCTGGTCCTGCAGATGGAGTCGCTCCATACTCATACAAAAAAGTAAAGAGGGTCAAGCCCGCGACCAGTGCGATCCCCGTATCTAAAGCGATAACAATCAATGAACTTCGCACCAAGTTACTATCTTTTGGCAAAGATGCTGAGTAAGTCAAGATGGTTGCCATACCCAAAGAGAGGGTAAAAAATGCATGTCCAACAGCAGTGACAAGTGCAGCAGAGTTTAGTTTATCCCAATCAGGATAGAACATAAACTCCCACGCTTTAGAAAATCCAGAGAGACTAAGTGCGTACAAGAACATACCACCCATAGTAACAACAAGGACTGGCATTAAAACAAAGTTCAGTTTCTCAATACCACCCTTGATCCCCTTAGTAACAACCGTTGTCACAAAAACAAAAACTAAAGTGTGATAAAAGATCTGTGTCGTGATATCCATGGAGACCAAAGTGTTAAAGTGTTCACTCGCAATCTCTACAGAACTAGGAAGCGTGCTCAAAGACAAAAAGACAAAATGAAACGTCCATCCTATTACGGGTGCATAAAAGATCATGATCAACAGACCTGCCACACTCATAAACCCACCATATTTCCATAGGTTTTTGTTTCGAGGTGCCAGTTTTTCAAAGTTACTTACACTGTCACTACGACCAAGATAACCTATGAGCATCTCAGCAATCATTAATGTAAAACCGATCATCAACACTGTTATAAGGTAGACAAAGACAAAAGCACCGCCACCATTTTCACCAGTGATGTACGGAAATTTCCAAATATTTCCTAAACCAACAGCACTTCCAGCAGCAGCTAATATAAAACCAATACGACTAAAACGGGCTATTTTCATCATTAATCCTGTTAAATATGAAAACTATTATAAAGAAATTTCACTTTAATGCACCTCGAGCTCAAAAACTATTGACAAGTCAGTAAATTTATCCTATAATTCCGCCTCACTAATCCGATATATCGTTTTAGCTGAATAGGTCGGGGCGTAGCTCAGTCTGGTTAGAGTACCTGGTTTGGGACCAGGGGGTCGAAGGTTCGAGTCCTTTCGCCCCGACCATTTTATATTTTCTTTTAAACCTCTTTTTATGGTGGGATTAGCTCAGTTGGTTAGAGCACTGGTTTGTGGTGCCGGGGGTCGCGGGTTCGAATCCCGTATCCCACCCCATTGAATTTAAAAACAAAATATAAAATAAACATTTTTACAGTGTGCGCCCGTGGCTCAACTGGATAGAGTAGCGGTTTTCGGCACCGCCGGTTACAGGTTCGAACCCTGTCGGGCGTACCATTACAATATGCGCTCTTAGCTCAGCTGGATAGAGCAACGCCCTTCTAAGGCGTAGGCCAAAGGTTCGAATCCTTTAGGGCGTACCATTTATAGAACGACAAATGAGCAAAAGCCCATTTATCTACGCTAGACGCTAAGTCACTAAAGCTTTTGCAAAACTGTTTGCAAAGAAAAATGACAACTGCCGAAAGTAGAAACTGCTTGCCAACTATGGCGATGAAGCATAAAAACAAAATAATAGATGTTCTTTAGATATTTAATTAAAAATGTTAACACATGCGGACGTGGTGGAATTGGTAGACACGCCAGACTTAGGATCTGGTGCCTCACGGTGTGGAGGTTCAAGTCCTCTCGTCCGCACCATTAAAAGTTAACATTTATTTGATTTATTATTACAAAACGCGGACGTGGTGGAATTGGTAGACACGCCAGACTTAGGATCTGGTGCCTCACGGTGTGGAGGTTCAAGTCCTCTCGTCCGCACCATAAATACAATGGCATTTTGTCAAAGTATGTGAACAATATAATTTTTATTGACTTTAGTCTTAATCAAGGCGAAACTAACGCAGAGTAAGGCAAAAAGCAAAAAAATTAAATGTCGCGGAATAGAGCAGTTCGGTAGCTCGTCGGGCTCATAACCCGAAGGTCACAGGTTCAAATCCTGTTTCCGCAACCAATCAAAAATATTAACAATAATAACAACTACAACATGCTGGGGTATCGCCAAGCGGTAAGGCACTGGTTTTTGGTACCAGTATTCGGGGGTTCGAATCCCTCTACCCCATCCACCCTTCTAAGATCAAAACTAATCAACTCTTTATCTCTAAAAGCCTACAATACAACTACTATAACCATTAAAGCACTAAAACGAAACAGCTGTTTTGTAATACATATACTATGAATGATTTGAAAAAGGTTTAGGGGAAAATAGACTCGGGTAAAATGAAAAAAAACCCGGTCGCTTTGAACTTAAGGAGTGTATAAAAATGAAACTCAACAATCTGAATCACTGAGATAGTAAAAGTATAGGACATCGAAGTTAACCATTTGTAAACATTATAAAAAAGAGGGCTAATGCGCTGGCGTGATCTTAAAAAAAATCAGACAAAACAATCTCAACCATCTACTCAGAATAACAGAGCTAACTATGCTACGATTACAGAGAAGATCAAAGCCTTTATCACCGATATGTTTATGATTTATATCCCTATCCTTTACATCATCACCTATCTTATTATGGGCGACAAAGAGAGCTTTCAAAGTTCACAGATGGGGCCCCTTATGGGTGTGGTGATCTATGGTCTCATCGATGCGGTCTTCATCTCTCGTTCAGGTCAGACCCCAGGTAAAAAGGCTTATAACATCAAAGTCGTTGATGTTGATACCTTAGAGACCATATCATTTTTACATGCACTACTACGATACCTTATCTTCTTGCTTACCGCGTCTACGATCTTTGCTCTGTTAGTCCCTTACTTTAGAAAAGATCGCCGAAGCCTTCATGATCTGTTGAGTAAAACAACCCTTATCTCTCTTGAGAAGTAATCACTAAGTCATGCCTATACTTATTGGCTCGTTTTACTTTGCGTACTTCTCTATCGTCGCAGTCTATGTCATCTTTATGCCCAAAGTCTTCTCTATGGTGGGGTACAGCCCTTCTGAGATCGGCATCATCTTTGCCTCTGCGCCTTTAGTTCGTTTTATTATCCCGTTTCTTTTTCTAAAAGGGTTGAAGCTCAATAGCACCACCTTTAACCTTGCCCTACTTTTCATCTTTATAGCAGCACTCTCTTTTTATAAAAGCATCGAATCTTTTTGGCCTCTGCTTTTGTCAAATGTTGCTATGGGTATTGGAATGAGCCTAATATTGCCCTATATAGAAGTCATTGCACTCTCTCTCATTGGAAAAGAGTCGTATGGAAAAGTGCGTCTTTTTGGCTCCATAGGTTTTATCTTAGTTGCATTGGTCTTAGTCCGTTACCTTGATGCACCCCTCATGGCACTCCATTTTTTAATGGCCATCGTCAGTGCTACCATCATCATCGCTTACATCACCTCTTATCTTGATACCAAGCATACCCAAGTTAGTAATGAGACCCATACCACGATCTCGCTCCTCAAACACTGGCCTATCTGGTTGGGGATGATGTTAATGCAGGTCAGTTTTGGTCCCTTTTATAACTTTTTTACGATCTATGAGACCAATCTTGGAATCTCTTTAGAGACAACAATCTACCTCTGGAGTGCAGGTGTTGTTGCAGAGATCATCCTCTTTTACTTTCAAGGGCCTCTTTTGAAACGCAACTTACTGTTGGTCATGCAAGTCGCTATCTTCATCACCACTTTTCGATGGCTTCTCACCTACCTCTTTGCCCAAGAACTTCCCATCATCTTCTTTGCACAATCACTCCATGCCTTTAGCTTTGCACTCTTTCATACTGCAGCCATTAGTTACTTGTATGAGATCTACTCAAAGTCCAAGCTTGTACAACAGTTTTTTTCAGGGATCTCTTATGGATTGGGGGCTTTTATCGGGGCGGTTAGTTCAGGCTATATCTATGAGTGGTGGCCCAATCAACTCTTTTTGTATGCAGCACTCATCGCAGCGCTCTCTCTTCTAACGATTCGACTTGGCTCCAAACTTCCAACCAATTGAGGTAATCTGTTGCATATCTTGTTTCTCTACACCGATGGCAGGCTGTGTATCATAGGAGTAGTTTAGAGACATCTTTAAGTAGATAGAACCATAGACATAGTAAAGTAGTGAAACACCGTTGTAGATGTAGTGATCACTCCACGCTGTCATCTTTGGCTGGTAGTATGACCCCAGACTAATACGGGCATCTTTACCAAACTTTTTAGTATAAGCGAGGTAGAGGTTCATTCGGGTGTTATACTCTTTAGGATCAACATTCGTAGTGTAGTTCAAAAACTCATAATAAGCACCTAAACCCACATAAATCCGACCAAAATCATCACTTTGCAAAAAGCGCCAACGTAACCCACCCCCACCAAGTAGACGACGCTGTATCTTACGAAAATCATCTCCCTGGTTTTGAGCAAAAAGCTCCCAGTTCCAATCACTATCGTAGATCGTATGGATAAAGCGGTAGTGCAGATAGGCCTTATCTTCATTGGTCACACCATCAACTTGGCCATAAGAGTAAGAGAAGTCTACCCATGTGACATAACTACTATTATTGTCATAGTTAAGACGCATACTGATGTCATACTCATCTTTATCCGTATTACCACGCTGATTATTGACAGCAACTTGAACATTACCAGAAATACCAGGACGCAAGCCTACTTCATTGGGTGCAATATAGACGACAGCACTCAAAGATGTGCTCAATAAGAAGGTTAGCAATAGGGATTTAAACATGGTATTCACTTCGGTAAGATTGTTGAGGATTATAGCACCCAAAGCTGTGTCAGCCTTGAGTTATAGCAATTAAAAGTCAGCGATCAAAGAGGCAAGAAAGACGCTGTCTGTGTAAGAACGTACATCTGCTGCTTTGTTATTGGTGTAGTCAACTGTATAACTTACACCTAAAGAGAAGATATCACTCATCTTCGCTTCTACTGCTGTTTTAGACTTACCAAAGTAGTTGGTTGTATCTTCAAACTCACTTCTGTACATGAGATACTGTGTGAACTTTGTACTCTTAGTGATCTGAAATATGTAATCCATAGAGATCTGATACGCTGCATAAGAGTGCATGGTATCATTAGAGTCACTCTGATAAGGTTCACGGTTCTCATCCCAAGCCCAAAGAATGTTTCCTTGAAACTTTAAGTCATGTGAATCATTTTTAAAGGTCGTCCAGATCCCACCAGGTCCCGTGTAAGCTTGGTAAACAAAAGTAGAGAACTTATCACCTTTTGCCCCTGCCATGTAGTTAAATGCCCAACTATCATTAAAGTTATAGTCATAATTTAACTCACTATCCCAACGGTTTTTGGTTGTTGAAGTGACATTAGTATCAAAATCTTTATTGTTAGAGTAGAGCACATTTCCAACATAACGGATCTCATTACTATAAAAAGGGATATTGAGTTTTAAGTTACCCGCAACATCTTGAGAATCTGTATTACCACCGGTATTGGCATAACTAAGCTCTGCATGTGTCTTTACTTTGGCTTCATCTGCACCAAACAACGCAACAGACAGCAGTGTTATCATCAAAAAAAAGAGTCTTTTTTTCATCTTTATGCTTCCTTATCCATATGTACATCCATCTGTGGGTAAGGGATACTAATACCTGCTTCATCAAGTGCCAACTTGATCTCTTCGATCAACTCAAAGTATGCAGTCCAATAGTCAGCAGACTTTACCCATGCACGTACTGTAAAGTTCACACTACTATCACCAAGCTCTGTCACCGCAACCAGTGGCTCAGGATCTGAGATCGTATGTGTACTCTTTTTGATTACTTCATACATTACATCTTTTGCTTTTTTGATATCATCATCATAACCAATACCCACAGCATGATCAACACGACGAACCGGCTTTGAGGAGAAGTTTGTGATATTGCCTGCGGTGATTGCCGCATTTGGAACGATGATCAGACGGTTATCGACTGGAGAGATCGTTGTTGTAAAAAGACTGATCTTATCAACAACACCTTCAGCACCACCCGCATTAATATAATCACCCACTTTAAACGGACGAAACAGTAAGATCGTCACAGCAGAACCAATATTTGCTAGTGTATCTTTAAGTGCCAAACCAATAGCAAGACCGGCAGCACCTAAAATGGCCATAAATGAGGTAGTTTCAATACCCAAGTTACTCATCGAAGCCAAGATGATAACCGCCATCAGACCATAATAGATCGCACTCCCTGCAAACTCAACCAAAGTAACTTCAACTTTTTGGTGGGTCATCCCTTTTTCTAAAAGGGTACGCAGTGACTTAGCAATCGCTTTACCCACAAAAAAGATCAGTAAGGCACCAATGATCTTTAGACCATAAGCCGTACCATACTGGATACCAAGATCATAATAGTGAACAACATCAATAGAACTTATCTGCTGTTCAATATTGGCTACATTTAAATCTGCCATATAACACTCCTACATAAAATGTGCTATTTTAGCAAAAGCTTGCTTCATTTTTATCACAGAAGGACACAGTTTATGGTGTTATTCGGTCTTTACGCATGGTTTCAAGACGTTGGCATAATTGCTTGTAGTAAGTGGTATTAATGGAGTCGAAGGTATCTAGTAGAAGGCGGTACTTTTCATAGTTTTTCCAAACTTTTGTTGCCGCTTCACGACGGCCCCGTTTGGTCAGCTCAAAAGAGACTGCCGCATTGATCAGCCCTTTGATGAAGTTCATCTCAACATCATCTTCATAGCGACGTGGAAACCAGATGGCCTCTAAGGCTTCATGAGCATCAAAAAAACGTTCTTCATCAAGACACAAGACAAATAGGTCCAACTCTGTAGTGTAATCAAGTGGCATCATCATCTTTGGGAATCTCTAAGATTTGCATATTCTTACGCCAATATCCCCGCCCACCTTTGAGTGAGATACAGTAGTGTAAAGGGAACTTACTCTGATACTCTTTAAGTCTATCGCGTGTTGCTTTTCCACTGTCGCAGTAGAAGACAAAAACCGAACCCTCCGGCTCATCTTTAAGCTCATAAGGGTTATAGACAATAGTATCGGCCTTATCGATAGGAGATAAGATCGTATCGATCAATAAGACTTTGACACCCTCTTTTTCAAGACGATCTTTCTCTCTTAAAAAGGTCTCTTGTGTCCACTCTTGGGGAAACTTAGACATAAACGTACTTTAGCTTGCTTTGATCTTATCTTCAAGTCTTTTGAGACGTGCATCTGTGAAAAATGTTCCAAAAGGGATGAGTGATGCTACAAAGAAGACAATACTATCTTTACTAGAGAAGTTAAACTTTTGTGCGGCTTGCATCATAATGATCAAAAAAGCGATAAAAAGTACACCATGGATCATACCAGCGATCTTTGTTGCGATCATGATACCCATCATATACTTGAGTGGCATTGCTATAAAAAGTAGTACAAGATAAGAGATACCCTCTACAAAACCGATGATTCTAAAATGACCAATACCATCATTATGGATGTTTTTTAACACATAAAGCTCCTGTAGGGCGTGTTGCCCCTAAATTAGTGCGAGAGTATATCACGCCTCTCGCACTTTTTTGGTAAAAGCTAAAGGCTAATGTAAACACTAAAGAAGCACCCCAAAAATAACCGCAATTTCGCTAAAATACCACCATGTCTAAAAAGAAAAAATTTATTAAACTAAACCAAGCCATTCGCGAGTTTTTTGGCGATGATGGCTTTGATGGTGGTATTGAGCGTGTTGATGAAGCAACGCTTATGGAGCTGGCCCATACCCTTGGCATTGTCACCGACAACTTTACTAAAAAGTCTCTTGTACGTATCTATCGTACCCTCTGGTCAGAATCAGACCTAGAGTTGCGTCGCCATATTGTCGACTTTTTCAAAGCAGAAGGTAAAACCTACCTTAGCACCACACCAAAAAGCGATCATAATGAACGTGAAGTGCACATCGAGGCCCTCTTAGATGAGCTTATAGATGTTACAGCCCAAGAACGCATAGAACTTCATGCGGCCTTCATGGAAGTACGTACCAAAAAGATCAACCTCTACAAACTTCAGACCAAACTCGAACATCTCCGTTTTGAGAAAAAACGAAATGAGCTTGAACGCTTGACACAAGGCCATTTTGATGTAGAGAACCGTCTAGAGTTTAACGCCTCTCTACACTATGAGATATTGGAGGCAAGTTTTCATAAGATCCAGCCCCTTCGAACAGAAGCCTTTAGTTACACTACCTTGCAAGAGTGTGACCTTGAGACCTTGCAAGATGAGATACTTCAAGCTAAAGAGCGCCTTACACAACACAAACAAAAAGCCTTAGAGAGCTTTTTAGCTACCATCCCCACTCCGCACCCTTACTTAAGTGATGCCGAGATCATTGAAGCCATCAAACGTTCAGAGCCCCATGAAGATGTCAGTTATGTTGGACTAAGTGATGCTCTTTTAAAGCGTATTTTCTCTGCACAGATCAGTGAAAGCAGCTTAGTTCAGACCATGAGTGAGATCATCTTAAATACACAAGAGCAGTTTCAGCTCTCAGAAGATGTTGAACCTATTGCTTATGAGTTGCACCTCCTTCTTCCCAAACGTCATATCTTACAGACCATCTGGGTAGGTGAGAGTATTGATGTTTATGAGAAAGTTCAAAAAGAGCGTCAAGAGCATGAAGCACACTTTCAAAAAGAGCTGACACAGCTTCTTGATGAGGCCAAAGAGAGTGCAGCCGCACTACAACTCAGCAGTAGTGAGATTGAACAAAAAGTTCTTACCTTTTTACGTCCACAACTCAACCATGATCTTCTCATCTCACGTAAGGTGGCCAAACGAACCTTAATGCACTTTAGAGAAGAGATCAAAGATGCCCTTTTAAAGCACCAGCGTCAACAACTTTTAGCACGTACCATTCGTGACTTTAAAAACCTCTTCCCCCTCGCGAGAGAGATGCGTCGTAAACTCATCTTACACATCGGTCCCACCAACAGTGGTAAGACCTATACCGCGATGAAGAAACTCGAAAAAGCAGACACTGGCTATTACCTTGCACCCCTAAGACTCCTCGCACTTGAGGGGTATGAAAACCTCAAAAAAGATGGCGTTGAAAGCTCCCTCATTACAGGTGAAGAGCAGCTGCTTAATGATGAAGCCACCCACATCTCTTCAACCATCGAGATGTTGAACTTTGAGATGGATGTGGATGTCTGTGTTATTGACGAAGTACAGATGATTGATGATCGTGACCGTGGATGGGCTTGGGCCAACGCCATCATTGGTGCTCCCGCCAAAGAGATCATCATGACAGGTTCACCTAATGTCAAAGAGGCCATCATCGCTCTTGCAGCATACCTTAACGAACCCCTTGAGATCGTAGAGTTTGAACGCAAAAACCCGCTTGAGGTCATGAGTAGAGCTACCCCCCTCACTGAGATCCAACCCGCAACCGCTGTCATCGCATTCTCTCGTGCCAACGTGCTCAGACTCAAACAGCAGCTCTCTAAGACCTACCGTGTTAGTGTGGTTTACGGTAACCTCTCTCCTGAGGTTAGACGCGAAGAGGCCCGCCGTTTTCGTGATGGTGAGACTGATGTTCTCGTGGCCACGGATGCCATTGCTATGGGTCTCAACCTTCCCATCAAGACCATCTTGTTCTCAAGAAGTGACAAGTATGATGGTATCAGTCAACGTAATCTCATCGAGACAGAGGTTCAGCAGATCTCAGGACGCGCCGGACGTTATGGTATGCATGAGCACGGTTTTGTAGGAGCACTTAGACCTGAGATACTCCAACACATTCAAGCCACCCTACCCAAACAAGCACCCGACATCAAGATCCCATTCAATGTCATGGCCAATCTTGAACACATCAAACTTGTAGGCGGTATCTTAGAAGAGCAGTCGCTTCATGAGATCTTACAGTTCTTTGTTAAGTACATGAAGTTCAATGGTCCTTTCAAAGCTGCCAACTTAGAAGATATGTTGGATGCTTCCGCCATTGTAGACCGTTACAAGATCGACCTGCCCACTAAGTTTCATCTCGCCTGTGCACCACTAACACTACGTTCACCTTTTATCGTGACTGCCTTTGAGCGCTACATCCGTTCACTCGAATCAGCCAAACCTATTGCCTACATTCCACCAACCCACCTCGGCAGTTTTGCCAACTCCATGGAGGAGTTACTAGAAGCCGAAGATTACGTCAAAGAGATCTCTCTATACCTCTGGCTCAGCTACCGTTTCGCAGATTACTTTGTAGATGTCGAAAAGGCCAAACAAGAGCGTGTCAAACTCAACAACTTCATCGAAAACTCTCTCAAACAGAGTCACTTTGTCCCAAGGTGTAAGACCTGCACCAAACCGCTACCACTTGAAGGAAAACACCCCATCTGTAACAGCTGTTTTAAGAAGCTCAACATAGAGAAGCGAAAAGCTGACCGCAATAGCGGCGGCCATTCACGACCACAAAGACGACGGTAGAGTTGCCTTTGGCAAGGAAAATGGTAAATGGTGAATGGAGAATGGGAAGAGAAAGAGCCAAGAGCTATTATCCACTAATTTCACGAATGAACACTAATTAAAGAGCGAAGAGCATTTTGCCCACGGATTTTTGGGATTAGTAGGATTAGAGCGTTGCCTTTGGCAAAGTAAATGGTGAATGGTGAATGGTGAATGGTATTTTTGCGATACCTCAACTTAAAGCCATCTTACAGTTGGGCAGGGATTAAAACAGAGTTTTAACTTTAAATAATGCGTTACCGCCTGAGCTTTTTCGAAACATTTGCAGAGCTGAACGGAGTAAAAATAGTTGCGTTAAAAAACTACACTTGTCTGAGCAACGCGAGT
>Ga0256826_1001447_pt1 | contig 14730 bp, 19 predicted proteins | sample CV79metaG_FD_185975 | JGI IMG/M metagenome (GOLD analysis project Ga0256826, IMG submission 185975) | Hydrothermal vent microbial communities from East Pacific Rise, Pacific Ocean - CV79 | ecosystem: Environmental > Aquatic > Marine > Hydrothermal vents | place: Pacific Ocean: East Pacific Rise...
TCCTAAAGTATTAATATCTCTTATTATAGCTATAATTATATTATTAACTACTCAATTTTTCCATCATACTCTCAAAACAAGAAAGTTTTTTTTCTTCCTCTTTAACAACTTTTCTTTCATCTACAAAATTAGGGTCACCTTTTTCAAACTCATCTTGAGAAATACGAGTGATGTGTTTATGCTCTTTTTTCTCAACATAACCATTATCTTTTGAGCTTACTGCTCCGTGAGGGATACACATAATAACTCCTATATAAAAAAAATTTCACTATATTTTTTATACTACTCCTCTATACCAAAAAATCAAATAAATTATTTGCTATAATAAATAAAAATAATTATAAGGAAATTTTTTGAAAAAAATAGTTTTAAGTAGCCTTGTAGCTACAACACTTCTCTATTCAGCACAAACACCAGAAGAACTTAACTTAAAAATAGCAGATAATAAAGCACAAATAGCAACATTAAAAGCAAAAAATGCAGAACTTACAGCATTGCTTCCTATCAATAATGCTTTTATAACACATACAGAATTGGGTTTTATTATGACAGATGGAAATACTGATACTATCTCCTATAATGCAGATGTAGCTATTTCTAAACGTTTTAATGCACATAAATTTAAACTAACATTTAATGGGCAATACTCTTATGATAATACAGATAATGCAAGTACAGAGATTAAGAACCAATATCTTACTGAATTAACATATAATTATGATATTAGTGACCGTTTCTCATTTAGTTACTTAAATGGATTTAAACAAGATAAATTCTCAAATTTTGATTATCAATTTTATACTGGTCCAGGCGCAACATATAAAGCTATCATTTCAAAAAATCATAAATTAGAACTAGAGGGAAATATACTCTACTCCATAGACAATATTATTGGTGCAAATACTCCAGAAAGAGATGAATATAGCTCATTCAGAACTAAAGCTGTTTATAATTGGCAAATAGCAGATAGCCTAAAATTTGACCAAGAACTTTCATATAGAGGCTCATTTGAACAGGGAGATAACTATTTTGTTTTTTCAAAATCGATGATTACGAGTCAAATAAATTCAATTTTATCAGCAGGTTTAAGTTATACACTTAACTATGCAAATGAGGCTGGAACATTAAAACATACAGATGGTACATTAAATGCAAGTATTATCATAGATTATTAACCCTCTTTCTTAAGAGGTTTAATATCTATTTTTTCTTTTTACTTTTCTCTTGTTCTAGTTTTAAAAATTCAGATTTGACAATAGCTAATGCTTCTAAAAACTGTTTTGCACCTATTGCACCTGGGATGGGAGCATACATAGGCTCACCATTTGGCATTAAAAACCATATACTTGGAGTTGCTGGTCTCCATAGCTCTCTTGGTGTATAATCATTCTCATCTGTATAGGAAACTATCGAAATATAATCCTGATTTAAAGCTTTAATAACTCTTTTATCTTTTAATGTTGTTTCTTCTAAAATCACACAATATTTACAAGTATGACGAGAAAATATAAACAATACAGGTTTATTTACTTTCTTAGCATTTTCAATACCACTTTTAAAATCTTTTTCCCACTTTACTTGTGATGCGAAAAGAGAAGATACCATCAAAACCATTATAAATATAATTTTTTTTGTCATATATTTTTTACCTTTTTTAATAATTCTTGAGAACAATTAGTAACACTTTTATCTGTAACATCTATCACAATATCAGCTAATGCTAAATACTCTGGACGACGTAAATCATATAACTCTTTAGCTTTTTTCAAATCACTCAAAAGAGGTCTTTTTTTAAGTTTATTTTCGGCATTCGGATGCTCTTGAATACGTTTAAGTATAGAATCAAATGGAGAATCTAAAAGTACAACTATTCCTATCTTTTTAAGATTTTTTACTTTATAAAAGCCACCACCAGTTGAGATTAATGTATTTTTAACACTTTTTTGAAGCCAAATAGCAACCTGTTTTTCTAACTCTCTAAAATACTTTTCTCCATCTTCTTCAAAAATTTTTTTGATTTTTCTATTTTGCATACTCTCTATCATATCATCTGTATCAACTGTCATGTAGTCAGAATTTTGACTTACTTCTCTAGCAACACTTCCTTTACCCACACCCATAAAACCTATCAACACTATATTTTTCATTTTTTTCTCCTACTGAAATGCACTCATATCAAAATCTGGTTTCGTTTTTAATGTTCTTATATATAATCGAACTGGAGTAAAAATATTATATTCTAAAACTATCATACTTATAATAAAACTTACAACTGAAAGCTCAAAAAAGTATGCACTATAAAATGAAAATAAAAACCCTATCAATGCAAATATAAAAAAACCAAACTGTACTTTAGCTAAACGTTTATCTATCATCTGTGTTATTGTTGGAATACTCATATATCCCTTTGCATTCAGATGAAACCAAACAAGAAAAGGAATTATTTTATAAAGCATTCCTATAAGAATAGAGAATATAAAACCTCCTCCTATCAAAATTGCAACCATAACAATATACTCATCCTTAAAAAACTCATCAAAAATCCAAACAAATGTTCCTAAAGCTAAAAATATACTTGATGTCCTCCAATACCATATAGTAACATCTGAAATAGGACGTTTTCGGTCATTTAGTTTTTTCCATACAGTTGTTGCAAATGCTAAAAAAAAGAGTGCTATTACAAATTTTCCTATTAAAGCATATTTTTCTACAAAAAGATTTAAAACTAACCAAAGTATTAAACCAAAAGAGATGAGATAGACAACATAACTTTTACAAAAATTTTTAAAATGGGGAGCTACATAAAACATAGGTAACACCTGAAAAGAGACACCAATAATCAAAATACCAGCAAACCCAAAAATAGCCATAACACTATGAACATTAGCCACTATAAAATGAAATTCTGAATGTAAATTTGTAATATAAGCATAGAGAAGAAACATCCCCATAATCACAATTATAAAAGCAAAAAACATACTGGTAGCCATAGCACGAACAGTTGCTGTAATATTTTCTATACCTTTAATAGCTAATAAGATAAAGGTAATCATCATTAGAAATCCACTCCCTAATGATATAAAAGCAAAAGTTGTATATAAAGTACTATTTTCAAAAAGACCTATTACCATCATTATTAACCCAAAAGTTATTAAAATATGGGCAATTTCTGTAACTCTTTTGACTTTATATATCTTTGCTCCTGCTAAAACAGGTAACATCTGAGTTAATGCACCAAACATTACAAAACTAAAAAAACCGATAGTAATAGTATGTGTAATCACTATTGAGTCGATAGAATATCGGCTTATTAAAGATGTTGTATCACTCATTAACATCAAAATCCCAGCTAAAATTCCAAATAAAGGTGCTGTAAGAAAAAATCTTAATGGGACAGAAATAGGAGGTGCTTGGTCTGTTGATAATCCTGAAAAATTCACTCCAATTACTCTACGATTATAGAATCCATCATAGCAACTATACGTTGAGATTCTGAACTAAGATGTTGTTGTGCCATAGGGTAAAGCATCTGTTCCTCTTTCATATTGTGTTGTTGTAAAAGCATCATTAATGTTTCAGTTAAACCGAAAAACTTTTCTTTATCATCTGCTTCTATTGCACCCAAAAGTTGTGACATTAATGCTCTTACTTGTGTATGTTCTTGACGCATCATAGCAGTTGGACCTTGTGTCATACCTGTTTTAGCCTCAAATTCTACAAACATTACACGCTCTTCCATCTGAAAATGTTTCTCTGTTTCATTGATAAACTCTTGAGTAATTGCCTTTGCATCTGATAGTGAACTATTTGCTTTATTTTCCATCTCTGCAAATATCTCATCACATTTTCTATGGTCTGCTGATAAAAAATCTTTAATTGTTACCATTGTTTTATACCTTTTTATTTATATTTTTTTGTATTATATCAAAAGCTGTTATTAACTATTGGTAAAATCTCAACTATCTATTTGTAAAAAACAGCTCTTCATCTTTTAAAATACTCTTTTGTAAACTCTCATTTACTCTCTCAAAATGTACTATATCTATATGATAAAGTATATGTAATTCATTTATCTCATATCTTATATCTCTAAATTCTATATCACTCATAGTTAAAGAATATATACAAATATCTATATCACTTTTAGGATTATAATCACCCCTAGCACGAGAGCCAAATATAACAACTTTATCTATGTAACTATAAAAAGAAAAAAAATTTATTAAATCTACTTTTACATCTTCTGGAATATAATACATTACAATTCTTTTATTAATCTATTAATAATTTCATAAAATTCTCGTAATTTTTTTGCATAGATAAATATATCTTTTAATAAGGTAAGTGCAATCTCTTCACTATACTCGTGTGTTGTTAAATTTCTATCATCTACCATAGTAAACCAAATTTTATCATCAATTAAATCAAACTCAAATGCTTTTTTTAAAACCAACTTTTGTCCATTTATTTTTTTATCTATATACTCAAGATAATACGACATAAGTTTTCGTGAAACTTCTATGGTATATTCAAATCTTTTGATAGCACTATCTCTATAAATTTCATAATCATTATCATCTCTACTTTTAGAAGAAATTTGTCTAAGTATATCCTCAAGAGAGAGCAGTGCTTTTTTAGTATTCTCTAAATTTCGTCTTAGTTTATTTAATTTTTCTATGCTCATAATAACAGCTCCGAACTTTTTTCACAATCATAACATAATAGAATATAGGTTTAATAGTTAATTAACTATAATACAGCCATAAAAAATTAACTGGATATAAAAATGAAAAACAAAAAATTTATAACATTAGGTTTTGTTTCGGTTGCTGTGAGTATGTCACTCTTTCTTTCCTCTACTCTTATAGCAAAAGAGAGTGTTCCTGATGAACATAAAAGCGAGATGACAAGACTTGAAGCTTTATCAAAATTTACTAAAGTAATTAGTATTGTTGAACGATATAATGTTGATGATATAACAATAGAAGAGTTAATAGATAAATCGTTAAAAGGTTTATTAAGTAACCTTGATGCACACTCAAATTTTTTAACTCAAAAAGATTATAAAAGATTAAAAGTGCAAACAGATGGTGAATTTGGTGGTTTAGGTATCACTGTTGGTATCCGTGATGGTGCATTGACAGTTATCGCTCCTATTGAAGGAACTCCTGCTGATAAAGCTGGTTTACAATCTGAAGATATTATCTTAAAAATTGATGGAGAATCAACTATCGGAATGAGTATAGATGAAGCTGTTTCAAAAATGAGAGGAAAAGTTGATACACCTATCGATATAGTAGTTGTACGCAAAGATGAAGTTAAACCTCTTGATATTCATATCGTGAGAGGGATTATTACTATCGACTCCGTATATACTAAGCATATTGGGAAAGATATACTCTATATTCGAGTAACAAGTTTTGATAAAAAAGTAGCAAAAGAGGTTACAAAAGCTTTAAAAGAGAATAAAAAAGAGATGAAAGGGATAGTTTTAGACCTTAGAAATAACCCTGGTGGACTCTTAGACCAAGCTGTAAAACTTGTTGATATTTTTGTAGATAAAGGTGATATAGTTTCTCAAAAAGGACGTCATGAGAGTGATAAAAAAGTTTACTCAGCTTCAAAAAAGACTACCTTAACAGATGTTCCTTTAGTTGTTCTTGTAAATGGAGGAAGTGCTAGTGCTTCAGAGATTGTAAGTGGTTCACTCCAAGATAATAAGAGAGCTGTTATTGTAGGTGAAAAAACTTTTGGTAAAGGAAGTGTTCAGGTAGTTCTTCCTATAACAGAAACAGAAGCTATAAAACTTACAATAGCACGCTACTATCTACCAAGTGGTAGAACTATACAAGCTGTTGGTGTTATCCCTGATATTAAAGTTCTCTCTGGCGAAGTAAAAACTCGTGATAATAGTTTTTCTATCAAAGAAGCTGACCTTAAAAAACATCTTGAAAAAGAGTTAGCAAAGGTTGATGGGAAAAAAGAGGATAAAAAAGCAGAGAAAGAAGATAAAAAAGATATAATTACACCAAAGATGATGAATAAAGATATTCAACTCAAAGAAGCTGTGGATATTATCAAAGCTTTAGAAATAATAAAAGGATAAATATACGATGGAAAAACGAGAACTACTTTATGAAGGTAAAGCAAAAAGATTATTTTTAACTGATGATGAAAACTTAGTAATTTCAGAGTTTAAAGATGATTTAACAGCATTTAATGGTGAAAAAAAATCAAGTGAATCTGGAAAAGGTGCATTAAATAATAAAATCTCTACTGAACTTTTTAAACTTTTAGAAGCTAATGGTATCCCAACTCACTTTGTTAAGATGATGGATGATAACCATATGCTTCATACTAAAGTGGATGTTATTTTAATCGAGGTTATTGTACGAAATATCGCAACAGGTTCATTAACTCGTAATTTAGGTATAAAAGATGGAACAGTACTTCCATTTACTTTAGTTGAATTTGATTATAAAAATGATGAATTAGGTGACCCAAAACTTAACGACCAACACGCACTTATTTTGGGTCTTGTTGAGTATCAAGATGAGTTAGATAAACTTCGTCGTATGGCTAGACAAATCAATGATATTTTACACCCTTATTTTTTAGAGAAGGGTTTAAATCTTGTTGATTTTAAATTAGAATTTGGAAAAGATGCAAATGGAAATATCATTTTAGTAGATGAAATATCTCCAGATAATTGTCGTTTTTGGGATGTAGAAAGTGGCGAAAAAATGGACAAAGATAGATTTCGTGAAGGTCTTGGTGGATTAAAAGTCGCTTATGAACAAGTATTAAATAGAATATTAGGATAAAAAAATGATAACAGCAATAGTAAATATATCTTTAAAAGCAGGTGTTTTAGATTCTCAAGGTAAAGCAGTTCATCACGCTTTAGACTCTCTACATTTTAAAAATGTGGAGGATGTTCGTATAGGAAAACAAGTAGTTTTAAAACTCAATACTGACGACAAAACACAAGCTATGAATGATGCAACAAAAATGTGTGAAGAAATTTTAGCAAATACTGTAATCGAAGACTACGAGATAGAGCTAGTATAATGAAAGTTTCTATACTTCAATTTCCAGGAACTAACTGCGAACACGATACAGTTCACGCATTTGAAAAACTTGGTGCAGAAACAGAAATAGTATGGCATAAATCGGAAAATCTTCCTGAAAATACAGATTTAGTTGTAGTTGCTGGTGGTTTCTCTTATGGTGATTATCTTAGAAGTGGTGCTATTGCTAAATTTTCTCCAGTTATGAAAGCTGTTACAGAATATGCTAACAATGGTGGAAAAGTTTTAGGTATCTGTAACGGTTTTCAAGTTTTAACAGAAGCTGGTCTTTTACCAGGTGCTTTAAAACGAAATGATAATTTACATTTTATATCTAAACATCATACACTGAAAGTTGAAAATAACGATAATATCTTTTTAGAAAAATTAAACAATGGTGATGTTATCAATATCCCTATCGCTCATCACGATGGTAATTACTATATAGATGAAAATGGTTTAAAAGATTTAAAAATAAATAATCAAATTCTTTTAACATATAGTGATGAGACAGGTGCTGTTAAAAACCCTAATGGTAGTGTAGATGCTATCGCTGGTGTTTGTAACATATCTAAAAATGTATTTGGTCTTATGCCTCATCCAGAACGTGCTATGGAATCTATCCTTGGTTCTGATGATGGAGTCAAGATGTTAGAAGGCTTTTTAGCATCGTGATAAAATTACTTTTACTAACTTTCATTCTTTTTACATCTGTATATGCAGATAAAGTCCTCTATATGAGCTATAAAGATATACCTAAAAGAGTAGTAAAAGGTGAAATCTTCTCTGTAACGATAAAAACTTTATCGACAGTAGAAGATTTTGATGATATTACTTATAAATTCTCAAATCATTATGGTTTAAAAGTTCTCAATGAAATACCAGAAAGAGAATTTATAGGTAAATACCTTCTTGATAAATTTTATTTTTTAACTACTAAAAACAGTGCAAGAGTTCCAGATATAACAGCATCTATTCAATCAAAAGATGAGTATGAACCCTCTTCTATAAAAGGTAAAAAATTAAATGTTATTGCACTTAATCCAAAAAAAAACTTTTCCAATATTATTGCAAACTCCTTTAGTTTAGAAAATTATAAAACTACCTCTTTTGATAGAGAACATAATATAGTTGTATTTGTAGCAAAAGCGACAAATACAGATATAAGTAGACTTAAATTTAACAATGTTTGGAAACAGGGTATAGAGTCTAGTACTCTATCCTACTTAAATTCAAGAATTACCTATTTTATGATTATAGATAAAAAACTTGAATATTTTTCATTTTCTTACTTTAATCTTTTAACAAATAAATTTACTATCATTACTATTCCTATTGTCTTAGATGATGATAGTGTAACAACCCAAAGTGATTTAAAACCTCAAGACCAATCACACAATAAGATAAAAGCTATTATCGCTTCAGTTATTGCTCTTATATTGATACTCTTTATAATTATTAAAAAGAGATATATTTATACTATTTTAATCATCATTCCATTTGGATATATTATCTATGTTATGATTCCATCAAAGGAGATATGTATTAAAAAAGGTTCTCCGATATATCTACTTCCAGTAAGTAATGCAACAATTTTTGAAACAACAAAGAGCAAGTATAAACTACTAGAAGAGGGAAAAGTTACAAATTTTCGAAAAGTGAAATTATATAATAATAAAATTGGTTGGGTGAGAGATGAAGATATTTGCTCACATTAATTGGTTCTTTTCAACACTTATTATTTTCACCTCTTTAGTTTTAATGATAATACTATACCCGATAGTACGACGACCCTATGCTAGAAAAATCTCAGCATGGTTTGTTCGTTTTGGTATATTTTTTTCCACAGAGGTAAAGGGTAAAGAGGACCCATCTGTTCAGATGTACCTTATAAATCACCAAAGTGATTTAGATATTGGAATTATGGAAACTATCTCTAAAAAAGATCTCTCTTGGGTTGCTAAAAAAGAACTTTTTGATGTTCCTTTTTTTGGACTTGCTATGAGTATGCCTGAAGATATTCCAATAGAAAGACAGAGTAAAACATCCCTATTACGATTACTTAAAAATGCAAAAGATAGACTAAATAAAGGAAGAGTTATCACAATGTTTCCAGAGGGAACACGCTCTAAAAATTTCAAAATGCTCCCTTTTAAAAATGGAGCAAAAGTTGTAGCAGATAAATATCAATTAAAAGTACAACCTGTGGTACTTATTCAAACAGCTAAATATTACAATATAAAAAAAATGTTCTACTCTCCAGGCAAAATTACAGTTATTTTTATGGATTCATTTATAGCGGATAAAAATGATAAAGAGTGGTTAAAAAATTTACGATTAAAGATGCAAAAGGTGTATGATAATGAGTTGGCAAACAATCCTAGCCATAGGTAGTGGTGGTTTTATTGGTGCGATACTTCGTGCGTATATTAATGGTTTAATCTCCCATAGAGTTCCTCATGAACTTCCATTTGGAACACTTGGTGTAAATCTTATTGGTAGTTTTATTATGGGTGTTCTTATCGCCTATTTTATGTATACAACTCTTTTCTCTCTTCATATTAAATCTTTTCTTTCCACTGGTATTTTAGGAGCATTAACAACCTACTCTACTTTTGCTATTGAAAGTTTTATGCTTTTAGAGGGTGGGCATATCCTCCTAGCACTCACAAATATATTTTTAAATGCTTTAGGTACTGTATTTATGGCAGGTAGTGGTTTCTATTTGATAAAGACTATCTTAAAACAGCAATAAAGATAAAAAATAAAGGTGTTCTATGCAAGATTTTGAATTAGAGATATATGAGATGTTTATTAATCAAATAGAATCTGAAATATATGCAACAAAACACAATATCTCTCTTTTAGAAAGTAGAGATAAGAGTAAGGAAGCTATCAATAATTTATTTAGAACTTTTCATAACTATAAAGCAACAGCATCCTATTTTAGTTTAACTCCATTTTTTCATTTAACTGCTAAAGTCGAGGTAGTATTAAACTCTCTTAGAGATAAAAATCAGCCTGTACCAAAAAATATTATAAGTTGGTTAAATCAAAATGTATCACAAATTCTAATATGGTTAGAGGAGATGGCTAATTATAACACCAATCTTTCCCCTGTTCCAAAAGAGTTAAACAATAAAATAAAACTTTCAAAACCATATATATCTCCAAAACAGAAATTAAAAACACTTAATATTTTATATTTAGATAAAAATCAGAAAAGAACTCTTAAACTGCTATCTTTATTAAATAGAATTGCAAATAATGTTACATATATATCTCATATTAAGAAGATAGATGAGATATTTAATAGACAAAAATATGATATTATCATTACAAATTTGGAAGCTGATAATCATCTCATTATTGATTATTGGAAAAAATTAAATTCCACTATACCCATTGTGACAATCTTCAACAATATAGATGCTAAACGTTCTATATCTCTTATGAAAAATGGTATCAATCACATTATAAAAAATCCATTAAATACAAAAATTATCCAAAATGAACTTAATCTAATTGCAAATTCCTATTTTAGTTCAGTAAATATTATTATTGATAATGAAACTATCAATAATTTTATACAAACAATAAAACCTCTATCAAATACGATAACTCAAATTATACAAATTTGTGATGATAAAGATATTCCATTAAATGAATTAATAAAAGTTATTAAAACAGACCCTATTATCTCTGCCAAAATATTAAATTTAGCAAACAGTCCTCTTTATGGGGTGATAACACTTAAAACTATTGACCAAGCAATTATACGATTAGGAAAAAATAGTATAAAAGCATTAGCACTTAAAAATTTAGATAACATCAACTCAGAAATAAATTTAACTCCCTATAATATCTCTGAAAAAGAGTTTTCAGAAATCTCTATGAGACGATTATCATTAATGCTTAAATGGTATTCGAAAATTTCAATATCAGACTTATCTATTTTATCTACTACTGCACTTCTAGGAAATATTGGTCAGATTTTAATCTCTCAAGAGATATTAAATAACAAACAAGAGATTCTGTTTCAAAGCTTAATAGATACATTTGGTACTCAATATGCTGAAGAGTTAGCAGTATTTACAACAACAGCTATTGTATCTGCACAACTTCTAAGTTATTGGAAACTTTCCCGTGCTATTGTAAATATTGTAATGTATAGCGATAATCCAGAAGAAGCACCACAAGAGATAATAAAACTAACTGTTGCTAATCATATTGTATATAAACTTATACCTCTTGATGGTAGTATTTTACATGAGGTTCCTGAGGAGTTACTAGAGATAATGAATAAATATGATTTTGAACTTCATATCTTAGAAAAAGCTCTTCATTCTATTCACACTATTGATTTTTAATTAATAATAGATACTGTTTTTCTAACTCTCTATAAAGTTTATCAGGTTCAATATTGGCATCATCTTCCCAAACTCTTTTCATTACAACATTATCTTCCTCTCCATTCCAAACTTTTATATATGTTCCATCTTTATATCCATTATCTTGACGAAATTGATTTAAAATATTTTTTCCAACATAGAGTCTATATAATGTTTCTAAATCCAGTCCACTTAAAATAACTAAATCAAAAAACTCAGATATTAGGAATTCTAAATCTAAATCATTTTTATTAAGAGACAATAAAATAAGTGATTCAACTTTTTCTAAAACCTCATCTTGTGTTCCAAAAGAGCTATTTTGAGTATCGATAACTGCAAAGCTTTTAAATTCAGATATATCAAGAGCCAATCCATCAATATCACCTTTTAAATTTTTTGCATAATTTTCAATAGCTAAAGAGATGATAAAATGCCATACATCAACAACCTCTATTTGAAGATTATCCCAATCTGCTTCTTGATGAATACTTTTCCAATGTTTCCAAGAAAAACTATCAACCATCTCTGCACATTCCATATATATACATCTGTTCCAGTTTATAGCTTTACCATTTTTAGTAACACCTTTTGTCCACTCTTCACCATTTGTAGCTTCATTAAGTTGATTTTGTAGTTGTACCATCAATAATATTTTATCCATTCTCTTTTCCTTCTATCTATTTTTTTGTATTTTACCTAAAAATAGAAACAACCCTATCACTCTTCATACACCTATCCTCTTATATTGAAGAGTTTTTTCTATATAAAGATATAATAGAGGCTCACTTTGCTAGAATTTCAGATAAAAGAGATACTTAAAAACATATTGGAAATATTATGACAGAAACAGATATTAGTGAATTAACATTTGAGCAGTTAGGTAAGATACGAATGTATCTTAAAAATATGATTAACAATGGAGGAAGTGACCTGCACGTTAAAGCAAACTCTGTTATTCGTGCTAGAATTCATGGAGATTTGGTACAAATTTCAGGGAGGATTTTTTCTCCAGAAGATGCTTTAACATTTGCAAAAGAGTTATTAAAAGGACGATTTGCAGAGTTGGTAGAAAAAAGAGAACTTGACCTTGTATATCCTTTTGATGAAAGAAACCGTTTTCGTGTAAATATCTTTTTTCAGATGGATGGAATATCTGCAGTTTTTCGTATAATTCCTGTAAAAGTTCCCTCTTGTAGTGAACTAAACCTTCCCCCTGTTCTTCAAACTTTTACAAATAAATCAAGAGGTTTAGTTTTGGTAACAGGTGTAACAGGAAGTGGAAAATCAACAACATTGGCTTCACTGATAAATGAGATAAATACAACAAGAAAAAAACATATTATTACCATAGAAGACCCTATTGAATTTGTACATAAAGATAGAGGATGTGTGATAAATCAACGTACAGTTGGACAAGATACTCTCTCATTTGGAAATGCTTTACGTGCTGCACTTCGTGAAGACCCAGATATTATACTTGTTGGAGAGATGCGAGATAAAGAGACGATAGAGTTAGCACTTCATGCAGCTGACACAGGACATCTTGTTTTTTCAACACTTCACACAATAGATGCAAAAGAGACTATCAATAGAATTATTGCACAATTCCCAACAGATGAACAAAATCGTGTTCGTCTCTCTTTAGCAGGGGTTATTCAAGGGATAATATCTCAAAGACTTATACCAACAGTAGATGGTGGGCGTCGTGCTGCAATGGAGATAATGGTTCGTACACCAACTATTGAAAAATTGATTATGGAAAATCGTGATGTCGAGATACCTGATGTAATAGCACAGGGAAAACAACATTATCAATCACAAACATTTGACCAATCTATTTTAGACCTCTATGAAAATGGAATTATTTCCGAGAAACAAGCTCTTGAAAGTGCATCAACACCAGCCGATTTAAAACTAAAAATGGGTGGTTTAACAACAGGAAAATATGAAGCTCCTCAAGATAAAACCTCTTTAATAGAGATGCAACAAGAGGATAAAATCATAGAAGAAACTAATATCTCTGTGGATGATGACGATGATGATGACGATATTTTTGCTTTAAAATAGATGCAAGTATAAATTTAAGTATAAACGATATAACAAATATAAAATAATGGAAAAAATATGGCAACAGATATAGAGTATGAGTTAGCAGATGAAGTGATAGTTGGGTATCCTAAAAAGTATAAAGTTTTTATGTTAAATGATGATTATACTTCGATGGAGTTTGTTATAGATATATTGATGAGTATTTTTCATAAAAGTTATGAGGAGTCTGAAGCTATTATGATGGAGATACATAAAAGTGAAAAAGGTTTATGTGGTGTATACTCTCACGAAATAGCTGAAACAAAAGTTATTCAAGTTATAAAAAGAGCCAAAGATAGTGGCTTTCCTCTTAAAGCTATAATGGAAGAAGAGTAATGATAAGTAATAACCTCAACGAAGTATTTCAAAAAGCGATACTCTATGCAAAAAAACTCCATCACGAATATTTGACTATTGAACATATTTTTTTCTATATTCTCTCCTCTGATGAGGGGGCAAACATCATCTCTGCTTGTGGTGGTGATACTCAAAAGATGAAACAGAGTATGCAAAAATATATTCAAGAGGAGATAGATACTCTTCCTCAAGATAAAACAGCAGACCCTTATGAAAGTATAGCACTTGCTCGTCTTATAGATAAGATGATAAAGCACATCCAAAGTTCAGGACAACAGACAGCCGATATAGGAGACTTAATAGTTTTTATCTATGATGAAGAGGATACCTTTAGTTGTATGCTTCTCAATGCTTATCAGATAGAGAAACTTGATATTTTAGATATTATCTCTCATAACAGTTTTGAGGATGACAATGAAGAGTATAATGGAAAAGATGAACACAATAGTTATCTTGAAAAATACTCTATAAATCTTCTCCAAAAAGCAAAAGAAGGAAAGATAGACCCTGTCATAGGGAGAGATGATGAGATACAAAGAGTTATACAGATTTTATGTCGTCGTAAAAAAAACAATCCTATCTTAGTGGGTGAAGCTGGCGTTGGAAAAACAGCTATCGCTGAGGGATTAGCACTCCACCTTGTAGAGGGAACTGTTCCTAAGATTATCCAAAATTCACAACTTTTTGCCTTAGACCTCAGTGCTTTAGTTGCTGGTACAAAATATAGAGGAGATTTTGAGAAACGTTTAAAGGGTGTGATAGATGAGATAAAAACTATCGAAAATGCTATACTGTTTATAGATGAGATTCATACACTTATAGGA
>Ga0256826_1001449_pt1 | contig 14711 bp, 12 predicted proteins | sample CV79metaG_FD_185975 | JGI IMG/M metagenome (GOLD analysis project Ga0256826, IMG submission 185975) | Hydrothermal vent microbial communities from East Pacific Rise, Pacific Ocean - CV79 | ecosystem: Environmental > Aquatic > Marine > Hydrothermal vents | place: Pacific Ocean: East Pacific Rise...
AAAAGGACCGTTAAACTCCATATTTTTTACAAAAAAGCTTAAAATTGCTTCTAAAGAATTCTCTTCTAAAATAGTACCAACAAGTTTAATATGTTCTAAGTTTGCCATTACTTTAAAGGGAATAGTGATAGTCTTAGCATCTTTAAAAAAGTTCTTTTTTACTATTTTTAGAGCTTCAGGGTTTAGTGCACCGACATGACCCTCTTCACTCAGACCGTAGCGTCCTGCACGGCCGGAGATCTGGTGAACTTCTGAAGGAACTAAATTTCTCTGACTTACTCCATCAAATTTTTCTGCTTTAGAAAAAAGTATAGTTTTAATAGGAAGGTTCATCCCCATAGCTATCGCATCAGTTGCGATAAGAACTTGTGTCTCACCCTCACGAAAACGCCGAGCCTCTTCACGTCTAACCTCAGGAGAGAGATTTCCATACACAACACTTACACTAAATGTTTTCGAGAAGTTCTGTTTGAGACGAAGAACATCTTTTCTGCTAAAAGCAATAATAGCCGTACCCGGTTCTACTTGGTCTACATCAGTTGGTACTTCTAAAAGTGTTAAAGGATTTTTACGTTCAAACTCTATAATCTCTAACTCTTCACCAAGGTACTCTGCAAGAGCGATAATGGCCTCTTTGGCATTTACTGATCCTGTCATAATTATCTCTTTTGCCGGTGCACCGATGATAGCATTTGCCCATGCCCAACCACGATCACGGTCATCAATCATCTGAACCTCATCAATGACACAAACATCAACATCAACCTCATAGTTCATCATCTCTATAGTTGAACTTATATGGGTCGCTTCATCATCTAGTATCTGCTCTTCACCAGTTATAAGTGAACTCTCTATACCTTTAGATTTAAGTCCTTCATAACCCTCAAGTGCCAGTAAACGTAGAGGAGCAAGATAATAACCTGTATCTGCCTCTTCTAATTTTTTCATAGCACTATAGGTCTTACCACTATTTGTAGGTCCTATATGAAGAGTGAGTTTACGTCTCATCTCCCTAGCCATAGGGAATAAATTTTTAAAGTCCCTTATAGTTCGAGCAAGTAACTCATGTCGCTGTTTTTTTATAAGCTGTTCAGAGATAGAGTGAATAAATCTTCTTGTTACTTTTTTCTTAATCTTTGGTGTTATATTTAAAGAGTGCGGCATTAAATCTATAAGAAATTCATACACTTTTTCATAAAGTTCTTCATCACTTAGGTGCAGTAGTGTCGCATAAGTTTCACACTCCTCTACTAACTCTGTTAAACTTACTAAAAACTCATCTTCATGCTCTTTTTTTGCTTCTAATAAAACCTCATTAAAATTAAAACGCTCTGAATTCCATATCTCTTCAAGTAATCCATCTAGTTCTATATGTAATTCAAGATTATAGTAAAGTTTTTGACTAGAGTATGGTAAAGTTACCCTCTCCTCAAGTTCTACTAACAACTCTTCTTCATGCAGTTCTACCGTTGCAAATGACATCTTCTTCTCAACTATAGACTTTAAAATTTTATGTCCAATGAGTGGATATGTTAGCTTTGACTTTGGAGGAGAAGCTCTAAATGCTGTTACTATCTGCTCAGTTGTCAAATAGGCATGTGGAGACTTGAGAGAGGCTATAAACTTCTCTATATTTTCCTGCTTTGTCTTTACTGTAAGTATCTTATCATCACCTATCTTAGCAACAATATCTTCAAAGCTATTATCATCTATAAACTCATGCTCATATGGTTTAGTATTTAAGGTAAGGATTTTATGAAATGTTTGTCCATATACCTCGTATCTTAGCGAGGCATTAAACTCAAAAGAGTCATCTATATCAAACATACCTTCAAGCTCTTTTTCCAAACTCTCTCGTTTTGCTTCATAACGAATATGTCTAAGTTTAGACTCCATTTTTTCTATAGTGATTTTTTTACTACGCATTGTCGAAAAAGCATCATAGAGTGCTGTCGCTTCATTAGGAGTAACATCTAGCTGGCCGAGTAGCATCTCTATCTTATCATCTCTATCATAGGAGACAAACTCTTTACGTTCACCTCTATAGATCTCATCGTTGTTTTCAAAGAAATGTAAGATATCGTGACGCATGCCACTCTCAGCCTCACTCCAGATCATTCTTAGAGTTTTAATCATCAAACTTTTATTGTGTTCGATGTCATAAATACCAAGTGCACTAAAGAGTTCACTGAGTGTCTCTGAGCTTACTCTCTCTATTCCAACATCAAAAGGATCATCATTGAAATATATTTTTATTTTTTGGTTTATTTTAGAGTTTTTTTTATTTTTCTTTGCCATGCGAAATTATATCCATCATAGAGTTAATTAAGCAAGTGAATCAACTATGCGTAATTTTTAAAGTTCCTATCAACTCATCTCTTACCTGCTTGATTATTATCTCACTATCAATCGGTGCTTTTCTTCTCTCTAAAACACCCGAAAGATCGTTTAGCACCATTCCATAGTTTTTAAACATTGGAACACTTACTTCTTTTATCTTTCCATCATGTATCTCATCACTGAGTGCCTCAAGAGCTGCATTATAAGCACTTTTATTTGCTACATATTGAAAAAAGTAATCTTTCATCATCTTGATATTACCAAGCCATGCTACTTTTTCATCTTCACTCAACCCTTCATTTTGCTCGACTCTTTGTACTAATCCATCAACAAATTCATTTGCCTTTGCATCATGAGTTGCAAAAATTTTATCTATATCTTTAATGTGTGTTTTGAGTAACTCTAATAGAGATGAGGGTGATGTCTCTCTATCTTTAGCACTGTAAAGATGCTCAGTTGTGTTTGTTGCACCATAACTAAGAGCTTCTAGTAGTTCTGCTGCTGCTTGAAGGTATGTATACTTATCTGGTTGTGTATGATCAAAGCCAACTCCATTTTTTGAAACTATTGGTAGATCACCTACATATTTTAACTGCATATTAAACTCCTAGTTATTATTTATGACTTAATTATAGCAATATAAAAGTTAATATATAATAGCAAGTCCTAAGTTGTAAATAACCCCCAACTTTAGGCTATTTACAACTTAGGACTTATATGACTTATCCAAATGAATGGACTCAAAAAGAGTTCTTAGAGCATAAACACCAACTAACTAAAGAGGGCGTGGAAGTTCTACTTATCGATACTATTTTATCTCCCATAGAAAAAGCAGAGACAACTGTATATAACCCTTATGAGCTTAAAGAGCATGCGGATGGAAGTGTCTTTGTTTTTTACTGTGATAGTGGAAAAGCAACACTAGACAGGCTAAAAGAGTATAAAGAGAAATTTCCAACAATGCACTGTATATCACTCAAAGGTGGTCGTGGATACTGGCGTAAAAATATGATGCTACTTGATGAGGAGGATTAAATGTACACAAAACATGATAAGCTCTTAAGAGAGTACAAACTCTGTATAGATGAGAAACGCTTCTATGATGCACATGAAGCCATCGAAGAGATATGGTTTCCTCGTCGCTTTGAGAAGTGTAATGAACTTAAACTACTCAAAGGTTTCATCAATGCTGCTGTTAGTTTTGAACTTTCTAAACTCCAGCGGGAGAAACCGAGTCAAAAAGCTTGGGCTACATATATAAAGTACAGACCCCTTTTATATAAAGTATCCTCTCCTTTTTTAAATGAGTATCATAGTATCGCACGACATATAGAGAGTCTAAAACACTCAAAATCAGTCTAAACTCACCCCTTCCTCACTTTTATTTTGCTATAATTCCACAAAATAAAATAAGGGTACTATCATGGATTCTACACAATCAATAGATACAGCAGTTGCAACTACAAATGCAGTAGTTACAAAATATAGTGATTTAGCTATCACTTACACAAGTGAATATGGTCTGAAAATCATCGCAGCATTACTCATCTTTCTTATCGGAAAATGGGTAGTTCACAAACTTACTAAAGTTATCAAAACAGTTATGGAAAAAGCAAATGTTGATAGAACTCTTATAGAGTTTGCAGAGAGTTTAGTCTACTTTTCACTACTTATGATGGTTATCATAGCCTCTTTAAATGCTCTAGGCGTTAACACAACATCTTTCTTAGCAGTATTTGGTGCAGCTGGTCTTGCTATTGGTCTTGCACTTCAAGGTTCTTTAGCAAATGTTGGTGCAGCTGTTCTTATCATCGTGTTTCGTCCATTTAAAGTTGGTGACTTCATTGAAGCAGGTGGAGCAGTCGGTACAGTTGAAGATGTAAATCTTTTCTCAACTATCATCGCACCACTTGATAACCGTACTATCATAGTTCCAAACTCTAAAATAGTTGGTGGAAATATTGTTAACTACTCTATGAAAGAGAATCGTCGTGTTGACCATGTATTTGGCATCGGTTATGATGATGACCTTAAACTTGCAAAAGAGACTCTTATGGAAATGATGCTAAACGATGATAGAATTCTTCAAGATCCAGCTCCTTTTGTAGCAGTCAGTGAACTAGCAGACTCAAGTGTAAACTTTACAACTCGTGCTTGGGTGAAGAGTGCTGATTACTGGGATGTTTATTTTGAACAGATAGAAAAAGTGAAACTAGTGTTTGATGAGAAAGGTATCTCTATTCCTTATCCACAAATGGATGTTCATACAGATAAAGAAAACTAGTTTTTTAAAAACTACACAATTGATAATTTTAAAGGAAAAAAATGAAAAAAATAACACTTAGTTTACTTCTTGCTTCATCACTAATGATGGCAGCAGAGCCAGATACAAAAAAAGATGATGCACTTGTAACACATACAGAGCTTGGTTACATCGAGACACAGGGAAATACTAAAACTAAAACTTTTAACTTAGATGCTAAAGTAAAAAAAGGTTGGGGTGCAAATATTTTCACACTAACTTTTGATGGACAATACGCCTCAGATAAAGAAATCGAAACTAAAAACAAATACTTCATTGAACTAGAGTATGACTATGAGATTACAGATAGATTGGCGTTTAACTATCTTGCTGGGTATAAAAATGATAAATTCTCTGGTTTCGCTTACCAGTTCTACACAGGTCCAGGTGCTAAGTACAAGGCTATAGTTTCTGATATACACAACTTAAGTATAGATGGTAATTTACTTTATGCAAAAGATAGTTATGATGCTGTTTATACAGATTCAACAGGAAATGTTATCAGTTACCCAGCATCAACAACTGGAGCGACTATCTCTCAAAAAGGCTATGATGACCAGTATGCTTCATACAGAATTAAAGGTGTTTATAACTGGCAGATGCTAGAAAATCTGAAGTTTGACCAAGAGTTAAGCTGGAGAGGTTCTTTTGAAACTACGAACAAGTACTTCATCTTCTCTAAAAGTGCACTTACAAGTAAACTTTCAGATATGTTTTCTGCAGGTATTAGCTACAAAGTTGACTATGCTCAGATTCCAGCGACTGGGAAAGAGGATACGGATACAACTTTTACAGCTAACTTAATCATTGATTATTAAGAGTTTTGGGCTTTGCCCAAAAACTCTCTCCCTTTTAACTCTCTCTCCCATAGACTTATAAACACAAACGAGCCAAATGCCATTATCGCCGAACTTAAAAACAGATACTCTGGATACCACTCGTAAATATATCCTGCTATAACTGCTCCACTAAGTCCTCCAAGCCCATAAGTAATTCCGGAGAAAAATTGCTGTGCTAATGTTTTATTTTTGTATAGATAATGTAAGTAACTAATAGCAGCTGAGTGAAAAAGTGCAAAACTAAGGGCATGTATACTCTGTGTAAAAAATAGTACCCCGAGGCTGTTGGCAAAAGAGAAGACTAGAAACCAACGAACAGCTGTTACAAAAGTTGTGAACTTTAAAACACTTAAGAGATTTTTCTGTAGAAGTTTTGCTTGAAAAAAGAACATCACTATCTCAAATATAACACCAAAACTCCAGAGATAGATAGTCATATCGAGTTTTATACCATTATCTGTTGCATAAATAGTAAAAAAATTATAAAAAGAACCAAAACTCATCTGCATCAAAATAAGTCCACCCCATAACTTATAATCTGCTAATAAATTAATATCATTCTTTTGCTCTTCTATTCTTCTTACACTCTCTTTATCTTTTAATCTGACAACAACAAATGCAATAACTGCTGTTATAAGTGTTAGAGTAAGAAGTGCATTAAGAGCTTGTGTTGACTCACTTAAAAAATTAACCAGTATCAGTGCTATAAATATAAAACCTATAGAGCCAAAGAGTCGAATCTTTCCATATCTCTCTTTGCCAATAACTTGAAGAGAAATAACTTCGATATAGGGAAGAATCAGACTCAGACCCACTCCTAAAAATATATTAGATAAAAGAAGTTTGTAAAAATCATACACAGAAAAGTAAAATGACACAGCACTTAGAGACATAACTACAAGTGCAAAATTAAATACTTTTGAACTCAGTTTTAATCCACCGATAAAAAGAAAAGGCAGAATAAAACGAACTAAAGGTGATGCACCCAAAATAAGTCCTATCTCTATGGCAGAGTAGCCAATATCGGAAAGAACCTTTGGCACAAAAATGATATAAACGCCAACAACAGAGAAATAAAAGTAATAAAATAGAGATAAAAGTATTTGCATAATGGAATTATAATATAAACTAAGCTAAAATGCCTCTAAGTTAATTTATGCGAGAATTGGAGGACATTTCCTATGATGAAAGAGATGCAACAGGATGATTTTATCGTCTCAAAAACTGACCTTAAGGGTCGTATTACATATGTCAACCGAATCTTTATGGAGATGGGAGAGTACACAGAAGAGGAACTTCTAGGTAAAGCTCACAATATAATTCGTCATCCAGATATGCCAAAGGCTGTCTTTAAACTTCTCTGGGAGATGGTTCAAGATGGTGATGAGATTTTTGCATATGTTCTCAACAGAACAAAAAATGGTAATGATTACTGGGTATATGCAAATGTCACTCCCTCATTTGATGAGAAGAACCAGAGAGTTGGTTACTACTCAGTACGACGTCAACCCTCCAAAGAGGCTCTTAAAATCATCACACCTCTTTACAAGAGTATGCTTCAAGCTGAGAGAAGTGGTGGTGTTACTGCTGGAACAAAAATCTTAACTGATTTATTAAAAGAAAAAGGAGTTGGATACAATGAACTTATCATCTCTCTTCAAAAATAGTCAAAGCTTAATCCTTCTAGCAGGGCTTGTTGGTGTACTTTTTTATGGTCTATTCTCTGATAACTATATAATGAGTGGAGTAATCTTACTTCTGATTCTTATCTCTATTTTTATGCCTAGTCAAGAAGAGAGTTACAAACAGTCTAGCCTTACTAACTCTATGCAGAGAGTTTTAGAGAATGCAGCAAAAGGGAACCTTCAAGATCGTGTTACACATATTCCTCCAAACAACTCAGTTGAGTCTAAATTTGCTTGGACACTTAATGATGTTCTTGATCAAATAGAAGCTTTTATGAAAGATACAGAGACTACGGTATGTTCTGCATCTTCAGGTATAACATATAGGCACCCTTACTCATCAGGTCTTCATGGTTCGTTTAAAACAACGGCAAAGGCCCTAAGTAAAGCAACTGACTCTATATCTAGTGGGTATGAAACAAAAATAAGAGGAGAGATGTCTGAAGACTTTTCGAAACTTGGTGGTGGTGTTGCTGCTGGTCTAGAGGTGGTTCAAGAAGATTTAACTGTATCCGCTGAAGATTCTAAAGAGATTGTTAATGCATCAGAGATGACAGCAGATAGATCTTCTAGTAGTTTAGAGAATGTTATTGAAATTGGTGAGAGACTCAACTCATTGGTGAATCTGATTGCTTCTTCACATGAGGGTATCATTAACTTAGAGAGCCGTTCTCGTGAGATATCTGCAGTAGTTAACCTTATCAAAGATATAGCAGACCAGACAAACCTTTTAGCACTAAATGCCGCTATTGAAGCTGCTCGGGCAGGAGAACATGGTCGTGGTTTTGCAGTTGTTGCTGATGAAGTTAGAAAACTTGCAGAACGTACACAAAAAGCAACAAATGAGATTGAAATAAGTATCTCCACTCTTCAACAAGATGCAAACGATATGCGCGGAAATTCTGATGAGATAAGTACTATTGCACACGAGTCAAATGATGTTATTCATGAGTTTGAAGTTACATTTAAAGAGTTAAACTCATTAGCTCTAACATCTCACAATTCTGCTGTTAAAATTCAAAATAGACTCTTTACTACTTTAGTTAAAGTTGATCATATTCTCTTTAAGTCAAATGCATACTCATCTATTTTAAATGATGATGAAAATATAATTTTTGAAGATCATAAAAGTTGTCATATGGGTAAATGGTACTTTGGTTCAGGAAAGGAACGTTTTGGATCAACCCAAGCATTTAAAGATATGGATGCTCCTCATCAAGTAGTTCATAACAGTGTCTTTAAAAATACTCTTTATGTTCAAAATGGTACAACTCTTAAGTATGACCACCCTAAATTAATTACAGAAAATTTTTCCAAAATGGAAGATGCATCTTTAGTTTTATTTCAAAAACTTGATAAAATGCTTGAAGAATACTTAGTAAAATAAGCTAGTTGTATTATTAACTTACTATTTACTTATAAGACATATAATTACAGTATCTCAATTATGTTTCCCCTTTCATAAGAGAGAATATACAAACAATTTTTAAACACTCAGGGTTCCCCCTTTTATTTCCTTGAGTGTTTTGTTACTTTTGTGTTAAACTTCCCTATGAAAATCACCCTAACAACTTTAAATTCTCGTTTTACTCACAGTGCTATTGGACTTAGATATCTCTATGCAAATATGCAAGAGCTACAAAAAGATACTCAAATACTTGAATTTAGCATCAATGATGCTATGCAGAGTGTTGTAGAAAGACTTCTATTTAACGATCCTAATATCATTGGAATCGGCGTTTACATATGGAATGTATCCTTAGTCCAAGAGTTAGTTCACCTCATAAAAAAAATATCTCCTCAAACAAAAATAATTCTTGGTGGTCCGGAAGTCTCCTATGAACCATTTCGGGTTAATCTTGATGAAGCTGATTTTATCATTCAAGGTGAAGGAGACTTGGTATTTTATGAACTCTGTAAAAATATTTTAAATGCCACTACACAAACAAGAGTTATAAAAATGACTCTTCCAAACCTCAAGGAGCTACAGCTTCCATATAGTCACTATACAGATGATGACATAAAAAACCGTTACATCTATGTAGAGATATCTCGTGGTTGTCCCTTCGAGTGTGAATTTTGTCTCTCCTCCATGGATGAAAAGGTCCGTGCATTTGATCTTGATAAGGTTTTAGAAGAGTTTGAAAAACTCTGGGCTAGAGGAGCTAGAAACTTTAAGTTTGTCGATAGAACCTTTAACCTCAATATGAAAGCAGCCAATAGAATTTTAGACTTCTTTTTAAGCAAAGAGCCTCCATATTTTGCACACTTTGAAGTTATACCAGACCATTTTCCAGCTTCACTTAGAGAGAAAATAAAAAGTTTTCCTCACGGAGCACTACAGCTAGAAATAGGAATACAGACTCTAAACCTTGATATAGCAAATAACATCTCAAGACAACTAAAACTAGATAAAATAGAAGAGAATATCGCCTTTTTAGAAGATGAGACAAGTGCACATATTCATCTTGACCTTATAGTCGGTCTTCCAGGTGAGTCACTTAAGAGTTTTGGTTCTAACCTTGATAAACTGATGTCTATCAGTAGTTGTGAGATACAGATAGGCATACTAAAAAAGCTCTCAGGAACTTACATTAAACGCCACGATGAAGAGTTTGGTATGATTTATAGTGATATACCTCCTTATGATATTTTGAAAAATAGTGAACTCTCTTTTAATGATATTCAGATTATGAAACGTTTTGCAAGATTTTGGGACTTAACATATAATAGTGGAAACTTTAAACACTCTCTTAATCTACTCTGGAAAAATGAGAGTGTCTTTGAAAAATTTTATGCCTTTGGCCTTTGGATGTATGAACAGACAGAATCCACATGGAAAATCTCACTACAGCGTTTAGGAGAACTTCTTTTTACTTACCTCACACAAGTTCAAGGTCAAGCAGCACAGGAGGTAGCACCTAAGATGCTTGAAGATATGATGAAACTCAAAGGTAGAGCAATCCCTCTCTACTTAAAACCTTTTGCAGACGAGTTTAAATTAAATGCTAAGAGTGGAACATCTGGATTTAATAAGCGGCAAAATTAAATCTAGTATAATAAAGTATGAAAAAAGTCCTAACTCTTCTCTTAGCACTTATATCACTTCTTCCAGCGATGCTAAACGCTGAGCTTATAACAAAAAAAGTAGAAAGTGATGCGGAGGAAAAATATGGGTCTTTTGCTGCTAATAGGTTTAAAGCAATCAACCAAGAGCTCCTTATAGATCTTAAAGATGCCAGTGATATGAAAAAACTCAATGTTGTAAATACTTGGGTCAACTACATAAAATATAAGAGTGATAAAAAAGTCTACGGGACAAGTGACTACTGGGCTACTCTTTATGAGTTTGTGGGAAAAAACAAGGGCGATTGTGAAGACTATACCATTGCAAAGTACTACATACTTAAAGAGTTAGGGGTAGATCCTAAACAAATGAAGTTCACTTATGTAATTTATAAAAATCGTAAGGGTAAAAAAATCTCTCATATGGTTCTATCTTACTTAAAAGTTCCCAAACCTAAATCTAAAAAAGATATTCTAATTCTCGATAATAATAATCGTCTTGTCCTCCCGGCTTCTAAACGAAAAGATATTGTAAAAGTTGTTAAGATGATAAATGGGGACACAGGTCCAAAATCTAAAAAATGGAAAAAATTAGAAGCTAATATGAAAAGGAAAAAATTATGACTCTCTTTAAACAGATGGCACTTGTCGTCTCTTTCATCATTATTACCATGCTTAGTGGTGTTATGTATATCAACTATGAATCTGCAAAAAAAGATATGATTACAACTCTTTATGAGACAACAGTAAACAATATCTCAACGCTCACTAATAACCTTGCAGATGCAGGTAACGATACTGTCCTACTATCAACTATTATAGACTCTGAATTTGATGGGGGCTACTTCAAGCTTATATCTTTCACATCAAACGATGGAGCATTTACTTATAAACAAGAGGACAGAGATAAAATAGAGGGTGTTCCATCTTGGTTTATAAAGTACACAGATATTGAAGTAGAGACTATAACTGCTGATGTCTCTTCAGGATGGAGTATCATAGGAGAAGTTAAAGTTGCAGGAGATACAAACATAGTCTATAAGTCTCTCTATAAGATGTTTATAAAACTTCTTTATCTATTTCTTGTTTTTGTAGTTCTATCACTAATCACATTAAGTATTATGCTTCACTTTATTTTAAAACCACTTAAACTTATCCAAAAACAAGCAGAATCTATACTTAACAATGAGTTCGTTATTCAAGAAAACGAGCCTTATACAACTGAGTTTAAAGAGGTGGTAAAAGGGATGAATGCTATGGTTAAAAGAGTAGAGGATATCTTCATCAAAGGAAATGATGCAGCACAAAGAAATAGTGAACTTCTCTATAATGACCCAGTTACAAAACTCTTTAATAGACGCTACCTTATGCTCAAACTTCCAGACCTCATAAAACTAGAAAATAAAACAGAGGGTGGAACTACTCTTTTTATAGCATTTAGCAGTGTTGAGCTCATCAGTAAAACTATAGGAAATAGAGACACAGATAAGATACTAATTAGCTTCGGAGAGAGTCTCAAGGAGTTATCTCAAAAGTTTGAAGAGTGCGTTATAGCAAGAGTAAACTCAACTGAATTTATACTTATACTACCCGATTGTGAATCAGATGAAGCAAGTGCTATTGCAACCATTATCAATGAAAACTTTAGTAAACTTTCACAAAAATATAGACTTGATAGTGATACTATTTTTATTAATATTGGTCTTTATCGATATAAACCTTCTGTATCTCTGGGCGATTTACTTACACGTTCAGATAGTGCCCTCTCAAATGCTAAAGCTGATGAGACAAGAAATACCTACCTTTATGAAGAGAAAGATGATGAGAATGCTATGGGTAAAGAGCAGTGGAGGAGTATTATTGAGGATGCAATTAGTAAAAAATATTTTGGACTTAAGTTCTATCCAACACTCAATACTAAAACAAAAAAGGTGCAGCATAAAGTTATGACATTCTCTATAGATGATGGTGCAGATAAATATTACTTTTATGGTGACTTCATAGCAGCAGCAATTAATCTTGGTCTTATTAGTAAGATGTATATCATCGCACTAAGTAAACTTATCACTTCACAACAAAAAGAGCTTGATGGAACACTATGTAGCATCCGCTTATCTAACGAGTTTATCAAAGACCCATCAGCATTTAATGATCTGTCATCTCTGTTTAATAGATATGCGAAGGATTTAAAATTTAAACTCTATTTTGAAGTCTCTGATAGCTTTGCTGTACATAATACTTTAAGAGTGAAAAGCATTGTTGAACTCTTTAACCAACATGGTTTTGATTTTGGGATAAACTCCTTTACAGGAGAATCAAATAACTATGCTTATCTTAAAGAACTTAACCCTGCGTTTATAAAAGCTGATAGCTCTTTTTTACTTGACCAGTCTCAGGACTCAATGAGTGCCCTACAAATTGTTACAGACTCTTTAGGTATAGAAATTATTGCTTCTGGAGTTTGTAATGAAGATGAACTAAAAAAATTAAACCAGATGAATATAAATATAGTTCAAGGCCCTGTTACAGACAAACTCTAGGCTCCTAGTGAGTTTAGACCCTTTGTTAAAAAATCATTTATCTCTCTCTTATACTCTTCATTTTTTGCTTCCAGTGCTTTATCAAAATCTAAAATAATATTTTTATTTGTATTTGGATGTCTACAGATTCTAAGTAAAATCTCACCATAGGTATCGAAATCTGGATGTGGGCGTAGTCCAAGTTTTGGATGAATAGTACCATGATACTTTATAACTGTGTCAAGTGCATCTTTTAACTCTTTAGTTGTTGATGTTCTATCTTTAATAACTTTTAAAAGTGTTGATAAAGAGTAATCTTCTTTATCTGTTTGACTCGGCACACTCTGTGTACTTTTTATCTGAACTATCTTTCTTTTTTTTGAAAGGTAAAATAAAAAAAAGATCAAAATTGCTAAAATAACAACCAAACCTAAAAAAGACTTTATCAGTAATGTTATCTCCATACTACTCTTGTTTCCATGTAACACGAGCATACCTATTTAAGTCAAAAAGTCCGGAATGCAGAGGGTCAACCCTATACTCATACTCTTGAAACCAATCAAATATTTCCCAAAAATTGGGATTACTTCTACTGATAAAATACTTTTTTAAACGTACTATATCTGCATCTGTTCCTTTCATATTTTTCATCAAGTCTAAAAAATCTTTTAAATCTTTAGCATCTACAATCACAAAAGCATTTGGATACGAACCTGCACTTGATTCGAGTATGTCCATAGTATCTTTAGTAGGGTCAAGAACATCCTCTCCATTAAAAAGAGAGCTAACATTGTCGTGCCATCTATTTATAATTAAATACCTCGTCATATATTCCCCATTAGGCATAGTTATTCGTATAAATATATTGTTTGCATGACGATCTGTCATATGCGAGATAAAACCACTACCAGCAAGTGTCATTGAACGTGCTGCCTCTTCATAATCTTCAAAAGTTTTAAAACTTTTTGGCATTACGGGTAAAGGTTTACCTATTTCCCTATAGTTTAACTTATCAAAAGCTATATTTGTACTTTTAAGGATATGATTATTTACAACATCTGATATAAATTCACTTTTAGGATTATCTGTTTTAAAATGGATATGATTTGTTGTCGTTAGTAATTTAAGATCTTCTATATATTTTACATCAGGATCTCCAATGTACCAAGACTCCATCATCTTAAAACGTTTCTCCTTTGGCATGTACTCAATAAAACTCAATTCACCCTCTAAACGTAAAAAATCCGTATATCTTCGTATTTGTGTCTGATGTGCTAAGTTCCCAAAAACATCATAACCAGCAACTAGGGTATAGTATATTCTCTCTAAATGAGCAAAGTCAATAACCCACATAGTACGTGATTCTGATCCTAACACACCCTTATGTACTGAAGCACTGTCAAAGTGTCTATATATGGTTAAGAGAGGAGCATCTGAACTTTTGTCACCCTTCCATATAGTATCTAGAGAAGCATCTTCAACCTCAGCTATCTCTTTCGCCCTAAAATAATCTGCATATTTATTTTTATACTTATCACTAAAAGCACTAAAAACTGGTCCATTTACATCACTTATAGGTAAGCTCAGATTTGAGAACTGTGATTTCAAAAATTTAGAATCTGTAACTGTTATATCATGCTTAGGATCCTTAAACATTATCCAAAAATGGTCATGTATAACATTGAGTGCCATCTGTCCCCTACATACAGGTCCACGAATAAAATTCATAATAATAAACTGTGAATTATCGAGTAAAAATCTATAACGAGACTCAGGAGGTATCTGTTCAAATGCTTGAAGTGGGTTTGCACTTATATGTGATGTATAAGGTAAGACATAAGGTTCTAGTGGCCATTTTGGTTCTATAAAAAGTTCATTAAACCTTGATAAAGTAGTCTCATCAAACTTAAAAACTAAGTGTGTTTTATGTACTATTGTTGAATGGATCTTTCTAAATCTA
>Ga0256826_1001450_pt1 | contig 14707 bp, 13 predicted proteins | sample CV79metaG_FD_185975 | JGI IMG/M metagenome (GOLD analysis project Ga0256826, IMG submission 185975) | Hydrothermal vent microbial communities from East Pacific Rise, Pacific Ocean - CV79 | ecosystem: Environmental > Aquatic > Marine > Hydrothermal vents | place: Pacific Ocean: East Pacific Rise...
TTATATTCCAAGGGAATGTCTGATAAGGCAGCTATATTAGAGTTTGTAAGAGTAAAAGGAAATACAACATCAAGTCATATTTTAGGTGAAAGAGAATTTTATGGAGAAGTTGATAAATTTCAAATTGAAACGATGACATTTGAAGATGTAGGTGTGACACCTGATTTAATGAAGATTAATATAGAGGGACACGAAAAAACATTAGTACCGAGTATTCCAAAACATATATGGAATAAGTGTGATGTATTTATTGAATTGCATGGGTTAGATTGTTGTGAGGTGATTTTTGAATATTTTAATGAAATAGGGATAAATATTTTTTCTCAAAAAATAGCTTGGAATAAAGTACACTCTATTGAGGAATTACCATTGTCATACAAAGAGGGATTAATATTTGTATCTTCAAAAGATTCTATGAATTGGTAAAAATAATAGACGAGGAAAATAAATAAAATGATAATATGGATTATAGGTAAGTCAAATGTTGGTAAAAGTACAATAGGAAAATCCTTAGCTAAGAAGATACAGGTAAAGAATTCTAATACAATATTTATTGATGGCGATATATTTAGAGAGATGATGGGAAATGATTTAGGGCATACAGTAGAGGATAGATATAAGAATGCTAAAAGAATAGAAGAGTTTTGTGTATATATGGATAGTCAAAATATTAATGTAGTATTTGCACTTTTGTCTATTTTTCCCGATGTACAAAAATCAATTAGGAATAGAGTTGATAACTATTTTCAAGTTTATTTGAAAGCTTCAGATAAAACATTGAAATTAAGAGATGATAGGGGTATATATAGAAAAGAAAAAGATGTAGTAGGTGTTGATATTAAGTTTCCTACACCGTATAAATCTGATATAGTAATTGAAAATGATATAAATGATGAGCTATCGACTAAAAATATTGTATCTGACATTTTTTTTAAAATTGGTTGATTTTTGCTAGAAATTGTATTTTATATAGTTTTAATGGAAATTGTATTTTTTGTTTTCTCAAATTATATAAGAAGTAGGAACCAATGGTTTATAACAACTAAAGACAAGAAGTTATTATTCAATCAACAGACATTAAAAAAAATCTTCATAAAGAGTTATGACCCCGTACTTGGTTGGGATAGGAAGCCAAACACTTCTGGAGTTGAAGTAAGTGAGACAGATACTACAAGATGGAGTATAAATAAAAATGGGGCAAGAGACAACTTAGAGTATAACAATCAAAAAAGTTATATATCCCTTTTTGGAGACTCTTTTACATTCTCAAGAGAGGTTAATGATAATGAAACATGGGCTTATCAACTATCTAGTTTAAGAAAAACAAATATAGAAAATTTTGGTGTAGGTAACTTTGGTTTTGACCAAGCACTTCTTAAGTTGACAAATAAACTAGCATTAAAGAACTTTCGACCAAAGATAGTAATTATTGGGATTGTGCCTGATACTATATCAAGAGTTTTAAGTGTTTGGAAACACTATTATGAGTATGGTAATCTTTATGGATTTAAACCGAGGTATATATTAAAGAATGGTAACATAAGTTTAGTAGATAATTATATAGATAATCAAGATAAATTTTATGAAATTGAAAAATATATAGGACAGATACAAAGAGATGACTTTTTTTATAAAAATAAATTTCTAAAAGAAGTCATTGATTTTCCATATACTATAGGCTTTTTGAAGAATTTAAAACGGAACCTATCTTTATCGTATGAAACACTCAAAAAAGGGTATGTAAAGGTACCACCAGCATCTATTATGCAAAAAAATTTGGATTATCGGATTGCACTTTACAAAGAGAAAGAAAATACCGATTTACTTGTAGAGGAGTTGAAATTATTTGAGATGTTATCTCAAAAATATGATTTTAAAGCATATTTTTTAATAATTCCACAAAAAGATGATGTTAACTATATTAAAAACAGTAAGTATCATTTTTATCAAACCTTAATTGACAGTGTTCCAAATGCCATTAGTTGTATAGATATTTATAGATACTTCAAGGAGTATTCTAAAAAAGATCTTGATGCATTGTATTCTCAGAGTACAGAATATGGAGGACATTTAAATAATAAAGGAAATATTATTCTTGCTAAAATACTTGATAATCTAATTCATAAAAGGTGGCATGACTCTTGAAAATTTCATCAAAAGCTAAAACTCTTGAAGAGTTGTCAAATATAATTACTACTGCAAAAGTATTACCCCTTTATAGATTTAATGTATATAAATATAAATATAATTGTTTTGAAATATTAAAACATATACAAAAGTTATTTCAGTCTAAAGTTATAGTACGATCGTCATCTATTAATGAAGATAATTCTGAAAATTCCAATGCAGGTGTATTCTCATCCATTATGGATATTGAGTCAGGTGATACTGATAAATTGCAGGAAGCTATAGATAAAGTTATCTTATCATATGGAGATAGTTTAAATAAATTAGATGAAATTTTTATACAGCCTATGATTTCAAATGTTAGCATGTCTGGTGTGATATTTAGCTGTGATATAGATACATTAAGCTCATATTATATTATAAACTATGATGAAAGTGGGAGAACAGATAGTGTAACAAGTGGTACAAGTAATGAACTTAAGAGTTTTATATGCTTTAAAGAGAATAATCATATTGATAATATTAAATTAAAAAAATTAATAGAGAGTACAAAAGAGTGTGAAGGTATATTTGAAAATCATTTTTTAGATATTGAGTTTGCATTTAGTAATAATGAATTATATATATTGCAAGTACGTGCAATAGTACAAAAGAATAAAGAAAATTTATCAAATATAAATCTATCAAGTAGTTTAAGTAAATTATATAAAAAAATAGAAAAACTAAATACATCACATCCAAATCTATTAGGTAATAGAACTATATTTGGTGTTATGCCTGATTGGAATCCTGCAGAAATTATTGGAATAAGACCAAAAAAACTTGCTATTTCTCTTTATAAAGAGTTGATTACAGATGAAACATGGGCATATCAAAGAGATAACTATGGATATAGAAACCTTAGATCTCATCCACTTTTAGTATCATTTTTAGGTGTTCCTTTTATAGATTCAAGAATATCATTTAACTCTTTTATTCCAAAAAATTTAGATGAAAAGATAGCGACAAGGCTTGTAAATTACTATTTAGATAAACTAGTGAAAAATGTCAAATATCATGATAAAGTTGAATTTGAAATTATATATTCATGTTATTATTTTGGAATTGAAAATAAGTTATTAAAGTTAAAAGAGTTTGGATTCAAGGAAGATGATTTATACAATATTAAAGATTCATTGTTACAAATAACAAATAGTATTATTGATGTTAAAAATGGACTCTATAAAAAAGATTTAAATAAAGTAACATTATTAAAAGATAAATTTAACGATATTACTAGCTCTAAACTTTCAATAGTTGATAAGATGTATTGGCTTATAAAAGATGTAAGAAGGTATGGAACACTCCCTTTTGCAGGAATTGCTAGAGCAGCTTTTATTGCTATTCAAATATTAAAGTCTTTTGTTGATGAAGAGATTATTACTCAGTCAGATTATGATGATTTTCTTAACTCTTTAAATACTGTCTCTAAGCAGTTGTCAATAGATTTAAACAATCTATCTAAAGAAGATTTTTTAGATATTTATGGACATTTACGACCGGGTACTTATGATATTTTGTCATCAAGGTATGATGAATCTTATGATATATATTTTAGTCATAAGCATATTAGAAATGATAAAAAGATTAAACAGTTTAATTTTTCAGTACAACAGAAAGAAAAAATTCAAAAACTAATTTCTCAAAATGGCTTAGATACAACTTTCGATAATTTAATAACATTTATAAAAGAGTCAATTGAGGGTAGAGAGTCTGCAAAATTTATATTTACAAAACATTTGAGTCAAATATTAAAGTATATTGAAGAGTTTGGAAGAAGGTTTGATTTTACTAGGGAGGAGTTGGCTTATCTAGATATAAAAAGTATTATAGATTTATATGCAACTTTAGACCATAGGGATGTTAAGGATATCTTACAGTTTGATATTGACAAAAACAAAGAGTTTTATAAGTATACAAAGGCTGTGAAGCTACCAAGTGTAATCGTAAATCAACGAGACATTTATGATTTCTTTTTAGAGGAGAATGAATCTAACTTTGTTACATTAAAAAAGATTGAAGCTAATATAGTTGTAGAGAGAGATATATCAAAAAATAACTTAGAAAATAAAATTATCTGTATAAAATCAGCTGATCCAGGATATGATTATTTATTCTCAAAAAATATAGGAGGATTAATTACTTGTTATGGTGGTGCAAATTCTCACATGGCAATAAGATGTGCAGAGATGTGTATACCGGCTGTTATAGGTTGTGGAGAAAACAGTTTTCTTAAATATAATAGTGCAAAAAAAATAAGAATTGATGCTTTAAATAAACAAGTAAAAGTAATTATATGAAAAAAATAGCTATTACTCAAAGATTGATTTTAAATGAAAGTTATTATGAACTTAGAGAGACATTAGATGTAAATTGGGGTTTGTTATTTGAAAAGTTAGATTTTCTACCTATTGTCTTACCTTTAAAATATAATTTTGAAGAGTATTTTAATAATATAGAAATAGATGGTATTTTACTTACTGGGGGGAATGACTTAAATAGTATTAATCAAAGTAAAGAATCATATTTAAGAGATGATTTTGAAAAAAAACTCATAGAATATGCAATTATAAATGGAATACCTATTTTTGGAGTTTGCAGGGGTATGCAGATAATAGCAGAGTATTTTGGAGCAAATTTTGTTAAAGTTGATAATCAAGTAGGAACTAGAGATACTTTAAATATAGATAAAAATTCTCAATATTACAACATACTAAAAAAATTAAAGAAAGTAAATTCCTATCATAATTATGCAATTGATAACTTAAGTAGTGATTGGTTAGTCTCATCTCAAAATAATGAAGGTATAATAAAATCAATAGAACATAAAAAGTATAAGATTTTTGGACAGATGTGGCATAGTGAAAGAGATCAACCATTTAATGAAAATGAACTAAGTTTGATGAGGTTTTTTTTTAATGATTGAGGCAGTTATAAATATTGCTAGAGATGCTAGTGAAGAGATATTGAAAATTTATAATAGTAATAACTTTGGTGTACAAAATAAAGAGGACTATTCACCTGTAACCAAAGCTGATTTGATAGCAAATAAGATTATTGTTGAAGGTTTAAAAAAAATATCAAATTATCCAATTGTGACAGAAGAGGAACCAGTAAGGTATGAAGAGCGTCATAACTGGAATAAGTTTTGGTTAGTTGATCCACTTGATGGAACGAAAGATTTTATTGTTAAAAACGATGAATTTACTGTAAATATTGCATTGATTGAAAATGGTCACCCTATTTTAGGAGTAGTATATATTCCTGTCCCTAATAATGTATATTATGCTGAGTTAGGAAAAGGTGCATATAAGAATCAGAATCAAATTTTTAACATTTCTACGAGAAAATCCCTAATTGCCGCAGACAGCAATTTTCATTCAACCCAAGAGGTAAAAGACTTTTTTAGCAGGTTCAATATAAAAAATATAAAAACATATGGTTCATCATTAAAAATTTGTAAATTAGCTGAAGGTACTATAGATGTCTATCCACGACTAAATGGTACAAAAGAGTGGGATACTGCTGCAAGCCATATTATAGCGAATGAAGCAGGATGTAAGCTGATTGATATTAATACAAAAAAAGAGTTAGTATATAATAAAGAAAGTATTCAAAATAATCACTTTATTGCTAGCAGAAATAATTTGGAGTTTATAGTATGAAAATGATTATAGTTGCAGCGGGACAAGGGACAAGACTGCGCCCTTTAACAAATGAAAAGCCTAAATGTATGGTCGAATATAAAAATAAACCAATTATTGATTATATCTTGGAAACTGCTCTAGATTGTAACCTACATGAGATTGCTATTGTGGATGGATATAAAAAAGAGATATTAAGAGAGTATTTGAAAAATTATAAAATTACTTTTTTTACAAATAGTAAATTTGATAAAAGCAATATGGTAGCTACTTTATTTAAAGCAAGTTATTTTATGGATGATAATATAATTATTTCATATTCAGATATAGTATACAAGAAGGAAGTTTTGGAAAAACTAATTGAAAGTGAAGCTGATGTAAGTGTAGTTGTCGATAGAAAATGGAAAGAACTTTGGAGTCAAAGAATGAGTAATCCTTTAGATGATGCTGAAACATTAAAAGTAAAAAATGGAAAAATAATTGAGTTAGGAAAAAAGCCTAAAAGTTATAATGATATAGAAGGTCAATATATAGGTTTAGTAAAGATATCTAAAAAGGTATTGAACAAAGTTATTAAATACTATAAAAATTTAGATAAAAGTAAACTATACGATGGAAAAGATTTTGACAATATGTATATGACTAGTTTTATTCAGATGATTATTGATGAATTAGTTGAGGTAAAGCCAGTTTTTATTGATGGTGGTTGGATTGAAATTGATTCAAAGCATGACTTGAAAGTTAGTATTATATGAAAAAAAAAGTATTTGTAAGTGGAGATTTTAATATTCTCCACCCTGGACATTTAAGACTATTAAAGTTTGCCAAAAGTAGCGCTGATTACTTAATAGTAGGCGTAAACGGTGATAATATTAGTAGTAAATCTCAAACTGAAGATATAAGACTTGAATCAATTCAAGCTACTAGTTATGTAGATGAGGCCTTTATAATGAAAGAGTCTACACTGGAATGGATTAGAAAATATAAACCAGACATTATAGTTAAGGGTAAGGAGCATGAATATGCAGAAAATAGTGAGCTTGAAATTTTAAATACTTATGGAGGTAAATTACTCTTTAACTCAGGTGAGATCGGATTTGCGTCATTAGACTTACTTAAAAAAGAGTTTGAAACTGTCTCTTATAATGTAGAACATAATAATAAATATTTAAAAAGACATAATATTACATTTAAATCTTTAAAAGATACAATTCAAAAATTCAAAAGTTTAAATATTTTAGTTATTGGTGATACTATTGTTGATGAGTATATTAGTTGTGAACCCTTAGGCATGAGCCAAGAAGATCCAACTATTGTTGTAACTCCCCTTACTAGTGATAAGTTTATAGGTGGAGCAGCTATAGTAGCGAGTCATGCTAAAACATTAGGAGCAAATGTAAAATATATTTCAGTAGTGGGAGATGATTTAGATAAAGAGTTTGTTAGCGATGGTTTAGAAAAACTGAATATAGATATATCATTATATGGTGATGAAACTAGACCAACTACACTAAAACAGAGGTTCAGAGCAAATGGCAAAACTCTACTTAGGGTAAACCATCTTAAACAACATAAGATTTTAAATGATATAGAGAAGTTAATATTAAAAGAGATTGAGCAAAGTATTGCAGAGCTAGATTTGATTATATTTTCAGATTTTAGTTATGGTGTATTAACTCAAAACTTAATAGATAATATATCTATTATGGGTAAAGAAAACAATATTTTTATGAGTGCAGATTCTCAAAGCTCATCACAAATAGGAGATATATCAAAATTTAGTGATATGACTTTACTTACCCCTACAGAGAGAGAAATAAGGTTGTCTTTGAATGATTTTGAATCGGGGCTAGTCGTTTTATCTGAAAAATTAACTAAAAAATCTACTTCAAAATATATTTTTACGACATTAGGCGCGGAAGGTATTATGATATACAACCATAAAGAGAATGAACTCATTACGGATAATATTAGTGCATTAGGCAATATTGCTAAGGATGTTAGTGGTGCAGGTGATTCACTCCTAATGTGTAGTTCTATGGCTTTAAGTGTTGGGGCAAATATATGGGAGAGTGCATATTTAGGTTCATTAGCAGCAGCAATACAGGTAAGCCGTTTAGGAAATATACCCATAAAAAAAGATGAATTACTTCAAGAGTTAGGTTAGAGATGAAAGCATTACTCTTAGCGGCTGGTTTAGGTACAAGGCTAAGACCAATTACAGATACTATTCCGAAATGTTTAGTTCCAATAAATGCAAAACCCCTTCTATCATATTGGTTAGAGAACTTATCAAAAGCAGGTATAACAGAATTTTTAATTAATACCTCCTATCTTAATGCACAAGTAGAAGAGTTCGTAAATGAAAGTAAATATAAAGAGCAGATTACTTTAGTATTTGAAGATCAACTTTTAAATACTGGGGGAACATTACTTGAAAATAGAGCATTCTTTAATCAAGAACCTTTTATGTTAGTTCATGCAGATAATCTATCTTTTTGTGATTTTAAAGCTTTTATAAATTCGCATACCATAAGACCAAAGAAATGTGAAATTACTATGATGCTTTTTAAGAGTGATATGCCATCTTCTTGCGGAATAGTTGAATTAGATAACTATAATATTGTTCAAAAAATTTATGAAAAAGTTGAAAATCCACCCTCTAATTTAGCTAATGGAGCTGTATATATCTGTGAAGCAAGTATATTTAGTTTTTTAGAGAGTTTAAACACAAAAGAGATAGATTTTAGTAATGATGTGTTACCTATGTTTATGGGAAAGATAAATACCTATTTAAATGATACATACCATCGAGATATAGGAACAGTTGAGAGTTTTGCACTCTCTCAAATTGAAGTAAGAAGTATTGTTAAAGAATAAATTTCCTCTCAAGAGAAGGTACTAAAAAGTTTACAAGTTCTTATTTTCTTTTGCAATACAGTATAAAACTGTACTTAAACATAAATCTTCATGTACTCTTAAGTACATATCGTAAGAACTCTCAATCTTGTGAATAAGTAAAGGAAGCTCCCATAAATCTTCTGCTTTATGATAAAGACAAATTGCAAGATTTGGTTTATATTTTTTGATAGTTTGTATTGACCCTAGGATTGCTTCTTTCTCTGCACCTTCAATATCCATTTTAATAAAGTTTGGATGAGAGTTTAATAGTACAGAGTCAATTGTAACTACTGAAATATCTACAGTTGAACTATTGTCAATTGTTGCACTGGAGTTAATGCCATTGTTTGAAAATTTTAAAATAGTGTTTTTAGAAAAGAGACCAGATGGATAAAGTAAGAAGCTTGTATTTGGATGATTTACTTTAAGTAGTGCTATCTGTTTTTTTAGCATCTCAAAATTTGTTTTATCTGGTTCAAAGGAGATTGTTTGAGAGACGTGAGGAGCTTGTATCAAGAGTTCTGTAATAGTATCTCCATTATAGGCTCCACAATCGATAAAGTGCACTGTGTCTAAATTTTTAAATATGGGTACATCAGTTGGGAAATACTCTATGCCTTCGGGTTCTATATAGTATTGTGTATCGAATGTTTTTCTAAGAAGTATTATCCGCTGTAGAATATCTTTACTCTTGTCGTCTTTAAGTAAATTTGTCACTAAAGCGAGCTGTTTTTCATTAATCATCTTACTTCTATTCTCTATAAGCCATAAATAGTTCTGTTTTGAGATCAGTTTTAAAATGTCAGGAATTGTTTTAATTGAATTGGTAAAGTTAATTATATTTGTAAAGCCATTTTTTTGTAAATATTTTTCGATTTTAGCAGAATGTTGCAATATGGAAATATAAATTTTTGTATTTTTTTGGATAGTATCTATTCTATGAATTTTTTTATTAAAACATTTAAATTCATTTGAAAAGTCATCAATAAAAAAATTTATTTGAGACCCTAATGCTTGATAGAATAGTTTTCCAAATACACCTGTACCATATATAGCTACTTCCATTTATTTTCTCCTTTACAACATGATTTATTCAATAATTGGATAGATTAGATTGTTAATATTGTGAATAGTATTATTATCTTTTTTAACCAGCTTAATGAAAATAATTGCAATTTGTGTATTTAAAAAATTCTCAATCTTTGTCTCTTCTTCAATTAAGTGAAATTGACTCATAACAGAAGATTTTAAACTTTTATCAATAAATATCTTTTTATATATTCCATTTTTCTTTGGCATAACACAATGCCTGATAATAAAGTTTTTATATAGAGTTTTGTTCTCAAACTCATCATAAATAGTACCAATAGTATATGCATTTATAACAGCTTTGGAGTACTCAACTCTATCACAATACTCAATGAGGTCTGGGTAGAAATCACCTGGAATACGTCTTGTAACATCAATTATATAAGGTATGTTATCTTTAATCATAACCTGAAGGTGAAACATTCCATCAACAAGAGACAAGAGTTTAGCTAATTTTTCTATATCTTTTTGTAGCCTATCTAATATAGTAGAGGCTAAAGTAATGGGATAGGCTGAGCTAATTAAATATTTATTTTTATAAGTATCATCTTTTCCAGTAAATTTATAAATAATTTTCTGATTTTTTAAAAATAGAGAGTAGGCTATAAGTTCACCTTCTATAAACTCTTCTAAAAATATCTCAGAGGAGATAGTCTTTGTTTTGTGAAGGGCTAATTTTAGTTCTTCTATATTTTCTACAACTTTGACACCTCTTCCTCCCGATAAATTTGTTGGCTTAACGACGATTGGAAATACTAGACCGGCTAAGTCTAAATTATCTTCATAATAAAATCCATTTGGTGTGGATATACTATTTTTTAAACAAAACTCTTTAAATTTCCACTTATTATGAATCAGTTGTGCAGTTTGTATAGTATCAAAGTTACCAATATTAAATTCATGAGCTAATGCAACAGTACTTAAATAAGACTCTTCTCCGCATCCTGGAATAAGATAATCTATAGCTTCTTCATTTATTATTTCTCTAACAGCAGCTAAATTATTAAAGTTTATTTTATAGTATTTATCAGAAAAATTATGCCCTTGATAATACTCTTTATTTCCTAGTGTTATAACAAAATAGCCCAACTTTTGAGATGCTTTAATAAGCGGAATATCACGATGGCTACCACCTAGAAGTAAAATTTTTGTCATATCTGTTCCATTAGTAGTATTTTATCTACTATTCGTTTTGCACCCTTGCCATCGATTTTATTAGCAGCAATGTACTTTTGTTCTTTATTTCTGATCTCTTTGAGATAGATGATGAGTTGATATTGCCAATCTTGAGATTTAATATTTAATCCAAATGCAGCCATTTTATTCTTTAGTAAATGTTTTATCCCTATCTCTTGATTCTTACTAGCAGTGATAAGAATTGTTGGAATATTTAAATAAGAGAGCTCATATAGAGTCATACTAGCAGTGGAAATAGCAATAGAGCTTAACATCATCTCAGTTATCAACTCTTCATCTGTAGGCTGATAAAGGATTTTAATGTTTTGATACTTTTTAAGTTGTTTAGCTGTATCTATATTATTTACAACTATTACTTTATAGATATCTATATTATCTAAGCAGATAGAGATTTTTTCAGAAAGATTTAGAGTGTCACTTCCTCCTAACATTATGAAAAGTTGCTCTTTTTTAAGAGGTTTTTTCTTTAAAAAAACTTCTCTAATGGGAATGTACTCTAAGCCCAATAGGTAAGTGTAAATACTCTTTTTTTCCTTGTAAAATACTATAGCAGCCTCAGGTGAAAAGTTGATAATAACACCTTTAGGGTACTTTAGACGTTTATAATCATCTAGATAAACAGCAATTTTACATGAGTTTGAGACTATTTGATAAATCTCTAGTTTTGCTTCATAACTGTCAATAAAAATAATATCATAACTCTCTTTTAGATAAAATTTATCCCATGTAAAGTAGTTTAAATTAGAAAACTTGTAGTTTAAATCTATATCGCTATCAAGAAAAAAAGATGAGTTAATACCTACTGCTTTGAATTTTTGATAGATAGTATAACTTCTGACAAGGTGTCCTAGTCCTCTGCTTTTTCCAGCTTCACTAAAGAATGCAATTTTTAAATTTTTATTCAATCAAGCTCCAACTTAACAGAGTTCCAAAAGCTATATTTTCTTTTGCATGCTTTTTATCTACAAGTTCTAGATACTTTGGTTCAATTCCTCCACCTGGTCTTAAACTTTTAAAGTTGTCGCCTTCCGACAACTCTTCACCCTTTATAATATCTTTAATAGCTATTAGTGATCTTTGAGGCATCATAGGAGTGCTTGGGTAGGAAACCTCTCCAACTGCTTCATAAACCTGTTTAGAACCATCTACAATAGCTTTTAGCTCATCTGGAGTTGCTGAGAAAAAACTGTCGGCTGTTTTTGTATCTCTCTTGACGATGAAGTGTTTCTCTATTATATTAGCACCTAAGGCTATAGAAGCGATAGGTATAGAAGAGCCTAATGTATGATCTGAGAGACCAACAGGACACTTAAACATCTCTTTGAGGTGTGGTATCGTTATTAAATTTATATCTTTGGGAGAGGCAGGATATTGGCTAGTACATTTTAAAATAGCTACATCCTTTACATTCTCTTCTATGAGAACTGTGCAAGCATCATTAATTTGAGTGATTGTTGCATTTCCTGTAGAGAGGATAATAGGTTTCCCTGTTTGTGCAATTCTTCTTATAAGTGGTAAGTCTATGATTTCTGGTGAAGCTATTTTGTAAGCGGGCATATTTAATGTTTCTAAAAATTCAACAGACGAGAAGTCGAATGGTGAAGAGAAGAGTGTAATACCAATCTCCTGTGCTACCTCTTGGAGTTTTGGTGTCCACTCCCAAGGCATCGCTGCATCTAGATATAAATCATATAAGTATTGACCCGTCCATGCTCCTTGTGCTTCATAAGTTTCTTCTTTACAGTTGAGTGTTAAGGTGTCAGCAGTATAAGTCTGTATTTTGAGTGCATTAGCTCCCATCTCTTTGGCTTTTTTAACAATATCAATAGCTGTATCTAAATTATTTCCATGATTTGCACTCATCTCTGCAATAATATAGGGATAACACCCTTCTCCAATGAATGTAGTGCCAATTTTAAACTTTTTATTAAACATAAAGTCCCTTTATTTTATTTTAACAATTTTAACGGTTAATATATTATTTCTATATATAAGTTTGTAAATCTTGGAATCACCTTCATATATAATATCTTGGTTCTTTATATTTTTTATATTTTTAATTGCTAAGGCTGTAGGTAATTCCCTATTTGCTAACTCTTTTAAAGACATATTCATGCCATGTGCTAAAGTTTTAATAAATTTTCCATCTATCTGGTTTATGATATTTAAGGTGGCATCAAACCCTAAAATTTTGAGCTTTTTATATAGTTCATCTTTATCGTTTATATTCGCTATCCCATCTTGGGTTGAATGATAAGATATATATTTTGTTGTGCTTGATAGGAGAGTCGACATTATTTCTAATTGTGTATGATCATTCAAATCTCTAATTCTGAAATGATCAGTTGTGAATAGATATTTTGACTTTTGGTTTGTAGTCCAAAGTGTTTGAACAAAACAGTTTAACTGAATATGTTCATGAGTGAAAATATATTCTGGATTCAATATATTAAGCTCTTTACCAAGAAAATAGTTTGATGGAGGTTTTACATAACAGGAGTTGTCAATAACACAATTTATTTTGTGTGGAGCTAATTTTGCAATGAGGTGGGCTAAGTAGCCACCGTGACTACTACCCATTAAGGTAGTTGTATACCCCTCTTCAAAGTTAAAAGGTATTTTTTCTAACTCATGTATAACATTGATATAATCAACTGCCTGCATAAAACCAAAATTTTGGTACTCATTGTTTTTTGGGATAATTGTAATTGGCAACTGTAATACAAAATCACTCTTAATACTTTTATTAATCTTTAACGTGTTAAGTTTTTGATTTATCGTATAAAGTACTGATTCTGTAGAAATATTTTGAAGGGTAGAAAAATCTATTTCATACTGTTTGATAAAATCTTGTAAAACAGCCAAATCAATATCATCAAATTCTAAGCTTGCACCATTTTCTAATCTTGAAAAAAAACAATGGTAATATACATCGACTGCAACAACTGAAAATTCTTTAGCGATATACTCTCTTAGATGGTCCATATAAGAGGGCTCCGCACCATAGCCATGAAGAAGAAAAACATAACCTTTTAGTTTGACTGTTTCTGGATAGGAGTATTTAAACAGAAGTTTCTGAGGACGTTTGTAGTTCAGTTCTATATCATCACATGATACAATACTTGTTTCCTCTGTTATAACTTTACTCATAAGAATATACTTTTGTCATTATATATCATTTTATAAATCAGTTCTGCTCTTTTAAAGTCTTCAAGAGTATCAATATCTTGTACAAGGTGTCTTGGAATTATAATGGGAATAGAATCGTTTCCAAATGGAATATCACTTGGTGTTATAGAGAGGTTTTCCCAATAAAATTGTCCAGCATCTTGGTATGCTACCTCAAGATCTTGACTTCTTGATGTAAAGTGCTCAGGGGTAAACATTTTACATCTTCCATCTTCTGTAATTTTAAATGTTCTTTGAATAGGAAAAGGCATACTGGTGACACTGAGAGCTTGGTGGGCTGAACTATCTTGTAGTTTTTGTAAACCCTCTTTGAGGTATTTAGTCTGTATAAGAGGTGCAGTTGCATAGAGGGTACAAACGAAGTCATATGTTTCACCCTTATCTTGTAAAAAGGCTAAGGTGTGCTTGATAACTTCACCTGTTCCAGTAAAGTCATCGCTCAGTGCAGGGGGTCTTATAAATGGAACTTCTGCTCCGTACTCTTTCGCTATTCTTGCTATTTCATTATCATCGGTTGAAAC
>Ga0256826_1001451_pt1 | contig 14705 bp, 15 predicted proteins | sample CV79metaG_FD_185975 | JGI IMG/M metagenome (GOLD analysis project Ga0256826, IMG submission 185975) | Hydrothermal vent microbial communities from East Pacific Rise, Pacific Ocean - CV79 | ecosystem: Environmental > Aquatic > Marine > Hydrothermal vents | place: Pacific Ocean: East Pacific Rise...
TATTTAGTCATCATTAAAATCCTTAGTGAAAGTTTGTTATAATATTGAGGATTTTACTTGAATTGAGCTTTATTATGGATAAAAGAAAAGAAGGTGTCGCACTTTTTATAACACTAATGGTCATTGCATCGATTATGTCAATAATTGCAGTTTCTTTTAGCTATTTGGAAAAAGTGCAAAAAGATGCAGGAGCGACTTCTGCTATCATACAAGGCGACCTATTATATAAAAATACAATTGGCGTTTTAAAGCGGTTTTTCCCCGCAAAACGGGACAATACTGAAAAATTAAAACTAATATATACTATGCCATTATCTTTAAGTGAAGAAAAAAGTGGTTTTACCCTAAACTTAAGTTGTAGACCGCTGATTACAGCTGTTCCTATCTCATGGTTAGACAAAGATTTAACGGCAAAAAAAGTAGAAAAATATAATTTGGCAAAAGATACATTAACACTTGTCATGGAACAATATGATATAGAAGAACCCAATAAACTAGAAGCATTAATTCTTCAAGAAATCAGAGGAAAATCATTAGAAAATAGCAACTTCAAACCAAGAGTTAAAAATAAAAAAGGAATTGTTTCTAAACAACAATTTGATCGAATTATTGCCAACTATAGACTCTTGTATGATGACCCAAAGGTGGTACTTATTCCTTGGGAACGTTATTTTTCTTTTGTTACTGTTAACAAAAAAACAAAAATTGATGGTGTTTATTTAACACCAGAGTTCATTTCTATTGCTTTTGATATTCCTGTTGAAATTGTTCTTGACACTTGGATTGAAGGAGAGAGTAATTTGATTGGTTTTTTAAAAGAAAATTCTATTATTGCTCCTGTAGATAAAAATATTTATAGTAATAAAGCACTCAATGCGATGCATTGTGAACAAAGCTATGCCTATCAAGATAGGTTTTATACATTTAATTTTAATTATATTGAAGGAAGGAGTGGTAATTTTGAATTTAACGGCAAAGAGTAATAATAAACTATTAATTCATAGAGATATGAAACCCATTACACTATTAGAAAACTCTATTGACATTATTTTAACACCACAATTTTATACATTTATCCGTGAGGAGCTGGAGTTAAACTTTAGCTACCAAGCCAAACAAATCGCAGGGTCACTTTTTGATGACTATTTAGACCCCAATATCGAATATCAGTACCATGTTTACAAATGTAATAACCTTTGGTGTTTTTTTGCTTATAATATTGATGAAATTGATACATTTTTAGAGAGTATCGGTATTGAAAAGCATCGTGTTTCTAAAATTTATTTTGCACAACAACTTGATACGATATTGGAAGAGCCTCTTCTCCTAAACGAAAAAAATATTTTACAGACTGTTGATGATGTGGTTACCTTAATTCCAAAACAACTTATGGATCCAAACTTAGAGTATAAAAGTTTAGATACCAGCATGCTCTCTCTCAAAGGTGGGGTAACCATGGGTTCTTCTTTAAACTCTTTTATCTCACTCAAAGAGACTGTAGTTTTAAGCACACTTTTTTGTCTACTTGGAGGAATTTTTATCGTTGAGGGTGGAAGAATTAAAAGCTCCATTGCCAAAGAAGATGCTCAACTGACTCAACTTTTAGATGATAATCCAAGATATACGAGTAGTATCTCAAGACAAAGTATTTTAGAAAAATATGAGCCTATTGATACGCATGAACGTGCAAAACGTAATGCAATTAAAAAGATTTCTAAGTTTCTTTCTAATCAAAGCCAACTCAAACTATTACATATTGAAAAAAATAAAATTACAGCCACTATTTCAACAAAAAATCAAAATATTAACAAACAAGTAAAAGAGCATGCCCGTTCTAAAAAGTTCAAAGTTTCTGGCTCATCTCTTGATGTGAAAGTTGAGAAAACACTATGAACTTAATGACATTACAACGCTATAAAAATGAACTTATACTACTTTTGGCTCTGTTCTTTATGTTGGGTGCTTTTTTTTATAAACTCTCAGCACATACTTATGTTTCTGAAAATAAAAGCTTTATTCAAAAACAAATATCTGAAATCATGCGAATTGAAAAATATAAAAAACAATGGGCAAGTAAAGGAATGGCAAATAAGGTAAAGGTCTTTAAAAATATTGTGCCACCTTCAAAAGTTAAACTTTATAAGAAAAAATCTTCTAAAATAAAACTTGCTTATATTAATTTGACAGCCAAAGAACTGAATAAAATAAGTAATAAACTGCTTAATACCCCTATCCAAATAGTTTCTCTTAATATCAAAGAGAATTCAAATAATAAATTTACAATGGAGTGCTCATGCAAATGGTAAAACGATTTATTGGTGGTTTTTTTCTACTGCTTCTACTCCTTTGGCTCTTTGCTCCAAAAGTAGAGCTCTACTATCTTTTAGAAAAGAATTTAAAAAAAGAAGGTATTATAATCTCTAATGAAAGCCTACAAGATACATGGTTTGGATTGACGATTAAAAATGCTGACATCTATGTGAAAGGTGCAAACATGGTACATATCAATGAATTAAAATTAAACATATTCTTTTTTTATAACACCTTACATATCAATACATTAACAACCGATGCTATTGTTCAGAATGTTGCACCAAAAAAAATAGAAAATATACGCGTCACTTATTCTGTTTTAAAACCATTAAAAGCAACGCTCAACGGTATGGGCTCTTTTGGAACAATAGAGGGTCAAGTTGAATTTATAAAAAAACATATTCAAGTACTTTTTCCTGTGGCAAAAGATATTAAAGTATTTAAAAAGTTTTTAGTAAAAGATGCAAAAGGAGTTTGGAAATATGAAACAAATTATTAGTCCAAAACTTTTTTCAACCCTTACGTTTTTTCTCTCTATTATTATTTTAAGTAAACTTATATGGATTGCTATTTCTTTAATTTTTCTTCCAAAGAATGGAAAAGAGTTTAGCGAAGGAAGTAAAGCAAAAGCTCTTTACTATCGTGTTAAATTACGTAATAACGCTTCTGTTATTGCTCCTATAGCTACAAAAAAAACACCCAAAAGAGTTAAAACTTCTTCCATGCGAGGCATGAAACTCTTGGCTCTCTATAAATCAACAGATATTGTTGTTGTAACCGTTGAAAAAAATGGGAAAACATTTGTTCTTGGAAAAGGAGAAAATATAGAGGGTTGGGTATTGGTAGGTGCAGGACAAAACTATGCTCTATTTAAAAAAGCTGGAAAAGAAGAAAAATTGGCACTCAAAAGTGTTAAAATCACAAACAGTCAACAATCAACTCTCTCTTCACGAAGACAAACAAGTAGAACACCTCAAATACGAGCATCATCAAAAGGTATTGTAGAACAAGATGGAATAAAACTTATTAATAGAAACCTCTTGACAGACTACACAAAAAAACCTGAAAAAATTTGGAAAGATATTGGTATAGGGGAAAATAAAGTCAATGGAAAGCTCAACGGATTTAAAATTAATTATGTCAAAAGAGGCAGTGATTTTGAAAAACTGGGTTTAAAACGGGGCGATTTATTGATGGCTATTAATGCTGAAAAACTTGACAATATTGCTGCGGTTATGAGCTTTTATAAAGATATAAACAATATAGAAAATTTAACATTAACCATTGAAAGAAATGGTAAAAGTGAGGATATAGAATATGAAATTCAGTAAATTAACAATGGGTGTACTTTTAACCTTTGCTGTTCAAGCAAAAGCAGAAAAGGTACATGTAGATTTTACAAACTTAAGTATTAATGACTTTGTTAAAATGGTAGGAAAAGTAACTGGGAAAAATATTCTTATTAATGGCGAAATAAAAGGGAAAATCAATTTTGTCTCAAATGAAGATATTGAAAAATCTGAACTGATTCCTTTAGCAAATGCTATTTTGGAAAGTAAAAAAATGACCTTGGTTAATAAAGGAGATTACTACCAAGTGGTCAAATCTTCAACAGCTGCAGGTCAAGGTTTACCTGTGACATCCAATATCTCTTCTGGTGGAAACACCATGAAGACCGTTGTATTTCAACTTTCAAATGTTAATGCTGCAGTTATTAGAACTAAAATTAAACCACTTCTTCACAAAAGTGCCAAAGTTGTCTCTTTCAAAAAAAATAACCTTTTGGCAATCACTGCCTATCCTAGAACACTAAAATCCATTAAACTACTTATTGATAAGATTGAAAATAAACAAGCAAAACAGAGTAGAATTATTCGTTTACAAAATGCTCGTGTTAAAGATGTATTTTCAAATGTTCAAAGCATGTCCAAAGCACTTTTTCCTCAAGATATTATTTCAGAAAAAGTTGATGTTATGCAAGATGTTAATGGAAATGCTATTATTTTAGTAGGAAAACGTCGTAATATTGCAAGAATAGAAAATTATATTAAACAACTGGATTTAGAAGGAGAAGGGAATACACAAAAGATGCATGTTATTCCATTGGAAAACTCTAATGTAGAAGATATGGAAAAAATTCTTACTAAAATTGTACCTCAAATGACAGGAGCAGGAGCAGGACCAGGTGGAGGACCAGGTGGAGGAAAAGGTGGAAAGCCCTTACCAAAAGCTGTTATTGCATCGGATGTAGAACGAAATGCACTTGTTGTTTTGGCAACAACAGAACAGTACCAAAATATTTTTGAAACTGTAAAACTTTTGGATGTAGAGAAATCACAAGTCTATATTCAGGCTAAAATTGTTGAAGTTAACACCAACTTGGCAGAAAACATTGGTCTCAAATATGGATTTAATGGTGGGTCAATTACCTCTAATGGTCTTTTCTCTTTGGCAGGAAATGCTGGTGCTTCTCCTCTTGCTTTATCTTCTTCTTTGCTTGGATTTTTGAACAACCAAACAACCTCTTTTGATAACAATGGTAATGCTTATACCTCAAATGAAAGAGCTTTTGAATTTGGAAAAGTATCAGAAGTATTTGCTCTTGGAGCTCAACTTGATTTACTTAAACAAAATGGTGCAGCACAAATTTTATCTAAGCCATCGGTTTTATCAACAAACAATAAAGAGTCAAGCATCTATGTTGGTCGAACCCAATCTATTTTGACCCAAGCACAACAAAGTACCCAAGGTGCATCCGCTGTGATTAACAACTATTCACGTGAAGATATTGGTATTACCCTTAAAGTTAAACCAAGACTCTCTTCTAACAATAAAGTTTCGTTAGAGATAGAGACAACCATTGAAGATATTTTACCTGGTTCAGGAACATCAGCAGATAGACCAACCACAACCAAACGTTCAGTGAAGACCAATGCCATTGTTAATCATGCTGAAACCATTATCTTGGGTGGATTGATTAAAAGTGCAGATGGTAAAAGTATTACAAAAATACCAATTTTAGGGGACATTCCTATTATTGGAAGACTTTTTACTTCTAAAGGAGATTCTGGTTCAAAAGTTAATGTTGTTATCTATATTACACCGTATATCATCAAAAAGAGTTCCGATTTAAGCAGTCTTCGTCGACATTTGGATGAGCTTGAAGCCATTCAACAACAATACAACAAAATTGTTTTTGAAGAGCTGGAAAACAGGGTTCAAGACTCATCTAAAAATGGACATACAACTTTTACAAGTAGCTCGCATAAAAATCTAAACCGTTACAGTGACAATGAAAATGAAGAGACAAATTTAAAAATTAACTATACACCAAGAATAGAAAAAAATACAATTAGAAGACCAAAAAGTGACAAAATTATTGAAAATAGAGTGGTTGAAAATAATTCTGTAGAAGTCATCCCCCCTTATGAAGAAGAGAGCTATAGTGGAGATGACAACTATGTTAGAAGTGAATCTATTATGGAAAAACTAAAACTAAAGAACTCTGTAGACTTAAGTACCTTAAATACAGGTATTGAATACAATGAAGGAACAACCTTCTCAGATGTTCCCAATGCGAATGCATATTAGGAAAAAAGTATGATACAGTTACCCTTTTTAGAAAATGTAGACCTTGAACCACTTTGGAGTGAAGGGATTGATAATAAATTGGCAATGAAACATCATCTTCTTTTTGCACAAATTGAAGGTTATCCTTCTTCTGTGGTACATAAAGAATCTTTACCTTTAGCACTTAACTATCTTTCAAAACTTAATATTGATTACCCTATTGTAGAGCTGGATGAAGGAAGTTTTGAGCGTCTTTCCCAAAAATTTAGAGAGATTCAAACAGGCAGTGATTTCGAAAATGTAGATACATCCTCAGATGATATTATTGAAGTTGAATCTGATTTGTTAGATTTCATTCGAAACTCTCAAGATTTACTCTCAAACGAAGAGTCTGCTCCTGTGGTTAAACTGGTTAACTCTCTTTTCTTTCAAGCCATCAAAAAAGGTGCTTCAGATATTCACATTGAAACCCTTGAAAAGAAAGGCGAAGTTCGTCTACGTATCAATGGGGCGTTAAAAAAGCATCTTGATATTGATAAAAATATTACGGCTTTGGTTATTTCAAGAATTAAAGTTATCTCCAATTTGGACATTTCTGAAAAAAGGATTCCCCAAGATGGTAGAACCCAAGTTAGTATTTCAGGTAATAGTTTAGACATTAGGGTTTCCGTGTTACCCACTTATCATGGAGAACGTGTTGTTATGAGACTACTAATGACCTCAGAGAGTATTCCAACACTTCAAACCTTAGGGTTTAGTGATGATATTACCAAAGATTTGAACAGACTATTAACCCACCCACACGGAATGATACTGGTTACAGGACCTACGGGTTCAGGTAAATCTACTACACTTCATGCTTGTCTTCAACACATTGCAACCCCTGATAAAAATATTATTACCGTTGAAGACCCAGTTGAGTACAACGCTGAAAATGTTAATCAAATTCAAGTAAACTCAAAAGTAGGTTTAACGTTTGCAGCAGGACTTCGTTCTATCTTAAGACAAGATCCCGATATTATCATGGTTGGAGAGATTCGAGATGCAGAGACCGCAGACATCTCTTTACGTTCTGCACTTACGGGTCACTTAATGCTCTCTACTCTGCATACCAATGATGCAACTTCTGCTATTTCTAGACTCATAGATATGGGTATTGAAGATTTTTTATTAACCTCTACCCTGCTTGGTGTTTTAGCACAAAGATTAACCAGAAAACTTTGTGTTAATTGTAAAAAACCCACAGAATTAGCACCAACTGTATTAACTGAACTCTCTTTACCTCAGGGAACATATTTTAAAGCTTCAGGATGTACAGAGTGTGATTTTACAGGCTACAAAGGACGACAAGCTGTGGGAGAACTTTTTGTAATGAATGATGCAGTAAAAGAGATGATGAAAAATGGATTAAATGACCATCAAATACGAATAGAAATGAAAAAGCAAGGAATGAAAACCATTGCAGATAAGCTTCAAGAGATGCTTATTCAAGGAGACACCTCTTATGAAGAGGCTGTTCGTATTGGGATTATGGAAGACTAAATAATAAATATGAAAAACAACAATAAAAAAGGATTTACTCTTATTGAAGTACTTATCTCTATTACTCTTCTTTCTTTGGTTTTGATGGCACTCTATAAAAGTGCTGATATTCTTCGTAATTCAAATTTACACCTTTTTAAATATTTGGAAAAATCAACCAATATTCTTAAAGGGAGTAAAACACTCTATATGGATTTAACACATTCAGACTATAATATTACCATTAATACAGAAGAAAAATTTCATCGAGTCATGCTTCAAAATACAACCCACTCTATTCATGGTTTATCCCAAGCAAAAGTAGTGTGGTTGGTTTATAAAGAGGAAAATACTCTGCTTCGAATAGAAGGAGGAAAATATCAAATGCCTCTTAAAAGTGAAGAGAAAGTTGAAATTGATGTTATTGCAAAACATGTAGAACTTTTTAGAGTTTATAAAAGTAAAAAGAAAAATAAAATCTTGGCAATGATACAAACAAAAGGACAAGCACCTCAAATTTTCATGGTACAAAACATTCCATTAAAGCCTATCGCTTCACAAGATAATAACAATTCAAATCCTAGAGGCACAGCCCCACCTAAAATATAAATTAATTTAATTATTTAAGTTTAAATTAAATTAAAGCTTTTTTAGACTATAATTTACATAGAAAAACAATAATTAATATTTTTTAAGATTCTTATTAAAAAAGAATCACATATAAGGTAACAAAAAATGATTAAATTTTTATTAAGCTACTGGCTAGGTATTTTACTCTTCTTTGGTCTATTTTATTGGGATGTATCTCCCCTTAGTTCTATTATAAATCAACAACAAACCAATCTGTCTGCATTTTTAACGTCATTAACACTTCCCATTGATATGATGAACAATTATCATATTTTTATTAATGCTCGTTACTCATTGGTCATAGAAAAAGCTTGTAATGGTATGATTCCTTATCTCTTTTTTCTTGCTTCAATTATGGCATTTCCATCTACTGTTCAACACAAACTAAAATGGGCTATTTTAGGCTATTTGATTATTGTGACAATAAATACTCTAAGAATTTGGATGGTTACACAAATGGTTTTGAATGAACAAGAAAACTTCTCTTTGGCTCATGACTATTTAGGAAATGGATTATTAATCATGACTGGTCTAATGCTGTTTGTTTTTTTTGTCAAAACACGAAGAAAACAATTACTTGCTAAGTAAATACTTTTTACCCTTAAGAGAGTTATAGTTATACTTCTTAAAAAACTTTAGGAATAACAATGACTGTAACCAAGTACTCTGCTAATGGAAATGACTTTGTAATTATTATTAGAAAAAAGAAAAAAGACCGTTCAAAATTGGCGAAACGACTCTGTCATCGACAAAATGGAATTGGAGCAGATGGATTGGTTGTAGTAATGCCTCATGATGAATATGATTTTGAATGGGATTTTTATAACGCAGATGGTAGCCGAGCAAGCATGTGTGGAAATGCATCTCGTGCAGTTGCACACTTTGCCATAGATAAAGGTATTTCAGCCGATGGAAAATCTGAGTTCTTAACAGGTGCAGGTGTTATCTCTGCAACAGTTAATGGTTTATATGTGGTCAGTGACATGACAAAACCCATTATTTTAAGTGAAGAGATTGAAGAAAATAATGAGAAATGGTGGTTTATAGACACAGGTGTCCCGCATTTACTGGTATTTAGAGACAATATTGATGAGTTCAATATTCAGCAAGCACGAGAACTAAGAAACAAATATAACTGTAATGTTAATATCTGCAAAGTTGAAGAGAACAAACTTTATGTACGTACTTATGAACGTGGTGTTGAAGATGAAACCTTGGCATGTGGAACAGGAATGGTTGCCTGTTTCCTTCGTGCAAATAAAGAGAACTTGGTAGAGAATGAAGTACAAGTATTCCCAAAATCAGGCGATGAACTTTATATAAGCTTAGAAGATGAAGTTTATAAATTTGGTGGAAAAGTAACAAAAACTTTTATTGCAGAAACCATAGAGTAACACAATTTTATCACAATTATTATGTTAAAATATTATTTCGATTTATTTAAAAGGAATTATAAATGCAAAATAGATTTATGAAGTTTGTTACAATAGCAACATTCTGTACCTCTCTACTTTTAGGGAAAACCTTAGTCACTGTTAATGGACACAAAATTTCAGATACCCTTATTCCTCCAGGATATAAAAAGCTTAATGATACACAGCGTTCTAACCTTATGGAACAACTTATAAAAGAAGAGTTACTTCATGCAAAACTTCTTAAAAGTTCTTTGGTTAAAGACAGTGAATTTAAAAAAGTCTTTAAACAACAAAAGAAACTTACACAAGAACAATATAAAAAAAAGACAGGAAAAGCACTTAATAAAGACCAAATTCGTGCCATTAAAGGCTCAATTGCCGTTGCACTCTACCAACAAAACATTTTTAAAAAAACAAATGTTGGACAACAAGAAATAAAAGATTTTTATAACAATAACCCTCAAAGTTTTAAATTTCCTAACTCAATCGAGATTGCAGATATTATTATAAAAACAAAAAGTGAAGCAGATAAAATTTTGAAAAAATTAAAAAAATCAACAAACCTTGATAAAGAGTTTATTGAAACTGCACATCAACACAAACAAAATGGTTATCTTGGTTGGTTTGGAAAAGGGTCTACTCCTGAAAATCTTTTCAACAAAGCCTATAAGTATAAAGTCAAAACCCTACTTAATGCACCTGTAAAAACAAAACATGGTTATAACGTGGTCTATCTTCTTAATAAGAAAAAGGCAGGAACCATCAAATTTTCAGAAGCAAAAAAGCGTATTAAACAGATGATTAAGCAGAAAAAAGTTGTAGAGAAACTACAAAATGAAGTAGAAAACCTTTATGGTTCGGCTGAAATTATCTACTAGATTACTTAAAATAAAATTAATTTAAAAATTAATTTTATTTTTAAAACATAGTTTTAATAAGTTTTAATAAAAAAATAGTTATACTTATAAATATAAAGTAAATATTAAAGGATAATTTATGAAATTAAGATTTACAAAAGAAACTATTGAAGAAGCTATTAATTCAGGATGTAAAACCATTAGTGAACTCAATGATTTTATTTTAAAGATACACTTTAATCATCCATTAGAGCTTTTAATGAAGTAGTAATGACTACTTCATCTCTCTCTTCTCTTTACGATACTCCAAATAACTCAATAATAAAATAATTGCTACTCCCAGATTTATCATTATATCTGCATAATTAAAGACCGCAAAATCAAACCCACAATGCCAAGCAACATAATCGACAACGCCTTTATAGTGTATCACTTCTCCAGAAGGAAGAATCGCTTCATGAAGAAGAAACCTATCATATAAGTTTCCCAAAGCTCCACCAATAATTAGACCAATAGCTAAAGCATATTTTTTTAAATAACCATCATAAAAAACATAGATAAGAATTCCTAAAATTAGCACCAACTGTACCCATTTTAAATTGTCTCCTAAAAATGCCAACATAGAAAATGCAACACCATCATTATAATGCAATTCCAAATTGATACAAGAACCTTTTGCAATGAGGGCATACTTCACACCATTCACTGCATCCATTGCCATCACTTTGAGACTTTGATCAATAATAAATGTTCCTACGACCATCAAAAGAAAAATCAGTAATGAACGCATTATGCAAGAGCCTTTAAAAAGAATTTCACTGTTTTATCCATCATAAGATGTAAAGAGTGTTGTTCTTTTCCTTCTAACAGAATTCGCATCAAGTTTTCTGTTCCAGAATAACGTACCAAATGACGCATCCCAGACTTCTCTATCTCTTCAAACAGCTCTTTAACACCTACAATTTCGTCAATAGGAATTTTATGCGATATTTTCAAATTGGCTTGTTCTTGAGGGTAGAGCTTAAAAATATCAAAAGCTTCAGAAGCTGATTTATTATTCTCTATCATATAGGCAAAAGCTTGTAAGGCAGAAACCAAGCCATCACCTGTTTTTGCATAATCTGAAAAAATAATATGCCCACTTTGCTCTCCACCAAAATTAGAACCAACTTTTTTCATTATTTCAAGTACATGTTTGTCTCCAACGTCACTACGCTCTAGCTTTATCCCATGTGATTTTAAATAATCTTCTAAACCTTGATTACTCATAACCGTAGCAACGACTTTATCATTTGCCAATTTCTTCTCTTGTTTTAAATGAACAGCCAATGCACCAATAAGCTTATCGCCATCAACAACTTCGCCTTTTTCATCAACAATAACAATTCTATCCGCATCTCCATCTAAAGCTATACCAATATCTGCTCGTGTTTCAATCACTTTTTGTGCCAAAAACTCTGGATGCATTGCCCCACAATTGGTGTTAATATTATAACCATTAGGTACATTACCTAAAATAATCACTTCGGCTCCAAGTTCTCTTAATACTGTAGGTGCAACGATATAGGCTGCACCATTGGCACAGTCAACCACAATCCGTTTACCATAAAGAGAATACTTCGTAGGGAAAGAGTTTTTAATATGTACAATATAACGTCCTATCACATCATCAATACGATGAGAACGTCCTATCTCTTTTTTGGTTACAAAAGCATTTTCAATTTTTTCCATATTGTTATAAAGAGCTTCTATTTCAGCTTCACAAGCTTTGCTTAATTTATGACCTTCTGAACCAAAAAATTTGATTCCATTGTCATAATAAGGATTGTGACTTGCGGTAATCATAATACCTGCATCACAACGCATATTTTCCGTAATAAAAGCAATCGCAGGAGTTGGCATTGGTCCAATTTGAACCACATCAAAACCAACAGCGGTTAGACCTGAAACCAATGCATTTTCTATCATATAACCCGAACGTCTGGTATCTTTTCCTACTAAAATTTTATTATATTTACTGGTCTTTTTTAAATGAATCCCCGCAGCAAGAGCCAAACGCATTACATTCATTGCATTTAACTTTCCTCCTGCTAATCCACGTACACCATCTGTACCAAATAGTTCCATCTTAATTATTCCTTTACGTTTTAAAATAGTAGTTTAACACATTATTGATTTATATTATAATAAGATTTATAGTTAAAAGAAAAATCACGACTATATCTAAAAAATATTACTCAACTTTTTTCAATTTATCACTTAAGATAAAAAAGCTATAATACGCGAATTATATATAGAAAAGCAAAAGGCTTATTTTGAGTGAAAATTTAATCGGTTATATTGATAACCAAGGAAATATTATAGACACACAGAGTGCGGGAGAAAACTGCGATGCAACAGCGATTGAGTATGATAACTCAGAAGCTTCTTTAGAAATTGTACGTCACTCAACGGCACACCTAATGGCACAAGCGATTACTGAACTCTATACCAATGCTAAATTTTTCGTAGGACCTAATGTGGATGAAGGTTTTTACTACGATTTTAGAGTTGATGAAAAAATTGGCGAAGAAGATTTGAAAAAAATCGAAAAGAAGATGAAAGAGCTCATCAAGAAGAAACATAAAATTGAAAAGTACGAAATTACAAAAGAAGAAGCCTTAGCAAAGTTTGCTAATGACGACTTAAAACAAGCCGTACTTACAAGAATTCCAGATGATATTGTTTCGGTTTATAAACAAGGAAACTTTGAAGATTTATGTCAAGGTCCTCATGTTCCTGCACTTCGTTTTTTGCACAACTTCAAACTTACCCGTGTGGCAGGTGCTTACCTTGGTGGCGATGAAAAAGCTGAAATGCTTACCCGTATTTATGGTATTGCATTTGCAGACAAAGAGTCTTTAAAAGAACATTTAGCAATGCTTGAAGAGGCTAAAAAACGTGACCATAGAAAAATTGGTAATGAGATGCAACTCTTTATGTTTAATGAAGAAGCTGGAGCAGGACTTCCATTTTGGCTACCACAAGGAGCAAGACTTAGAAATAAGTTAGAGGCTATTTTACACAAATCTCATAGAATGAGAGGATATGAACCTGTTCGTGGACCAGAAATTTTAAATTCTCAAATGTGGCACACTTCTGGTCACTACGCTTGTTATGGGGAGAACATGTACCTTACAACAGTAGATGGTCAAGAGTATGGATTAAAGCCAATGAACTGTATTGGGCATATTCAAATTTTTAAAGCTTCTGGAAAATCATACCGTGATTTACCACTACGTTATTATGAGTATGGAACTGTACATCGACATGAAAAGTCAGGTGTGCTTCACGGACTTCTCAGGGTACGCGAGTTTGCACAAGATGATGCACATATCTTCTGTACACCAGAGCAAATTAAATCTGAAATCATGAATGTTGTTGAGTTTGTTGATAAAACCATGAAAGTATTTGGATTTGAATACTCGATGGAAGTTGCTACCAAACCAGAAAAAGCCATTGGCGATGATGATGTTTGGGAGATGGCAACAAAAGGTATTAAAGATGCTCTAACAGAAAATAATTTACCATTTACTATTGATGAAGGTGGTGGAGCATTCTATGGACCTAAAATTGATATTAAGATTACCGATGCACTTAATCGAAAATGGCAATGTGGTACAGTTCAAGTAGACTTTAACCTACCATCTCGATTTAACGCTGAGTATGTAGGAGAAGATAATGAACGACATAACCCTGTAATGATTCACAGAGCTATTTTGGGTTCATTTGAGCGATTTATTGGGATTTTAACTGAACATTATGCAGGAGAATTTCCTTTCTTCTTAGCACCAACCCAAGTGGTTATTATTCCCATTTCAGATGTGCATATTGATTATGCTAAAAAACTTCAAGCCGAACTTATATTTAAAGATATTGATGCAGAAGTATCTTCAAAAAATGACTCTTTAAATAAAAAAGTACGAAATGCAGAGAAGCAAAGAGTTCCTTATGTTGTAATTGTTGGGGACGAAGAGGTTCAAAATAATTCAGTAGCAATTAGAAATCGTCGTAAAAAAGAACAATATAACCTTTCTTTTGATGAATTTATGATAGAATTAAGTCAACAACTAAATGAAGGTAAGATTTGAGTAGACAACACAACAGAAATAACAGAGGAAGAAAAAAGCCAGACGACACTATCATGAATGATAAAATCAGAGACCGAGAACTTCGTGTTCTTGGTAATGATGGAGAGCAATTCGGAATTATTTCTAGAGATGAAGCATTAACTATTGCTGATGAAAAAGGTTTAGATTTAGTATTAATGTCGCCTGATGCTAAACCACCAGTAGCCAAGATTATGGATTATGGTAAACATAAGTATGAACTTGAAAAGAAGAAAAAAGAAGCAAGAAAG
>Ga0256826_1001452_pt1 | contig 14704 bp, 14 predicted proteins | sample CV79metaG_FD_185975 | JGI IMG/M metagenome (GOLD analysis project Ga0256826, IMG submission 185975) | Hydrothermal vent microbial communities from East Pacific Rise, Pacific Ocean - CV79 | ecosystem: Environmental > Aquatic > Marine > Hydrothermal vents | place: Pacific Ocean: East Pacific Rise...
GTAAACAGCGCTGATCTTGCTCCTGCAACAATATCTACTTCTTTATTGTAAATTTTTTCAACTATTTTTTCTTTTTGTTTTTTAGTTAACTTTGAATGCCACATAACCACACGATTACCAAAATACTTCTCTAACCGTGTTTGCATTTGAGGAGTTAACGAAATTTCTGGCATTAAAAAAATAGATTGTTTCCCTTCTTCAATGGCTGTTGCTATTAAACGTATAAAGACTTCCGTTTTACCAGAACCAGTTACCCCAAAAAGTAGTGCTTTATCTTTTTTCAATAAAAACTCATACGCTTTTTGTTGATCGAGTGATAATGTTGGAAGCACAGCATTTTTAATACCATCTTCTATACCACTTTTTTGTTCCAATACTTGTTGCGATAGCAATCGTTCCCTACGAAACGGAACAAAAAGAGCAATTGCTTCACCCAATGAAGAGAAATAATAGGTTGAGATAAACTTAGCAACTTCAATTTGTAAAGGGGAATATGTTGTATCTAAAATAGTTGAAATTGCAGAGGTTTCAAAATTGTCTGGTTTTTCAACCTCTTTTATAACCATTGCCAACTTTACTTTAGAGTGAACAGGAATTTCAATTACTTGACCTGAAGCCAAAGTATTTTCGAAGTGATACGTAAGCTGAGGAGCAGAAGAACGAAGAAGTGCAACTTGATAATAATTAATAATAATCTCCTCAATTTTTCTTGAAGAGATTATAACATAAAGCTTATTGAGTTAATAACCTACAGTTGGCAGAGTTTTGATTCACACACTCAAATCTGTTATTTCGTAATTGAAACACTTCTGATCCACCTGTCGGTAAATTATAGGTAAATTGATCAATGGTTTGTACCGCATTTCCTGCTCCATTTAATGCACCAACTTGCGTCTCTCTCCAACAAGACAGATCAGCAGCAGTTGCACATGAAAATGGTGCATTATCAATAATAACCATATTTGCAGTCGCATCAAAAACATTAAATATTCTGCTATCCAATACATTCGTATCGGTTAATCTAAAAATAGGTGTAAAATTCCCTCTTAGAATTCTTTTTTGCCGTTCTATACTAACAGCATTACTGATAGATGCGATGATAGTTCTTGCTTTCGTAATTTCTGCATCATCACGAGTAGCAGCAAGCCTTGGAATAGCAATGGTCGCTAAAATTCCTATAATAACAATAATAAAGATTAACTCTATCATGGTAAAGGCACCTTTTGTTTTTTGATTATTCATATAATATATCCTTTAATTTTTTAATACACCACTTTATTTGATCCAAAATGATACTCTTTTCCACCATCTCCTGCAGGAGCTGCCATACCATTATTTACAGCCAGTTGCCGTGCGGCTATACAGTATGATTCTGAAACATCAAGTAATCCTGCACCATCACTAATCACAGATATCATTCCATCTTCAGCAAAAGCATCAACAATAGTAAAACATCGACGTGTATCTATACAAGATTGATTGGTACCCATATTAACCGTTCTTTGTGCTGTATAAGCATTTCCAATATTTTTAACACAGGTTGTTAAGTTTGCCATGGCTGCTGATACCATGGCATCGGTACGGGTAGCTGCAAGTCTTGGTATGGCAACCGATGCCAAAATACCAATTATAACAATCACAAATATCAGTTCAATCATCGTAAATGCTTTTTTATGTTGTATCATTATCAAACTCCTTAGTATGCTACTCTTTTTCCTGCAAATGCATAAGTTCTTCCTCCTGCAGCTTGAGGGGCTGACATATTACGACCATCTGCAATACGATGGGCTTCAACACAATAGGCTAAATCTTCATCCGGTGCTTCACTAAAATTTGTCTTACTAAAAATTCTAACCGTACCAGGGACAACCCCATTTCCTACAGTAAAACATCGTTTCATCTTGCTACAAGCATCCGCATTTTTAGCACTATTTTGTGCTGTTGCCACATAATCTCCTGCCATATCACTAATACAAGTATTTAAATGAAACATTGCTCTTGATGTCAATGCATCTGTCCGTGTTGCAGATAATCTTGTCATCGCCACTGCTGCTAAAATACCGATAATAACGATTACAAATATTAACTCTACCATTGTAAACGCTTGCTTTTTATTTTTCATTATATTCTCTTAAATTATTTTTTAAATTCTCTCTAACATTAATATATTACTACATTTCCAGCAAGGACAAAATCTGAACTATTATTGGGAACTAAGCCACGTACCCCTTGACAAATAATACTTGTACCATTACCATCTGAAAAATCTAAGGTTACCCGACTTATATTGCTATCATTTATGGTTAATATTTTGCATATCTCTTGACCATTGTCTGTATCTATAAACTGAACTGTTTTTCCATTAAGTACCGTAATGACATAATCTGAAGATAAAACTTTTATGGTATTAGATAGGGCTTCTAACTCTTGCTTATTTTGAGGTATTTTATTAACCGCAACAATAGAAGCCGTAATTTCTGAATGAAAAGTTTGAATTGCCATAGCAAGTTTAGATATTTTAGCATCATCTCTGGTGGCTGCCAATCTTGGCATAGCTACCGCAGCCAAAATACCAATAATCACGATAACAAAAATAAGTTCTACCATTGTAAATGCTTTTTTCATCTATAGTATCTTAATATATTTTATATTTTTAAATTCAATGTATTGAACTTAAGAAAATAAAATATCATTCTACTTTAAAAAAGTAGAATGATTAGAAAGTATTAATAAGTAATAGTATTACCAGAAACAGTAACAGATGAATTTGATACTAGTGTATTAACACCTGCACAAATTGCACCAGTTGTTACACCTGTTGCTACATCTAAAGTAACGTTAGATGCATTAGCATCATTAATAGTCAATGTTTTACATGTAACACTACTATTATCTTTATCTACAAATGATACAACTTTACCAGATACAGTAATATCTAAACTTGCTAAACCTTCAACTACAGTATTTGACTGTGCTTGAATATCTGTAGAATTCTGAGGAATATTATTTGTTGCAACAATTGCTGCTGCAATTTCTGTTTTAGCAGTAGTAATCGCATGTGCCATTTTAGATACTTTTGCATCATCTCTTGTTGCTGCTAGTCTTGGAATAGCAACCGCTGCTAAAATCCCGATAATTACGATTACAAAGATCAATTCGATCATTGTAAAACCTTTACTCATTTTTGGTTGTTGTGTATTTGTCATAAATACTCCTTTAAAAATATTAGTTCTTTTCTTTGTTTTCACGAACTTAGAGAATTATAAACTAAAATATTTAATTAAATACTTAAATTATATTTTTTATTTAATATTTATTTAATATTAGGGGATTTTAGAGAATTTAGATGACTATCTTGTTTAATAATATTTCTATCTGTTTATCTGTGTCGTAACTGTTTTTCAATGCCGTTAAATACGCTTTCAAAAGTTTTGCTATTTCATTATTTCTGTCAAACGATATGGCACTTTCTTTTAACTGTTCTTCAACATAATTTGCAAAACTATCTTCCAACTCTATCTCAAAACGTTTTCCCTCAAGGGTAAAAATAACTTTTTTCATACAAACTCCAAAAATATTGTGTTATGATTATAGCAATAATAGGTAAAGAGTTACTATCTAAAATGTTCTTATATATGTATAGTGAGTCCAAAACCAAAATCAGTAACTTTTTAATAGGAAATAAATTATTATATGCCAACATTTACAGTAAACAGCCCTTACCAACCTGCAGGCGACCAGCCTACTGCCATAAAGACCCTCGTAAAATCTATAGAATCAGGTAATCGTTACCAAACATTACTGGGTGTTACGGGATCTGGAAAAACCTATACCATGGCAAAAGTCATAGAGGCAACAAAAAAACCTACCCTCATTATGACCCATAACAAAACCTTAGCAGCACAGCTCTACTCTGAATTTAGAACTTTTTTTCCTGACAATCATGTGGAGTATTTTATTAGTTACTATGACTATTATCAGCCTGAAGCGTATATTCCTCGTCAAGATCTCTTTATAGAAAAAGACTCATCTATTAACGAAGAGCTTGAACGACTACGACTTTCAACCACAGCCTCACTGCTTTCACATGAAGATGTTATTGTTATAGCATCGGTTTCAGCCAACTATGGATTAGGTTCTCCCGAAGATTATAAAACCATTGTACAAAAATTGGTTGTAGGGGAAGAGTATGCTCAAAAAGCTTTACTTTTGAAGTTGGTTGAAATGGGATACAAACGAAATGATGATTTTTTTGATCGAGGAGACTTTAGGGTTAATGGTGAAGTAATAGATATCTACCCTGCGTATAATGAAGAGTTTGCTTACCGTGTTGAATTTTTTGGAGATGAGATAGAAGATGTTTATACCTTTAACACATTAACGGGTGAAAAAATAGAACACTTTAAAGAAGCAACTGTTTATGCTGCCAATCAGTTTATTGTTTCACAAGAGAAACTTGCTCTTGCAGTAAAAAGTATCGAAGAGGAATTAGGAGAACGTTTAGCATTTTATCAAAAAGAAGATCGAATGTTAGAGTACAACCGACTTAAACAACGTGTTGAGTTTGACTTAGAGATGATAGAAGCAACAGGAATGTGTAAAGGAATTGAAAACTATTCCCGTCACTTAACGGGTAAAGCTGTAGGCGAAACACCTTTTTCCATGATGGACTACTTTGAAGCGATGCATGATGACTATATGGTTATTGTAGATGAATCTCATGTCTCTCTTTCTCAGTTTAGAGGTATGTATGCGGGTGACAGAAGCCGTAAAGAAGTTTTAGTAGAACATGGTTTTAGACTTCCCTCTGCACTAGACAATCGACCCCTTATGTTTGATGAGTACATCAATAAACCACCTCACTTTCTTTTTGTCTCTGCTACACCTAAAGAGTTAGAACTTGAACTTTCATCTGTTATTGCGGAACAAGTAGTACGTCCTACTGGCTTACTTGACCCACCCATTGAGGTTATTCCAAGTACCTATCAAGTTGAGAATCTTCATGATAGAATGAAACCTATCATTGAAAAAGGAGAACGTGTTTTGGTAACAGTTCTTACTAAAAAAATGGCAGAAGAGTTAACCACATACTATAATGATTTAGGTCTACGTGTACGATACATGCACTCAGACCTTGATGCCATAGAACGGAACCAAGTTATTCGTTCTTTACGTTTAGGAGAGTTTGATGTTTTGGTAGGAATTAACCTTCTTAGAGAAGGGCTTGATTTACCAGAAGTAAGTTTAGTTGCTATTTTAGATGCAGATAAAGAAGGGTTTTTACGCTCTACTACCTCTCTCATACAAACTTCGGGAAGGGCTGCTAGAAATTCAAATGGTAGAGTACTTATGTATGCCAATAGAATTACTAACTCAATGAGAGAAACCATTGATACAACTCAAGCACGTAGAGCAACACAAATAGAGTATAACAAAAAACATGGGATTACTCCAAAAACAACCCTTCGTGAACTCGATACCGACTTAAAAGTTGAAGATGCAGGAGAGCTTTATAATAAGCAAAGTAAACTTGATCGAATGCCAAAAGCAGAACGTCAAAAAATGGTACAAGAATTAAAAGCAAAAATGTTAGTAGCAGCTAAAAGTTTGGAATTTGAAGAGGCGGCAAGGTTACGTGATCAGATTGCAAAGATTAAAAAATTGTAACGGACCTTATGTTATAATACGAAAAATTATTTATAGGGTACTAAATGAGCATTGATTTAACCTCCCCCGACCTCTACTTTAACCGAGAACTCTCTTGGTTAAAATTTAACACCAGAGTACTTGCCCAAGCAAAAGACAAAACGTTACCACCATTAGAACGTATGAAATTTTTAGCCATTTATGGTACAAATCTTGATGAATTTTATATGATACGTGTTGCGGGGCTCAAAGCATTACTTAAAGCAAGGGTTCAAGAGACTGCTATTGATAAACTAACCCCAACCCAACAACTTAAAGCCATTCATAAAACCATTCATAAAGAACAAAAAGTTATTGAATCATCATTCCAAGATATTATGAATGATTTAAAAGAGCATAATGTTTCTATTAAAAACTATGATGAGCTATCTTCTAAACAACAGGAAATTATAAAAAATGAATTTTTTGAGCAGATTTATCCTGTTATTATGCCCATTGCCATTGACTCTACACATCCGTTCCCTCACTTAAACAACTTAAGTTTTGCTCTTGCACTTAAAATGGAGGACTCGAAGGGAAACATAAAACATGGTCTTATTCGTATTCCTAGAATACTTCCTCGTTTTCTTCAGGTTGGGTACTGTTATGTTCCTATTGAAAATGTGGTTGATCACTTTTCAGGAGAACTTTTTTCAGGTCTCAAAAAACTTGCTTCTACCCCATTTAGAGTCACACGAAATGCTGACCTTGAAATAGAAGAAGAAGAGGCAGATGACTTTATAGAAATAATGGAAGAAGGTCTTCGTGCAAGAAACAGAGGAATGCTCATACGACTTGAACTTATGGAAGGTGTTGACAAAACACTTATTAAATTTTTAACCACCCACTTAAAACTTGATCCACTTGATATCTACTACTATAATATCCCTCTAAATCTTGGTACTCTTTGGAGTATTGTAGGAGAAGAGTCTTTAGCACATTTAACCCTACCTACCTATTCACCTAAAATACTACCTCCTTTTGATGAAGGCAATGATATTTTTAAAGCCATTGAAAAACAAGATGTACTTTTGTACCATCCTTATGAAAGCTTTGACCCTATTGTACGTTTTATTCAAGAAGCAGCAAAAGACCCTCATACACTTTCTATGCGAATGACCCTCTATCGTGTGGGTAAAAATTCTCCTATTGTTAAAGCACTTATTAAAGCAGCAAAAAGTGGGAAACAAGTTACCGTACTTGTAGAACTAAAAGCACGTTTTGATGAAGAGAATAACCTCCATTGGGCAAAAGCACTTGAAGAAGCGGGAGCGCATGTTATTTATGGAATAACGGGACTTAAAGTTCATGCAAAAGTTGCACAAGTCACCAAAAGAAAAGGAAAAAAACTTCAAGGGTATGTGCATTTAGGAACAGGAAATTATAACCCAACTACGTCACGTATCTATACCGATATGAGTTACTTTACAACCAAACAAGAGTATAACAATGATGCCACTAAGTTCTTTCACTTCATTACAGGATTCTCTGATAATCCAGTACTGAGTAAACTAACGCTCTCTCCTGAAGACATTAAACCAAAATTAATAAAAATGATAGACCATGAAGCCTCTTATGGAACCAATGGATCTATTATTTTAAAAGCAAACTCCTTGGTTGATCCAGATATTATTCAGTCACTGTATAAAGCATCTATGGAAGGATGTCAAATAAAACTTATTATTCGTGGTATCTGTGTTTTAAAACCAGGCATAAAAGGTATTAGTGACAACATTACGGTCTCTTCTATTATTGGGAAATATTTAGAACATCCAAGAATATACTACTTCAAACATGATGAGAATGAGTGTTATATTTCCAGTGCAGATCTTATGCCAAGAAACTTGGTACGTCGTATTGAAATTTTAACACCCATTAATGAACCTGCCCTTGCACAAAAAATAAAACAAATTTTATCATTACAACTGCAAGACAATACACTTCGATGGAAACTTAAAAGTTCTGGTGAATATAAGCAGGTTAAACAACAAGAGAACAAAAGTATCAATAATCATGACATATTAGAAGACTATATTACAAAAATGCATGATAAGAGTAAAAAAGAGACTCCTGAATATGTTACACAACTTGCAAAAAAAGTCTTAAAGGATTAAAATGATAATTAAATATAAAGAGTGGACACCCACACTAAATGAGGGTGCTTGGATTGCAGAAGGGGCAACGGTCATAGGAAGAACAGAGATGGGTAAAGACTCTGCCATCTGGTTTGGATGCGTCGTTAGAGGTGATGTTCACCATATTAGAATAGGAGATCGAAGTAATATTCAAGACTTATCTATGGTACATGTTACCCACCATAAAAAAGATGATATGAGCGATGGAAACCCTACTATCATTGGAGATGATGTCACCATAGGACACCGTGTAATGTTACATGGATGTACCATTGAAAATGCTTGTCTTATTGGAATGTCTGCTACCATTTTAGATGGAGCAGTTATAGGAAAAGAATCTATCGTTGGTGCAGGTAGTTTGGTAACTAAAAATAAAATCTTTCCACCAAAAAGTCTTATTATGGGAAGTCCTGCCAAAGTAGTAAGAGAACTAACCGATGCAGAAGTTGAAGAACTTTATGCCTCGGCTGCGCGTTATGTAACGTTTAAAAACAACTATCTTTAAACGTTATTTCTATCGTTATTTTACAATAACGATAGAAACATTTAACTCTGCGGTATCTTCAATAGTAACCATTACATCACCCGTTAAGTTTTCACCTACTTTATAATAATAGTTTGCTTTAGGATTGACACTCGACATACTCGAAGAAAGAGTTGGTGGAGGAGAATAGTTAAAGAAATTTATAGAACCTAGATTATAGGTAATGCTGTTATATGTCGTAGAAATAAAATCACCTTGATTGTAAAGATAAGCACTATCTGCTGCAACATCATCACGCTTACTTAAAAGTACAGCAACACCCCACTCGTGAAGAATTTGATCAAAAGTTTTTCCAGCTCCATTCGCATGTTGTTGAACCGCATACACTATGGCAGCTTCATCACTCATATCATTATGCAGAATATCATGTAAGACTTTTGCGCCCCCATAATTACGAAGTAAATACGCACCAAAAGAAGACGAAAGCGAATAGTCTATCACGCCATACGAATCTTTTTGAACCAAAGATCGATCATTATTATTATTAAAATCAGGATATCGTCCATTAGCATTACTTGTAGGACCTGCATCCCCTCGTGAATAGTCAACATTTCTAGGTCCAGGATTTTCTAGTTTAATGGAAACAAGATCTTCAACAGACTCAGAAATCATCTCATTTATCCATGTATCTGTTCCTCCCTCTATTTCTCGTAGCACATTTTTTTGATAATAATGAATCATATGTTGAAACTCATGTGCTAAAGTAGAGAGTATCATTTGAGGAAAGTAATCATCTTTTTCCCATGTTCCATCTCCATGTGCATACATCACAGAATCTATGTAAAACATTACCCGTTCATTAGAACCACTCATATCACTCTTTTTAATATTATCTTTCGCATAAAAATACCCAACCACACCACCATTATCACTATTATCATTACCAATATCGGTTAACAATATGGTTATGTTATTATCTTCTGGAATGATATTATCATAGGTTGTAGAACTTCCCCACTCTTCTCCAAACACTGAAGTCACCCAATCATAAATATCGTTATCGCTATTATCTGTCATAAATGTTTCTGCTAATGCATCTACCATCTCTTGTGTCACACATTTACTTTTAGGACACCCTGATCCAAAAGAGCTATCCTCAACCCAAATATTTAATGTCTTTGGACCAAACGAAGTATCTACAGTAGTAACACTTTTTGCGGTAGCTGTGATATTAGTATCAGATGAAAATCTCTCCATATAAAAGACTTGACTGTCACCAACATTATCTGCACTAACACTAAGATTTTTATGACTCTCAGTAGAAATCTCTTTTGCACGATAATTACGCTTTTTTAAATATGCTCGATTATTATTAAAATTTTGTATTTCTCCTGAAGCATGTAAAAATTTATTTGAAGGAAGAGATGAAAATACTTTTTTAGATAATGATTGTTTTTGAATTATTTTTTGATTATGGGTAACGGTTGCACCACTTACTAAGGCTGAACTTGGATTGGTAAAAAGAACATACACATCTTTTGCTTCAGTTCCCAGTTTGAGTTGAATTTCTTTATCTTCATTAACATCATATACCAATGAATCTTCTGCAGTAGCATCTACAATATCATATTCTGGAAAAACTTCCACGCTTCTTGTTTCGCTTGCTTCATTTCCAGCAACATCTTGTGCATGGTAAGTAATGGTATAAAATCCTACCGTAGAAGTATCAACACTCCCTTCTGTATGTATGGTAACAGTAGTATCTAAATTATCTGTTACCGTTGCCCCTGCGTCTGTATAGATTTCACCTTGCATAATAGTCGTCGTACTATTACCTTCAACGGTGATAACCGGATTTTCAGAATCTGTATATAAATCTAAATGCGTATAAACCTCTATTTTACTAGGTAAGGTAATATTACCTTCAAATGTAGCATTAAAGTCCTCTTCTGATGTAGTATTTAACTCTAATTCTAACTCATCAAATGTGCTATGATTATTGTCACTAATATCAATACCATTACTTAAATTATTATCATCATCTAAGCCTTGAAGTAATGCTGCGATCATATAGATATGAGGACTCTGCTCACTTCGAGATAATCCTGCGATATCATGTGGAAATACTTTTTTATCCGCAGATAAAACATCTACTGTTCCTAAATTTATTTTCCCTATATAGAATGAAACAGGAAGAGAAGAACAAACAAACTTTCCTGTTCCACTCTCAGTTTTAGCTACTTTGGAAGCACAATGATACTCTACACCACCAACAGGAGAATCTACCAAATAACCAACAATATTAGAGCTAGCACTAACAACCGCTACACCACCTCCTCCACCGCCACCGCCACAAGCAGTTAGTCCTAAACTTAACATCCAAGTAATAACAGTAAATCTTATAGCTCTTCTTATCTTCATCAAATTTCCTTACAAAAATATTTATATATTATTACATTTTATAAAAAAGATTAAATTAATTTAAAAATAAAAAAGTAATTTTTATATAAAAATTTTAAAAATGAAATAAAAAATAATTTTTTATAATAAAAATAATTTATTTCTATTGCGTAATATTACATACATTTAATAAAAAATATAATAACTTGCTTATGACTCCAACTTTTACCCACAAATTTATGTTAAAATAAAATCAAAAAAGGATTTTACTTATGAAATATCTTAAACCATTGACCTTAATTCCTATACTTCTTCTTACTACAGGATGTATTCAAAAACAAATAACCCCTACTATACCCGTAGAAGAACCACAAACTCCACCCATTTATTACCCTCAAGAACCTACCGTTCCTGCAATACCATCAACACCACCAGTTATTATCTCTGAACCTACTTATATTCCACCTCAAAGTCAATACTTAAGTGGTGCCTATAGAGGAAACTATAAACTGCGAAAATTTATCGATATGATGGTTTCAAAACACAATTATGATCGATATCAACTCAATGCAATCTTTTCAACTGTTTCTAGAGATCGGGAAGCACTAAAAAAAATTGGAGCATTTTCAACAGGAAAGCCAAAACAAGCAAAAGCAATACGACCAGGATCATGGGATACCTATAGAGCGCAATTCTTAACCACCAGTAGAATTACAAAAGGCGTAAATTTTTGGAGAGAGAATGCATACTATCTAAATCAAGCATTTAAACAATATGGTGTAGCACCCGAATACATTATTGGTATCATAGGTGTAGAGACAAATTTTGGTGGCTATACAGGGAAACACTCTTTACTTAATGCCTTAACCTCCATAGCACTCGAATTTCCTCGTCGTTCAAAATTCTTTACAGCAGAACTTGAAAACTACCTATTGATGGTAAGAGATGAACAGATTGATCCACAACGAATAAAAGGCTCCTATGCCGGTGCATTTGGACTCTCTCAATTTATGCCAAGTTCATTTAGAGAATATGCGGTAGATTTTGATAAAAACAATCATATTGACCTTTTCACCAATGCTGATGCCATTGGTAGTATTGCTAACTATTTTATAGGTAGAGGAAAATGGAATAGTAACATTCCTGTTACGATGAAAGCCTACTATAATAAAGCAAGATTTTATGGTCTAAGTACAGGATTTAGAACCCGTTATTCACAACGTCACCTATACTCGTTAGGAATGAGACCAAGTAACAGTTTTTATGGATATAAAGGAGATGTATCTCTTATTAAACTAAGCCGATATACAAGAGATGAACTCTGGTGGGGAACAACAAACTTCCATGCGATTGCAAAATACAATCCAAAAGATCATTATGCAATGGCAGTGCATCAACTCGCACAAGCCGTTAGAAATGCTTACTATCGACAATAATCATAAGGGCAACCCTTGTGGTTGCCCTCACAATCAATCGTACCCTTAAACATTTTCTAAGACAGCTTCTAATGTATACTTTAAATCTTCATCTAATTCTAATGACTTTAACATCCACTTGATATAACCAGCATCACTTCTCGCAATATCTTCAATCTCTTCACCTTTATATTTACCAAACTTGAAATTTTTCATCATGACAGGAGTAGAGGTTAACTCTTCAAGTTTAACCATAGGATTGACACCAGGATAAGCTTCTTTTACCTTTGCTACCAACTTAGAAAGAAAAAGTTTCATAACCAAAACATCCCCTATCGCATCATGTGCTTTTATCGTAATATTATATTTCATCGCTTCAGCTTTTTCTTCTTTGTATAAGCCTAAAGAGTAGCGAAAATATTGTAGACGATGATAACTAGAGTCAGGATAAAGGTGCTTTGAACAACGAAGTGTATCAATTAATTTCATATGATTGGAAAATCCTTCTTTAATTAACATGCCCAAATCAAATTGAATATTATGCGCAATTAAATAGTTGTTTTCATTGTTTAAGAGTTGAAGATCATTATAAAACTTTGTTGTTGTGAATAGATTTTTATCTGCTATAACATCAGGAGTAATATTATGTACTTCCATTGCTTCCACTTTTATAGGTACATCCGAAGAACAAAGTTCATCATAAACTTCTACTTCTCCCTTCGCACCAATAACCATAGCACCCACCTGTATAATTCTATCTTCTTCTTGATTTCCCGTTGTTTCTGTATCAAATAAAATATATTTAGTCATTTTCTATCTCACTCTCTTTTTTTCTATTTTTAAAATTTTTTATATAACTGTAAAATGATTTTAGCTCTTTTGAAAAACGACTCTCTTTTGAAAAGTATTTTCCTTTTATTTTCTGCCACGTCTCTTTCATTTTAACTTTTAGTTCTAGCATATGTTTCATTGTATTTTTATAAATATCTAAATTTTTCAACCATGAAAGTGCTGCCATTACTTTATTGTATGCCCATTCAAACCATCTGAAACTTAAAAGTTTTAATTTAGAAACTTTAAAAAGCCAAAATGTAAAAGCAGCGATAGGGATTTTTGCGATATAAAGTAGTAAACCCATTAATACTTCCCCTTGAACAAAGAAAACTCCAGCGAGTAATCCTGCCCCTTCAACACTAAAAAGTAATGCAAGAAATCCAACCAAAACGATGTAACGATTTGAAAAAGCTATTTTCTTCTCAAACTTTTGAAGTATGTGTAATGATGAGATATGTTCATATATTGGTTTGGCAATACCTTCCCAAATAATCTCTTCAAAAAGTATAAAAATAAATACCAATATAAACTGAAGCACTATAAGCAGTCTTTGAGCAATTTTTTCTAAAAATTTCACAGAATTTTCCTTATAAAAAAAGTAAAGGAATTATATCAAATCTAATAATATAAATGGTTAAGATGGGGGATATTTAAGAGAATCAAGAGGGATAAGTCCCTCTTTAATAGAGTGCGAGAAATTGACTCGAAAAAGATAGTAACTATTTTCTTCTAAGCTCTTTAATTCTTGCTTTTTTACCTTTAAGTGCTCTAAGGTAAAATAATTTAGCTCTTCTAACTCTACCTCTTCTAAGTACTTCAATATTTTCAATACTTTCTGAGTATACAGGGAAGATTCTTTCAACACCAACAGAGTTAGCACCAATTCTTCTAATCATCATTGTACGACCAGTTCCTTGACCTCTAACAGCAATACATACACCCTCAAAGCTCTGTACTCTTGACTTTTCACCCTCTTTAATGTTAACAGCAATTCTTAGTGTATCTCCTGCTCTAAAATCAGGAATAGACTTACCTTCTAATTGTGCTTGTTCAAAACTCTCAATGTACTTATTTCTCATTATGTTTACCTTTAATTTTCGTCACTCTATTAGAGCTGTTTATGCATATCTGGTCGAAAAAACTTTGTCTTACATTTCGCCATAGCATTTTTTAAGTCCGAGATTTTACCGTGATTTCCCTTTAATAACTCTGATGGCACGGTAATTTCATTGTAAATTTTTGGTTTACTGAAAGAAGGTGCTTCTAATCTTGATGATTCAAAGCTTTCAACAGTTAAAGAATCACTATTTCCTAAAACACCCTTGACATTTCTAGCAATAGCATCTGTCATAACCATCGAAGGCAATTCACCACCTGTTAGTATAAAATCACCCATAGAAAAGAGTTCATCTGCTTCTAATTCTATAAACCTTTCATCTATACCTTCATAACGACCAGAAACAAATATAACATGCTCTTTTGTTGCTAAACGTTTGGCATCATTTTGCCTAAATGGTTTTCCCACGGGGGTAGCAACAATAACATATGCCTCTGGTGATTTTTCTTTAATATTTTTAATTGTATCAAAAAGTGGTTGAGGAGTCATTAACATACCTGCTCCTCCACCAATCATAGGCTGATCAACTTTACCATGTTTATTGGAGGTAAAGTCACGAGGATTATAATAATCTACGACAATTAAATTATCTTCAATAGCTCGTTTTAGTATAGAATCAGAAAAATAGCCTTGA
>Ga0256826_1001454_pt1 | contig 14689 bp, 11 predicted proteins | sample CV79metaG_FD_185975 | JGI IMG/M metagenome (GOLD analysis project Ga0256826, IMG submission 185975) | Hydrothermal vent microbial communities from East Pacific Rise, Pacific Ocean - CV79 | ecosystem: Environmental > Aquatic > Marine > Hydrothermal vents | place: Pacific Ocean: East Pacific Rise...
TCTGGTATCAACACTGGGAATACTTAAGCATTATAAATTTAAAACCTAAGAATATAAAACAAGTTATGCCCTATGCTATAAATTCAGAACCAATTTATAGACAAACCTCCAATAAAAAACTTAAGTATAAGATTTATAGAAAATCTATCAAACATTACAGAAAACATCATGCTTATAAAAATGCTAATGATTTACTCAAAGAATATAAAACGCATAAACTAAATCTATTCCTAAAAATAGATGCTTTATACAAATTACTTAGTTTAAAGATTGTACAACAACTAAATTAAATAAGTAGTTATCGATTATAAAATAATGAATCAATAGTTTGATACTTGTTATTTCAAAAACAGTAGCAAAAACCTAAAACAATTATTTAACAATGAATTTGTAACAACGATGGCTTTTTAGTCTGATTTTTTTACTTTTACCAAATGTTAAATTACATTCATTGGAACATTGATCCTGAGATTACAAAAATAGGAAGTATTGCTATTCGGTATTACTCCTTATTATTTGTATCGGGTTTATTGGTCAGTTTTTATATTCTAAAAACCTTTTATAAAAAAGAACAACTCGATCTCGAACTCTTAGATAAATTATTTATATACATGGGTGTCGGAACCATATTGGGTGCTCGAATTGGACATTGTGTATTTTACGAATGGTTTTATTTCAAAAATCATCTTTTAGAAATAATTATTCCTTTTCAGGAAGTCGATGGTTCTTATATCTTTACAGGTTTCAGAGGTTTGGCCAGTCATGGTGCTGGAATTGGAATAATATCATCAGTCATTTTGTATGCTTATTTAAATAAGCAAAACTTTTTGTCGGTTCTCGACAAAATGGCCATTGCAACGCCTCTAATCGGAGCTTTTATTCGCGTTGGAAACTTAATGAACTCCGAAATAATTGGTAAAACAACTCAAGTTTCTTGGGCTTTTGTATTTGAGCAAGTAGATCCTCTTCCTCGACATCCATCTCAGCTATACGAGGCTTTTGCTTACTTATTGATATTCTTAATTATTTACCTTTTATACCGCTCTTATGGCCAAAACAAAGGCTCGGGATGGTATGCAGGATTATTTCTTGTACTCACATTTATTGCCCGTTTCTTAATAGAATTTGTCAAAGAAAATCAAGAAGCTTTTGAACAAGATATGCATTTAAATATGGGGCAATGGCTTAGTATACCTTATATTTTAATTGGGGTATTTTTAATAATTTGGAGTAAACCTAAACAAAAAACAATAAATAATTAAAACATTAGGTTCTATTTATAAGTATTTATAATTTATGAAACTATCCATTATTGTTGTCAATTACAATGTCAAAGATTTCTTAGAGCAATGTTTGCTTTCGGTTGAAAAAGCAATTAGCAATATCGAAGCCGAAGTTATTGTAGTAGATAATAATTCTGTTGATCATTCTTGCCAAATGGTCAAAGAGCGTTTCCCTCAGTTTCAGCTTATTGAAAATAAAAAAAACACTGGCTTTTCCGTAGCTAATAATCAAGCTATCCGAATTTCTAAAGGCGAATATACGCTTTTACTTAATCCTGACACCTTAGTCGAAGAGGACACGTTCGAAAAAGTCATTGCTTTTATGGATACCCATACAGAAGCTGGAGGATTGGGAGTGAAAATGATCGATGGCAATGCTAATTTTTTACCCGAAAGCAAACGCTCTCTTCCCACACCCGAAGTTGCTTTTTACAAAATATTTGGATTATCGAAACTCTTTCCTAATTCACGAAAATTTGGTCAATATCATTTGAGTTTTCTCGATAAAAATAAAACACATGAGGTTGAAATTCTTTCTGGAGCTTTTATGCTCATCCGTAAATCTGTATTGGATAAAATTGGACTTTTAGACGAAACTTTTTTTATGTATGGAGAGGATATCGATTTATCTTATCGCATTATTTTAGGTGGATATAAAAATTACTATTTTGCAGATACTACCATTATTCATTACAAAGGAGAAAGCACAAAAAAAGGCTCTCTGAATTATGTTAAAACCTTCTACAATGCAATGATTATTTTTGCAGAAAAACATTTCGGTTCGTCGGCAAAAAACTTTATTCGATTAATAAAATTAGCCGTCTATTTACGAGCCAGTATTGCGGTTATTAAACAATTTGTTAAAAAAATTCTTATTCCAAGTTTTGACTTCTTAATCTTACTCTTTGGCTTTTTTGCATCTACTTATATATGGGAAAAGATTCAGTATCACGAAGGTTATTATCCTAAAGATTTGACACAATTAATATTCCCTATTGTTAGTCTAATATTTATTATTTCTATTTTTTTATCGGGAGGCTATTTTCAAGCTGTAAGAATTAAAAAACTTATCAGAGGGATTGGACTTGGAGCTATTCTCTCTTTAGCAGGATACTCTCTATTAGATGAAAGCAGCCGATTTTCGAGAGTCTTAATCTTAATTGCTATTTCTTGGGCATTTCTTATTCTTCCGATATATCGATTCTTTTTGCATAAAATAAGTGCCTTTCCTTTTAGTTATAAAACTAAAGATAAAAAATCGTTTGTGGTTGTTGGAAATAATACAGAATGTCAACGTGTTCAGAATATTTTAGAAGAAAGTTTAGAAAATCCTATTATAAAAGGCTTTGTTCATACCCAAACTTCTAATCGTCCCTCTTTGGGTTCGATAAATCAATTAAAAGAGATTGTTAGAATTCATAAAATTGATGAGGTTATTTTTTGTGCTAAAGATATTAGTTCTCAAGACATTATCAGTAGTATGCTTAATCTAAACCAACTTAATTGCGATTTTAAAATAGCTTCGCCCGATAGTATCTCTGTTGTTGGAAGTAATTCTGTAAATACCTCTGGCGATTTATATCAAATACAACTTAACCTTATCAATACTGAAGAAAACAAACGAAACAAACGTATGTTCGATCTAAGTGTAGCCCTAATAATGTTACTCCTTTTCCCTTTATTCTGGCCGATTCAAAAAAATAAATCTAACTTCTTTAAGAATATTTTTAGAATCATTAAACATCAGCTTAGCTTTGTAGGATACGATTCAAAACAAAACAATCCTGTACTCCTCGCTCCAATAAAAACGGGAATTCTCTCTCCTATTAATAATGTTAATTATGCTAAGAATTATTCTATTGCCAAAGATTTTAATATCGTATTTCGACAAATTAGAAATATCGGGCAGGAAATAGAATTGAAATAAAAACTTAGTTTTCCTCTGAACATTCCTCTACAACAATCCCAACTTCGTTGATAAAAGCCAAAGCATTTGCCTCCATCATTTGTTCCAAAACAATGGTATATTTCCCTTTAGAAAGCGTTGTATCTTGAATTAACGTTTTTTCAATATCAATAAAATCGCCCATTACTTCTCCTTCGTAAATCCCTTCTTCTTTCTGGACTTCAAGATTAATTAACTGTTGTACCTTATTGCCATTCTCATCGCTTAACAACATATTTATCCTAATATTTTGGTAAGGATAACCATCTATTAACCTAAACTCTAAATCAATTTCGTAATTTTCCTCCTTTGTAATTTCAAAAGTAAACTTTGGCTGATTTGTTTTCTGCCAGACTAAATCAGAAAATACGGTATGCTCCGAGTAAATATCGTCCGATTCACAAGAAACTAAAGCCAAAACAAGGCTAAATAATACTACAATCTTTTTCATTTTATATCGCTTTAAAATTTAAGTTCTTTTAACTGAGTAATAATTTGCGAAGGACTATCCGATTTAAATACAAAACTACCAGCAACTAAAGCAGTTGCTCCTTTTTCCGTTAGCTTTTTTGCATTCGTATTATCAACTCCTCCATCTATTTCTATAATTAAATTAGGATTCTTCTTGTTTGCTAATCCCCGAAGTTTTTCCACTTTCTCATAAGTATTTTCTATAAACTTTTGCCCTCCAAAACCTGGATTTACCGACATTAATAAAACCAAATCTATATCGCCAATAATATCTTCTACCAAATCTACCGAAGTGTGAGGATTTAAAGATACTCCTGCTTTCATTCCTTCGTTCTTAATATTCTGAATGGTTCTATGCAAATGAGAACACGCCTCGTAATGTACGGTTAAATAATCGGCTCCTGCTTTTTTAAATTCCGAGATATATTTATCGGGATCAACAATCATCAAATGAACATCTAAGGGTTTCTTTGCTAATTTATTAACATGTGATATTATCGGAAACCCAAAAGATATATTAGGTACAAAAACACCATCCATTATGTCTAAATGAAACCAATCGGCATCAGACTGATTAATCATTTCTATATCTTTTGCTAATTCATTAAAATTAGCCGATAATAAAGAGGGGGAAATTATTGGACTCATAAGCTCAAAATTAAGTTATTTTTTTAATCTATTCCTTTTTTTATAAATTTTCTAACCAACTTCTTCGTTGTTCGTATTTTAAATCTTGTAGCATTGCCGATTTTACATTTATTTTAAAATAATAACTCTGATAAGCTCCAAATGGAACCCAATTAAAACTCATTTGCCAACAATGTAAATCTCTCAACAAAGTAATTGAAGTATAAGAAATTTCCTTTTTCTGAAAATCCCAACCAGAACTAAATCGTCCCTTCCAACTTTTAGTAATATTAATATTACCATTAAAATTCATGGTTTGGGTAATATTATCTTCAAAGTCTTTTTCGGCACTTATAAACATCTGCGAATAATTAACATTATACCTCAAATTAAGACTCCAAGGCATCGAAAAATCGGCATAGCCCATATCCATCATCTGATCTGTAATTCCGTAATTTCGGAACGTTTCCTTCTCTCCTTCTGTCAAACCGTTAGTTTTCCGTTCATTTTTCAAACCTTTAGAAGTCAAACGAACTCCAGTCGAAAAATTCGCTCTTGTTAAACGCCCAATATTACCTTCGAGCCATAACAATTTATTGATATCTTTACCTGTATTGGGATTAAAATCGTACGGATTAAAATTAATCGACATATCAATATTTAATATTTTGGCAATCTGAGTTCCTGCCGAAATTGACAAATCGGACCAATTCATAGAATCTACAGCCATATTATAACCTGTTCGAAAACTCAAACGATCCAAGAGTTTAACAATCTTAGTTCCTTTAACCGTATCTTTCCTATTTCTCACCTTCATTTCTAAATTATTATTTAGATTGAAATTAACCATTCCCGATTTTCCCTTTGGAGGCGAACCATAAATTCCCGACCATGTTCCTGCCGAACCACTGAATCGAGAATAAACTCCAACTAAACTATCCCCCTCGTAAACATGTTCGTAATATCCCCATTTTTTTTCTGAGAAATCGGGCCTCCACGAAAAACTAACCGTTGGTGTTACCACATGACGAAAGGCTGTTACAATAGGATCTTTCCCCTTTATCTGATACATTCCGTATAATTTACTTGTAAACGGAATCGACAACATAAAATCACCTGCCCGAGCAAAGCCATCTAAAGTATCAATTTCAACTACTGCAGAATCTGGATTATAAGAGCGATGAAGAGATTTAAAATACCACCGTTCTGTAATATTAAAAGATGGAGTTATATTAATAAACTTAAGCAATCGAATGTTTGTATTAATTGGAATTCTATGTTGTATTCCATTTTTGAATTGTGTTAAAGTATAATTACTCCACAAAGTATCTTCGCTAAGACTATTTGCTGTATTCTTAAAGTTTCCATTATAACTAAATCCTATCTTCTCGTACCAAGTTTCAGCTCCAACTTTTTTTATACCCTTCAAAGGATAAATTCGGCTCATCGATAAATTAGCCTCTGGTAAGGTTATATTCATATTTCCACTATTCGAAATATTGGTTTTCTGACTCTGACGAGCATTTATCGACAAATTGAAAGGTGAGTTTGCAAATTTTCGATTGTACGAAATACTCGAATTCTGGGTGGTACTCAAACGATTATTTTGCGAAGTATTGTTATATAATTTAAATTTTGCAGAACCAAAATTGACATCTGCAGATAGTGTAGAATAAGGATTTGCTTTAGCATCTTGTTTATGCCTCCATCGTATATTATAGGTTATCTCCTCTGTCCTTGTTGGTTCGTCAGCATTCCTTAGAAATTTTGAATATTTACCAAAGAAACTACCCGAAAAACGATACTTAACATTGTATCTCGTCTCATTTCCCACACCCCAAGAACCATTCGCATAAATATCGCCCAATATTTTAGTATCTAAATAATCGTTCACATAAAAATAATATCCACCATCTCGAATAAAATAGCCTCTGTTTAAATCGCTACCATATCCTGGTATAATTACCCCTGAAGCCCCTCCTTTTTTATTTGGGAAAAATCCAAAAGGAATCCCAATAGGTAAAACAACATCCTCAATGACTAAATACGCAGGACCTGAAACAATTTTATCGTTAGGAATAACTTTAGCCTTTGTCAAGGCCAAATAAAAGTGAGGATGTTCAAGATTACAGGTTGTATATTTTCCATTCTTTATACAAATTTCATTATTGGGTAACTTTTTATTCAACTGACTGTGTAAATAGCCTTCATCTTGTTTCGTAAAAACACCTTTTATAAGTCCTTTCTTAGTTTCAAAATTATAAATAATCGTATCTGCCTCGAAGTCTTCTTCCCCATCAATAAAATGAGGTTTTCCCATCACTTTTCCCGTAGAATCAACAGAACCATAAGCCACAATTATTTTAGTATTCATATCCAAAATAATATTTTCTGCATTAAGCTCAATTGTTTGATAATGAATTTGTGCTTTTTTGTATAGTCGAATTTTTTGCTCCTGAAGAAGAATTTCTGTCGAATCGCTGGATAAATAATCGAAAGGATCGGATAAGGCTCCACTTTTTTTACTCTTTGATTCACTCTTCTTTGATTCTTCCGAAGTAGATATTGACTTTGAAGAATCTGGCAATAGAGGCTCGGTAGATATATAATTAGTAATTTTAATTGTATCGACCTCATTATTCAAAGAATCTGTAGAATAATCTTGGGCATAATCTTTGCTTATTAGAGCAAATGATAAATAAACAAACAGTATGTTTTTGTTCAAGAGTACAGAAAGTAACATCTTTAAATACGGATGCAATATGTGTATATTTTTACTCAAAAATTCTTACTTAAAATTATTGTTAATTGATTTGTTAAAAACTGAAGCTAAAAAGCCTGTAATCAGCCTACAAAAATTCAACATTTATAATACTTTTGTACATCTATCAAACAACAAAAATATATAAAAATTGTAAGCTATATAGAATGAAATTTTAACGATATTTCTTTTAAAGAATACAAGAATAAAAGACCAAGCATAACACATTGATATTAAAACAAATACAAAACAAATGATTCGAATCAAATTTATTATTATTTTTATTTCATTATTTTTATTCCAACCTTTTACGACTTGGGCTCAAAATGGTCCTAAAATTAGAACGGTGGTCATCGACCCTGGACACGGAGGAAAAGATTCTGGAACAATAGGAAAATATGGTTACGAAAAAGACTTAGTTTTAGATGTTGGTCTAAAAGTGGGACATTATATAGAAAAATATATTCCCGATGTAAAAGTTATTTACACCAGAAGCACCGATGTTTTTATAGAACTTAGAAATAGAGCGAAAATTGCAAACAAAAATAATGCAGACCTTTTTATATCTATTCATGCCAATGGCGTAGATAACCCAAATCCATATGGAACAGAAACCTTTGTTATGGGTTTAGACAAGGAATCCAAAAACTTTGCTGTTGTTAAGAAAGAGAACTCTGTTATTTTACAAGAGGATAATTATCAAGATCAATACGGCGACTTTAAACCTAATTCTCCAGAATCTTACATTGCTCTTACACTTTTCCAGAATGCTCACTTAAAGCAAAGCCTACGATTGGCTCAATTGGTACAAAATCAATTTAGAGAACGTGTTGGACGTAAAGATAGAGGAGTAAAACAAGCTCCTTTCTGGGTATTATGGACCAATAAATCGCCCAGTATTTTAATTGAATTAGGTTTTGTTTCTAATCAGGAAGAAGGTAAATTTCTATCGACAGAAAAAGGCCGTGATTATATGGCAAGTGCTATCTATAGAGCTTTCAAACAATATAAAATAGAGATGGATGGTCCTCTTGAAAATACAAATCAAGAAGAAAAAACAGTTCCTAAAAAAACGGTAAGTACACCTACGAAAAAGCTTAGCAACGAAATTTATTTTAAAGTTCAATTTTTAAGTTCTCCAAAACCAATTGCTTTAGACAGTAAACAATTTAAAAACTTAAAGAACGTTGAAGAACATAAAACAGGAAATATTTATAAATACACCTCAGGTTCAGAAAAGAAAATAGACGACATACGAGTCATTCAAAAGAAAGTCAGAAAAAAATATCCCGATGCTTTTATAATAGCATTTAAAAATGGTGAAAAAATATCAATGACTGACGCTTTAAAAGAAATAAAAAATTAACTTTATCCTCTTAAAACAAATTATTTTTGAAAACATCGAGAATCATATTAATTGGAATCATCATTGTTGCCTCAATAGCCTCTCTGGTTATGGGTTTAAACTATATGAAAGGGAACAATTTCTTTGTAGAAGAAAATAGTTATTTTGTCACTTACGAGGAAATTAGTGGTCTACAAGTTTCAAACTCTGTTTTAATAAATGGGTTTAAAGTTGGGCAAGTTCAAGAAATTAAGCTTTTACTCGATAAAGGTGGAATTATTCTTGTAAAATTAAATATCAATCAAGATATTCATCTTACCGACTCTACTGTAGCAATGATTTATTCTCTCGATTTAATGGGGAGTAAAGGTATCAGTTTAAATATTGGAAAAGGAAAAGAATTAGCGGTTGGAGATACTCTTATTTCGGCAATAGAAGAAAACCTTAAAGACCAAGTAAGTGCTCAAATGCTCCCTCTTAAAATAAAAGCAGAAGATTTAATGCTTAATATGGATGATGCTATAGGAATGATAAAAAATATATTTAGCAAAACCAATACCGATAATATTAAAGAAACTCTTAAAAATCTAAATAAAACTTTCTCGACGCTAAGACACACTTCTGTTGAATTAGATAGTATTCTTACCAATAACAGAGGAAAATTAAACCAAATCTTTGCTAACGTATCCTCAATCACTAATAATCTGAAAAATAATAATGACCAAATTAATTTTATTTTAAAAAATTTATCAGCCGTTTCCGATTCTTTGGCTAAATCGGAATTACTATCTACCATTAATAGAGCAAATAGTACATTAGCTCAAACCGATAGTATTATGCGAAGAATTAACAACGGAGAAGGTACTATCGGACAACTGATTAATAACGACACGCTATACCAGAATTTAGAAAATGCAAGTAACAGCTTAGATTTATTACTTATCGATATCAAAGAAAACCCAAAACGTTACATTCATTATTCGCTATTCGACTTTGGAAAAACCATTGTTGTTAACAATAAAAATAACATTAAGAATAAGAAAAGTAAAAAGAATAAGAATAAAGATTTAAGCTATTTTATTCAAATTAAATCTGCAAAAAAGCGTATTCCTTTTAACTCCAGAGAACTCAAAAATGTCAGAAATATCAAGGAGCATTACATTAATGGTTATTACAAATATTCGATAGGAAGCAGCTCTAATTATACCGAAATAAAAGAGCTTCGCAGAAAAGTATTACAGATATTCCCTGATGCTTTTATTACGCGATACGATAACGATTCTATTGTAAAACAGAGCTATTAACTTTGTAGGTCTAAATCATTACACAATAAATGAAAATTCTAAAAATCGCTTTATCCTTATTAATTGTTTCCCTTATTATTGGAGGAATATGGGGCTATAAAACTTATCAAGAAATTTATGATTCCAATGTTGATTTAGGTCGTACAGAATATCGTATATTACTAATACCTACAGGTTCTGACTTTAACGATTTAATTCAAATATTAAATAAAGACAATCTTCTTGAAGATGTTGAGGCATTCCAAAAAGTTGCTAAATTAAAATCCTTTTCAAATGTAAAATCGGGGCGTTACAAAGTCTTAAATCGCATGAGTAACAATGCCTTAATAGACATGCTTCGGATAGGAGACCAAGAACCCGTTAATATTGTATTTCATCATGTTAGAACCCTTCCTCAGTTAGCTGGGAAAATCAGTCAGAATATTGAAATAGACTCTCTAAGTTTGGTTAAAGCTCTACTTTCTGATAAAATTCATAAAAAATATGGTTTTAACTCCGCCAATTTTATCAGTATGTTTATTGCCAATACCTATCGTGTTTTTTGGGATATAAGAATTGAAGAGTTAATCCAAAGAATGGCTAACGAATATAAGACTTTTTGGAATAAAAAGCGAAAAGCAAAAGCTCGAGAAATTGGGCTCAGCCAATCAGAGGTTGCAACTTTGGCTTCTATTGTTCAGCTCGAAAGTTTAAAAAAAGACGAACAGGCAAAAATTGCAGGTGTTTATATTAACCGATTAAAAAAAGGTATTCCTTTACAAGCAGACCCTACCGTAATTTATGCTGTTGGCGATTTTTCTATCAAACGAGTTCTTACCAAACATCTACAAAACAATTCTCCTTACAATACTTATAAACACAAGGGTTTACCTCCTGGTCCTATTTATCTTACTTCTCCAGAAATTTTGGATGCTGTTTTAAATTATAAAAAACACCATTACTTTTACTTTTGTGCCAAAGAAGATTTCTCAGGATATCATCGTTTTGCAAGAACCTACAGAGAACATATTAATAATGCCAAACGATATCAGAGAGCTTTAAATCGACGAAAAATTTACAAGTAATTTTTTAATTGTCCCATTAAATTTAATAATATGAAAATTCAGATTATAATCGTTGCAGGAGGAAAAGGGACACGTATGAATTCTGACATTCCTAAACAATTTTTATCCCTTGATGGGAAACCGATTTTAATGCATACCATCGAAAAGTTAGCCTATTTTAGTCATCATTTGTTTTTGGTTTTACCCAAAGAGGATATCGAATTATGGCAGACTCTTGTCGAAAAGCATAAATTCAACCTAAAACCAACACTTATAGAAGGTGGAAAAGAACGTTTCTTCTCTGTCAGAAATGCCTTAGAACAATGCTCCAACGAAGGAATTATCCTAATACACGATGGTGTTCGTCCTTTTGTAAATCATAAAACTATCCAAAATGTAATCGACAAAACACAAGAAAAAGGCTCTGCCATTCCTGTTATCGATATTTTTGATAGTATGCGGCTTATTACAAGAACTGAATCGATGCCAGTAAATAGAGAAAAATACAAATTGGTACAAACTCCCCAAGGTTTTGAGGCTGAACTTATAATGGAAAGCTACCAACAAAATTTCGATCCTCAATTTACCGACGATGCTTCCGTCTACGAAAGTGCAGGTTACTCGGTATCTTTAACTGAAGGAAACAAAGAAAATATTAAAATAACAACTCCCGAAGATTTACGATTTGCTCCAAGCTTAAAAAGAAACGATTCGTAAACCTATCTCTTTTTAAATGCTAATTCTACGGTTGCCCCTTTTCTAAAAATAGAAGCCACAAAATCTATTAAAATAAAAAGCGGCGTGAAGAACATAAACAAAAATCTTTCAAAGAATAAAATTAAAGAATGTGTTCCTTCTGTATAATCAAAATTCCCCTTTAAACTCTCAAAAAGAATTTCGCGTTTTACATGAACTAAATTTAACCACGATTGTACCGCTCCAAAAGGATTCTGCTCTATAGAAACATATTTTTCTGATATTAAGTCGAATCCTCGATTCTGCATTATTTCTATTAGATCGTCTGGTTTAAAGAAAAACAAATGACGCGGAGGATCTAAATGCAACCAATGTGCTTTAAAAAAGTGAGCTTGCCAACTATCAATATTTGGAAAAGACATAATCAAATAGCCATTTGGCTTTAATTTCTTATCAATTAAATCAAGATATCGACTGGGCTCTTTTAGATGTTCGAATACATGAAACATTGTTACCACATCAAAATCCATCTTGGGATAATCTTTTTCTGACAACTCCCCTATTTTAAGATTAATATCTTTAATCTTAGCTGCTCGTCGAGCCGAACGACCTTCCATTTCTGTCCCAAAAATATCGATATTCCCAAAGGTTCTAACATAAGATAAAAACTTTCCATTTCCACAGCCTATATCTAAAACTCGACCTTGGTTATTTGCCAATTTAGCAATCCTTTTTGCTCTTCTTCTTCTAAAAAAATTAACTCCTTTTTCTATAAAACTTTCAAACTTCTCCTCCTCATCTCCTAAACCATAATAAGAATCGTCATAAGCTTGTTTCAACAAGGAGTCTGATGGATTTGGAGTTAAAAAATAAGCCTTACAAGCATGACATTTTACCAATTCATAATCATTATCAAAAATATCAAATGTGGAATATTGTTTGGTATATTCTTGTGTTTTACAATAAGGACAAATCGATTTCATTCGAATAAATTTATATAATCACAATCTTTTTTATAAAAACAAGCTTTAACATAATATTAAATTTCGATACCAACAACTGTAATATCATCAACTTGTTCTACATTATTTTTCCAATCTTTAAATGTATTAAATAATAATTCTCTTTGAATATCCATTGACAAATCGGAGTTCTCTAAAATTATTCTTTTAAAAGGCTTATACTTAAATTTCTTATTCTTTGGTCCTCCAAACTGATCGGCAAAACCATCGGAAAACATATATAATTTATCACCCTTTTGTAACTGAATTTCATGATTAGTGAAATTATCCATTCTATCGTAGATACCAATAGGCATTTTATCAGGTTTAATCTCATAAAAATATTTCGTCGATTCAATACCCAAAACATTATTATCTATCAGTTTAACCGCATCATTAGAATTCTCCGAAATAGATAATTTTGTATTGGTAATGATATATAATGGATTATTTGCCCCTGCAAACTGTAGAACTTTCGTTTCGTTATTTATACTAATCAAAGACATGTCCATACCATCTTTTTGTTCGCCAAGTTCGCCTTTTTGCTTAAGAGCTTTTACTATTTCTTTCCGAAGCTTTCGTAAAATAACTCCAGGATGAGTTATATATTCTTTTTGTACAATTTCTCTTAGATACGATATTCCCAACAAACTCATAAAAGCTCCAGGAACACCATGACCTGTACAATCGGAAACGGTTACAAGAATCTGATCTTCGACATTTGCCCACCAATAAAAATCGCCTGACACCTTATCTTTAGGCTTAAAGAAAATAAAATTATCACTAAAATATTTATTTAATATTCCCCGATCCGAAAGAATTGATTCTTGAATTCGTTTTGCATAATCAATACTATTATTCACCAAATCATAAACCTCTTGAAGTTCTTTACTTCTCTGCTCTATCAGTTTATTTTGTTGTAAAATCCTATCTTCTTTTTCTTTCAAATCTGTTATATCCGAACGTATCGATATTATTTTGGTTACTTCATTATTCTCATTAAGAATCGGAGTTAATGTTGTCTGTAAATGAAAACTTTCACCTTGTGTATTAATAATTCTTTTAACAAAAACAGCCGATTTCTTTTGATTAATAACAGTATCAAAATTTGTATTTATTTTTTTAGAATTATGATTAGCTTCTAAAATACTTTTCCCTTTTTTCTTAATTAGCTGATCTAAATTTAAGCCTGTTTCTTTAGTAAACGCCTGATTTACCCACTCAAAATTACCTTCAGCGTCCATTATAACAATTGCATTATCCGTTTTGGCGGCTACAATCGACAATCTCTCTAACTCCTTATTATGTTGTTCTATTAATTTATTTTGCTTTTCTATTTCGTCCAAAGTGGTTTGTAATTCCTCCTGTTGCTGAGTTATTTCTTCGTTTTGTTCTATAATCTCATTTTCCTTTTCTTTTAATTCTGTTACATCGGAACGTATAGAGATTATATTTTTAATTTGATTTTCTTCATCAAAAACAGGCGTTAAAGTCATTTGAGTATAAAATTCCTTTTTATGGTCATCGACTATTCTTTTGTTAAATGATGCTGATTTTTTTTGATTTATGACTATATCTAAACTTCGTTTAATATCCTCTGAATAGTTATTGGCTTCTAAAATATTTTTTCCTTTAGTCTTAATTAATTCCTCTAATGTCAAACCCGTATTTTTTATAAATGCTTTATTAACCCACTCAAAATCACCCTTTTTATTCATTATCATTATCGAGTTATCGGTCTTAGATGCCACTATCGATAATCTCTCTAACTCTTTGCGATGTCGCTCTATTTGTTTATTCTTTTTTGCATTTAAATACTCATAACTTAATATTATCAGAATTAAATATACGGCAGAACCAATAAACGATGAGGCAAAATTATAAACATCATTTTCAGCAGGCATATACGATGGAAATTTTATACCTTTTAAATCCAGTATAAAAAAAGTAGACATTGTTATAATGGTAAGAACAGTCCAGAAGAATCCTGATTTTTTATTTGCAAAAACAAAGCCCGTAACAGAAATTGCTGTAAACCACGGCATAACAGGAGCGAATATCCCGCCACTATATATTGCTATTATTAAAAAGCCTATGAATCCTCCAGAAATAATCAGATTCCCAAAAACATTATTATTTCCACTACGTGGATAAAATAAAAAACTAATAATAAATATGAAAGTTGTTATTGATAATGCATAAATCTCCGAAGG
>Ga0256826_1001455_pt1 | contig 14687 bp, 11 predicted proteins | sample CV79metaG_FD_185975 | JGI IMG/M metagenome (GOLD analysis project Ga0256826, IMG submission 185975) | Hydrothermal vent microbial communities from East Pacific Rise, Pacific Ocean - CV79 | ecosystem: Environmental > Aquatic > Marine > Hydrothermal vents | place: Pacific Ocean: East Pacific Rise...
GAGCAGGAAAAGAGGAGGGCAAAGGTTCTATTACCGCCTTTTTTACCATCCTTGTTGAGGGTGATGATATGAGTGACCCTATTGCTGACCAGTCACGTTCAATTTTGGATGGGCACATAGTACTTTCACGAGAGATGACAGATTTTGGTATATACCCACCTATCCATATCCTCAACTCTGCTTCTAGGGTTATGAATGATATTATCTCTCAAGAGCATTTTAAAGCGGTGCTCAAGTTTAGAAAATACTACACTCTTTTAAAAGAGAATGAGGTTTTAATCCGTATTGGAGCTTATACAAAAGGAACTGATGCTGAGTTAGATGAGGCCATTGCTAAAAAAGAGGAGATGAATAGGTTTATGTCTCAAGGTGCTACCTATCAAAACCCTTTTGATGATACTGTAAGTGGACTAATAGAGATTACTTCATAATCATTTCAGAATTGAGCCAACTATGACGAGACATTTTAATATTTTGTGTAATGGCAAGTTTCTCATTTGAAATTTTTTCATACTGTTTCATAATATAATTTATCTCATTATCATTTCCAAAAATATCAAGGTAGGAGTAAATAATATTTTGAGCACTTTTGAATTTTTTTGCAGTGAGAAGTTGTTTTATTTTTACATGAAAACTTACCCTTAAAAGGTCACCAATTTTCTCTTTTCTACTCTCAACTACCATTAACTCTTTGAGTGTTGTTTTAATGCCTTTTATATTGCCACTAAGTGCAAACTCTTCACACTTTTGTATTATTTTAATCCAGTGAGTGCTTAACATCTCGCCAAGATTTGTACTACTAAGGTGAGTATGAGAGTCTAATATTTCATAACAGGCCTTGAAATCATTACGATTATACACATCTTGTAGTTTTTCATAATGGTGCAATTCATTTTTTAAAGTTTGAATACGAGAGGAGTTGGTTTTGAGATTATTTATAGCAGTTTTAGCCTCTTTTATCTCACCCTTATTAATATGAAGTTGTATATCGCATAGATAACTATCCATTGAGTCTTCTAAAATTTTATAGGTAGGTATTTGACTTAGAAGAGGGTATTTCCTAGCCAGTTCATTGACTTTTGTAAAATTTTTCTCTTGAGTCACTTTTAAAAATTCTACAAAAATTTTATTGTTATCAAGAATCAGCTTGATAAGGTCTCTTTTTGAAGTGACTGTAATATACTCATTTAAAAGAGCTGCTGCACTGCCTTTATTTCCTAAGAGTATATGTCTTTGTGCATTAAGAAAAATATCTTTAAAGATTTTTTCCATTTGTCTATACTGGTGTGTAAGTTGTAGAGCTGGAAATTTTGCACTAATATTATAGGCGAGGGCATACTTTTTGTCTAAGTAGAGACCTACAAAACGAGGATAATTTTCAAATGCCCTATAGAGAAGCTGTATCTCCTCTTTTTTTGTTGGAATATCTTTAAAAATATTTGTCAGCATGAGGGCAGCATTTTTATTTTGGTTTATAAGTGCCTCTACTGCATTAAGATAAATTTTTTTATACTGTGTCTGTAGCATATGGTACTCAGGAGTATCATACAGCATATGATTAGACTCGATAAGTGCATAGGCTTTATCAAGTGAATTGTGAAGTATATGAGACTTAAGCTCATCTGCACTAGATATACTTACTTTAACAATACTGTTATCTTTAAGTGCAACTGCTAAGGTATTTTCATCAAGGAGAACCATTGTGTAAATATCTTCTTTAAGTACAATAAACTTTGTGTGTTCTATTTTTGTTTTTTTAAGATTTATAAGTGCAATGGTATTTGAAGATGAACTCACTAGCAGGTAGTTAGTGTTAGGCATTAGAACAATTTTTGAGATAGAAGTAAAAGGTGTACTTATCTCTTTTGCTGCTTTTGTTGAATTTAGATTTTGTAGATATATACTGCCATCACTTGCCGCACTCACTAGCCTGTTTTCATCTATCATTAGTGTTATATGTATGGATGCATTAGAGTGTTTGAATGATTTGACATGTACTTTAGTATATAGATTAGTAATTTCTATGGCACCATCAAAATAGGCACTAATAAGATACTCTTTATAAAAAGAGATAGCGGTTAAAATATTACCGTGCATATTATTCATTTTTTTATATTTATAAGAGATGACCCTTGCTAAAAGAGTTGATTGATTGTATTTAAACTGTAATATTCTTCCCTCTTTTGTACCTACAATGATGTAGTTTGAGGAGAGGTCAAAATAAAGTGAAATAATAGTTTGCTCAATTGAAGTAATGCTCTTAAGTAATTTTTTATCTTCAAGACTAACTATGTAAACTCTGTTAGCAGTACAAAAAGCAGAGTAGAGACCATCTGGACTAAAAGCTACTGCTGTTGTTTCGTGGTTAAGAAATTCATGAGTAAAACTAAGAACATTGTTACAGCTATCTTTTGAGAGAACTTTCAGACCATGAAACTCTGTAGCATAAAAGATATTGTCATTGTATAGAGTAAAGTTGATAATTTGAGAACGTGCTTTTAAACAGTTATCAGTAGTAGGCATTATCTCTCCAAAAGTAATAGTTTAGAAAGTCATTATAGGTAAATATTGTAGTATGTAGACTGAATAGTAAAGTTTTTAGTAGTTTCCTAGCCTAAAGCTAGGAAAAGTAAATTAACAAGAAGGAACGTTTCCGCTATCGCTTGCAAACTCTTTAAAGAAGTCGTAGAGGTGTGGAACATACTTCCCTTTAACACTATCTACTTTAGGGCAGATTGTTTTAATTTCAGCAGCAATACCACCAGCTTCATTAATCTCATCCCATTCATCTTGAGTATGTTTAGCAGCTACATCACCACCCGTCATACCACAAGTTGCTTTGAATTTTTTAGCATAAAGTTTTTGCCCCTTAGTAGCATCAGCACTCACAGCAGTAGAACCTAAAGCTAATAGTAGTGTAGCACCAAGTGCAATTTTAACGATTTTATTCATTTTATCTCCTTATATTTATAATATTCTAGCCTAATAAAACTAAAACTAATATTTATTATAAAAGTAATGTATACTATTTATAATAAAACCTCACGGATGAGGAATTCTTACTATGCACGACCAGCTAGCATACCATATTGTGTCATAGGTTTAAGTGCATAAACCTTGAGTAACCACCATATCCATCTCTCTTGTGTTGGATCAAGTGGTAATAAGGCAGCATTTGCACCAGAACCTGTTTTTTTAGATGCCCAGTTAAACTCAGCAAGCATTACTGTTCCAAAACCTGTAACAAGTGGACAAACCGTATATCCTGCATATTTATGGTTTGTTGTGTCTATCGATTTTTGATCATTCTCAAGTGCAGATATAACATTGTTTACTACAACTTTGTATTGTTTACGAGCAGAACCACCAGTTTTACCCATAGGTATAGCAGCAGTATCACCTAAACAAAACACATTTTTGTATTTTACATGTTGAAGAGTCTCTTTGTTTACTGGTACCCAACCTTTAGATGAACCTAGTTTACTTTTAGCAACTACATCAACAGGTTTCATTGGTGGAGTAACATGCATAAAATCATATTTAACTTCTACACGCTCGTGTTTAGTAATCATTTCAAACTCTTCTAAATCTTCATCCCATGCACCCTTAACTTTTGAGTGATGGTCAAATACAGCAACTTTCGCAGCAGTGTCTACTTCAATAAGGTTATGTTTGTAGTTCCATTTGAAGCCTCTAGTCTCAAATTGCTTAACGATAGCAGTATGATAATCTTTAATACCAAACATAGCAGAACCATTTGGGTAAAAAGTAAGTTCTACTGCATCTCTACAACCCTCTTTAACAAGGTTTGCATGTGTAAGATACATAATTTTTTTAGGAGCACCACCACATTTAATTGGTGTATTTGGATGTGTGAAGAGTGCTTGAAGTTTAGGTTCACCTTGTTTCCATTTTTTTGCTTTTGCAATTAACTCTTCTATACCACCCCATGTAGCTTCAGAACCATCTTGGAAGTAGATTGAGTGAACACCATTTTTACCAATAGTCTCTTTTGCAGAAGCATTATCAGGACTTGTTGAAGTTATAACACCAGTTAAGCCTTTAATCGCTGCATAGTTAAGCATAATACCAGTTGAAACAACTAGTTGATCATAAGAGAGCTCTTGATTACCATCAACTGTAACTTTATTATTATCTGGATCAAATGAAGTTACACTACCTTTGATGAGTGTAACACCATCTGGTACATAATCATCTCTGTTGTATACTAGTTCACTCTTTGGCCAGATACCACCACCAACAAGAGTTTGTCCTGGTTGGTAAGAAGTTGAAAGAGGATTTGGTTCAATTACTGTAATATCGAGGTCTGATGCAGAGCTCTTAAGTCGAGCAGCAGTACTCATACCACCAAGACCACCACCAACAATAACAACCTTTCCTTTAACATTAGAAGCAACAGCAGTTGCAGCTCCTGCTGTTGTACCAGCTAAAATAGAAGCTGCCATTGGAGAAACACTCATAAATTTTAATGCTTCACGACGACTCATAAGCTCTGGATGCTTATCTACTTCTGTTAAGATTTCTTCTAAAATTTGATTTTTACTCATAGGATTCCTTTTTTATTAGCTAAATATAAATTTTTATTAATATAAAGCTTTATTATTAATTGAAATAATTAAAGAGTCTACAAACTATTTAATCACATGAATGTGATTATTAGTAAGTATATCTAAAATAAACTCTTAAATCTTGGCTATTTTTTGCATCACTAGCTTGAAGAGTAGGGTCTGCCCAAAACTCTTCAATATTAGATTTGTAATCGTAGTTCATATATGTATATCTTATCTGTGTAGAGAAATGACCTTTTTCTAAGGGCAAGTTCCAATAAGCCTCATATGCACTACCTCTTGTGGCAATTTTAGAACTACTCATTGTATCTTCAGCCCAAGTCATTGGTGCCCAATATTTTGAACCATAATTGTACTCTAAACCTATCTTTCCTTCCTCTGTAAGCAAGTCGGGAAAAATGAAACCAGCCCAAAGACTATATCCTCTGTGACTTGAAGATGAACCTAACATTTTATAACTATTTTTTGGATCTGTTTTAGTAGCTGCTATAGAAGCAAATAGTATTGAATTGTCTAAAAAATCAATATCTTCATTTAATCCATCAACTTGCATAGATAATGCTGCCATATGTTTCATTCCAGCTCCAGTAGTAGGTGTACCGGCAGAGTCTGTTCCCATAAAGTTGAAAATAGCTGTATATTGAGCCATAAGATTGATTTGGCCATTATTGTATATACTCATAGGAATAACAAAAAAATCAACATTTTTGTCAGTTGCATTAACAGCAGTATAAGGAGTACCACTAAATGATGGTTGATTAATATTTGTATATGAACGTCCAAATACAAATTTTACATAAGAACCTTCTAATCCAAGTGCATTGCCAATACGTACCATTGCACCATCAACTTCCATATTGGTGATATGTGCTAGAGGTGAACCAGGATTTTTTAATCCTTCTCGATGGTTTGCTAAAAATCCATCTACCGCAGCACGTCTTCCTGCACTAAAACTAATTGGAAAATCACCATTAGTTATTTTGTAAACGAAATATGCCTGTCTAATTTTCATTATTATATCATCTGCTTTTGAGCTTGCTCTCCAGTTGACATTTTGGAAAGGGTCTGTTGCTGGTAGATTATTGCCGCCCCATGTATTATAAACTGCAATCTGTCCTTTAAAAGACAACTTGCTAGTAGGTGCAGAAACCATTCCAAGCCATAAACGATTTGTTAAGAGTGATGAGTTTGATATACCATCTCCATTTTTAAGTTTATAGTCTAAATAGTCATAAGCAGTTCTGAAATCAATACTCCATTTTATATTATCTCGTCCATCATGTTTTTTTACAGCAGTCAGCGTTTTTGTAGTGCGCTTCTGTTTCTTTTCCATTTTTATAATTTTTTTTGTTAACTCGTCAATCTGTGTTTGCATATCAGTATTTGCAAAAGCAGAGCTACCTAAAAATGCAAGAACTGAGAGCCCAATGATTCGTTTCATATAGTTTCCTTATAAATATAATTCGAAAATTATATCAAAATAAGAGTTAAATTAGCTTAAATAATGATAATTATATCATCATATTATGAAATGTGATACTTAGTAAATTCTTTTTACAAGTAATTGTGTAGAAATTTGACCTCTGAATTCATTTTTTGTAATACTGTAGGAGAGTGTAATTTTCTTATTAGAAGGCATCTCAAAAACTGTTCTAAAAGCAATCAACTCCATTGTTTTTCTATCATGCTGATGCTGTCGTACCTCTATGCGAGAGTGTGTTTTGTCTTTTCCTATAAGTTTTATGCTCACAACTTCGGCATCTTTAAGTAAAAATGAGGGACGAGGATTGGCTTCTCCGAAGGGCTCAAAACTCTCTATCAAATCTAAAAGTTCTAAGTCAATATCATCTGTAGAAAGGATACCTGTGACCTCTTCTTTAGGTATAAAGTCTTGAGGGTTAAGTTTTGATGCTGTAATATTGATTGCTTCCCTAAATATGGCTATGTCAGTTTCTTTAAGTCCTAAACCAGCTGCCATTTTATGGCCGCCAAACTTAGTTAACAGTTGTTCATTTTCTTTTATAAGCTCATAAATGCTTACCTTTCCAACACTTCGTGCACTCCCTTTGGCAATACCATTCTCACAACTCAGTACTATGGCAGGTTTGCCAAACTTATCGACAAGTCTTGCTGCAACTATACCCACGACTCCCTCATGCCAACCCTCTCCAGAGACTACTATTATGGCATCATCCACGTTGACAGAGTTTATAGCACTAAGGGTAGTCTCAGCCTCTGTTTCTTTGCGCAAGTCATTGAGTTGTCCTAAGAGTTCAAACTGTTTAAAGGCAGTGTGAGTATCGGGTGCTGTAAAAAACTCCAAGGCTATAGAAGCATCTTCAAGTCGTCCTGCAGAGTTTAAACGTGGTGCTATCATAAAGGCTATATCTTCAGAACTGATGGCTGATTTGTTTAAAAAATCTCGTATAACAATAGACGATGGACGAGAGGAGTGCATTAAAAGTTTAAGACCCTCTTTAACCAGTGTTCTATTTATGTCTACAAGAGGCATTATGTCAGCAATTATGGCAATAGCTAAAATATCTAAAAACTGTTTCATATCTATGTTTAACTGCAACTCTTTTTTAAGAAGTGCTAAAAGTAACCAAGCAACCTGTGCCCCACATATATCTTTAAAAGGGTATTCGCACCCTTGAAGTTTCGGGTCAACGATGGCAAAAGCTTCTGGAAGAGTCTCCCCTGGGGTATGATGGTCTGTAATAATGAGCTCTATACCACGTTGTGCACAGATTTTTGCGGCTTCTACCGCAGATATACCGTTATCAACTGTAATAACTAGGTCTGTATCTATTCGCTCTAAAATAGTAGGGGAGACACCATAACCATCTCTAAAACGGTTAGGGATAATAGCCTCAAGAGGGTAGGGAATTTGACGAAAAAAATCTACCATAATTGCAGTAGAACTCACCCCATCTACATCATAATCTCCAACAAGAGTTATTCTCTTTTTTGCTCGAATGGCATCAGCAATTTTTTTGGCTGCTTTAGGTGCATCATGGAGGAGAGTAGGATTTGGAATCTGTGAGAGTCTCTTCTCTTCATCTGTAAAACGAGATGAGAGAAGATTAAAAAGGTCTTGTTTTGTTAAGTTGTTCATAGTTTGTATTCCGTGCTTGACACGGAATCTAGTTACTCAGCACTTAAAGAAGCTTCAACAAATGCAAGTATAGATGGGTTTGGAGTCTGTAGACGTGATGTAAACTCTGGGTGGAATTGTACACCTAAGAACCAAGGGTGACCTTTTATCTCAACAGTCTCGATGAGACCATTTGACTCACCAGTAACTATCATTCCAGCTTTTTCAAGCTGTTCACGGTAAGCTGGATTTGCTTCATAACGGTGACGATGACGCTCAAAAATTGTTTTCTCTCCGTTGTAAGCTTTGCGGATAATAGAACCCTCTTTTGTGTCACATGGGTATTCACCTAAACGTAGTGTCCCACCCATTGGTGATTTATGTGTACGGAGTTGTTGCCCACCACTCTGGTCTAAAAAGTTGTCAATGAGGTAAATCATAGGGTGTGGTGTCTCTGGGTCGAACTCAATAGAGTTTGCACCTTCTAAACCAAGCACATTTCTAGCATACTCTACAAGTGTGAGTTGCATTCCTAAACAGATACCAAGATAAGGAACCTTGTTTACACGTGCATACTCAATAGCTTGGATTTTACCTTCAATACCACGAGAACCAAAGCCCCCTGCTACTAAAACAGAATCACAATCACTAAGGAGTGCCTCTGCACCTTTCTCCTCAATTTCTTCTGAGTCAATCCAGCAGATCTCTACTCTAGTGTCTAAGTGTGCACCACAGTGGATAAGTGACTCTGTAAGAGATTTATAGGCCTCTTTAAGCTCAAGGTATTTACCAACAAAACCAACAACCGTTCTACCTTGTGGTTGAACAATACGTTTTACAAGAGTATCCCATTTCTCCATATCTGGATTGAGATCCTCTAAGTCTAATTCTTTAGCGATGGGTTTGAGAATGTTTTGACGTAAAAAAGTTACTGGAATATCATAAATAGTCTTTGCATCGAGTGCTTCAATAACACTATCTTGGCTCACATCACAGCTCATTGCAAGTTTTTTCTTAAATGTCTTAGGAAGAGCATTTTCACTTCTAGCAATTATCATCTGTGGAGTTATTCCGATACGACGAAGCTCTTGGACTGAGTGCTGTGTTGGTTTAGACTTCAGCTCTCCAGCTGCTTTAATGTAAGGGATGAGTGTAACGTGGATAAAGAATGTTCCAGCCACTTCATCATCATGTTTCATTTGGCGAATTGCTTCCATAAAAGGAAGGCCCTCGATGTCTCCAACTGTTCCACCAAGCTCTACTACTAAGATGTCGTGTCCCTCTCCAGCGAGTTTAATACGGTTTACAATTTCGCCAACAATATGAGGGACAACTTGAATTGTCTGACCAAGGTAACCACCAGCACGTTCACGCTCAATAACCGAAGAGTAAACTTGACCTGTTGTGAAGTTAGAAGACTTCAGGTAAGAGCTATCTAAAAAACGTTCATAGTTTCCGATGTCAAGGTCTGTCTCTGCACCATCTTTAGTTACAAAAACTTCACCATGCTCAAGTGGAGACATTGTTCCAGGGTCCACGTTGATGTATGGATCTATTTTTAACATGCCCACTTTTTTACCAGAGTGTTTTAGTAGTGTACCAACACTAGCAGCAGTTATCCCTTTCCCAAGAGAACTTAAAACCCCACCGGTAACAAAAATGTATTTAGTCATGCATAATCTCCATATATAATTAATAGTATCCGCGATTATACTCTAAAATCACTTAAGAATAGCTCTAATGTTATGGGTAAAGAAGATACTTCTCTCTAATCTTTTTAAATTTATCTATATCTGTTTCCCAAGATTTTCTAATGTTTTTCTCACTCGTTCCCTTGATAAGTTGTAAACGGAGACTGTCTGTTCCTGCAAGCTTGTCAAAAAAAAGATTCTTTAAAAAGAATTTCTTTTTATTTGGATATTTTGCATAAGCATCTAAAAGGTAGGAGAGGTTGAGTTTCTCTTTAAAAGCATCATTATTTTGTAGGTTTTTTCCATATACTTTTCTATTTTTGTATTTAGGGTACTTTGCCCCTTTGCTTGCTTGTGGAGTAAAAGAGAAATTGTGATTGGGGTATAAAATATCACCGTAGCACTCAAAAGGGTGAGAAGTACCTCTTCCTAAAGAGTAAGGAGTTCCTTCCATAAGTGCTAGGGATGGGTAGAGAAGTATGGAGTTTTGGGTTGGTAGATTAGGAGAGGGTTTAATGGGAAGAGTATACTTGCTCTGATGGGTATAGTTTTTGAGTCTAACCACGTTGAGCTTTGCTTTAATTTTATTTTTGAGCCAGCCCTCTCCATTTATCATCTGTGCATACTCTCCTATGGTCATACCGTAAACTAGAGGTACAGGATGCAAACCAACAAAAGAGCTAAATCTTTTTTCCAAGACAGGGCCATCTATGTAGTGTATATTTGGATTGGGTCTATCTAGAAGAATCATACTTTTGTCAGACTCTGCCACAGCTTCCATAACGTAGTGTAACGTGGAAAGGTAGGTGTAAAAACGCACCCCAACATCTTGAAGGTCAAAAACAACGATATCAATATCTTGAAGGGACGCTCTGCTTGGTTTTTTATTTTTTCCATAAAGGGAGATAAGAGGTAATCCACTCTTTAAATCTACTGAGTTTTGAACATAGGCTCCTGCATCATTACTACCCCTAAAGCCATGTTCTGGAGTAAATATTTTACGAACACTTATGTTGTTTTCAAGGAGAAAATCAACTAAGTGTTTATTCTCAACTCTTGAAGATTGGTTTGCAACAACAGCAATATTTTTATTTTTAAGTTCTAGAAGATAATCAAAAGATGAGGCACTTAAAAAGCTTACAAATAGGAGTAAAAGAGTGTATTTCAAAGGCATTACCTTATTTCGTTAAAATTTATATATAATGGTAACATATTTAAGTAAGAGAGCACAATATATGGAAAATGCAGCTTTATATGTCATAGCCGCCCTGGGTATATCAATAGTTTTAAATATATTTTTAAAAAAACTTGGAGTTTCACAGATTATCGGTTACATAATGACTGGTACGGTCATAGTGTATGCCTTTGATTTAAGAGAGGCGAGTCATTCTCATGAGCTAGAGATGGTTGGAGAGTTTGGTATTGTATTTCTAATGTTTACCATTGGATTGGAAATTTCTCTTTCAAAAATGGGTACTATGAAAAAAGAGATCTTTGGAAATGGTTTTTTACAAGTTATATTTACGACTGCTGTTGTTTATGTTTTAAGCCACTATATTTTTTCTTTAGACAGTAAGTCTTCAATAATTATTGCCCTCTCTTTTTCACTATCTTCAACTGCTGTAGTGCTGAGTTACCTCAAAAGTTCTAAAGAGATTTACCGTCCTTATGGTCAAAAAGCGACAGGAATACTGATTTTTCAAGATATTGCCGTTATACCAATTTTAATTCTTATTGGGTTTTTAACGAGTGAGGGGCATGAGTCAATTTATGTAATTTTAACAGATACACTTATGAGTGCAGTTGTTGTTATAGGATTGCTTTTTGTTGTTGGTAAGCGGCTTATGTCATGGCTACTGCATTTTTCTGCTTCTTCTGAAGTTGATGAACTTTTTATGGGTTCAGTACTTTTTATTGTTGTTACTGCTTCTCTTCTTGGGCACTATATGGGCTTCACATACTCACTTGGTGCTTTTGTAGCAGGGATGATTATTGCTGAGACAAAGTATCATCACAAAGTAGAATCAGATATTGCTCCTTTTAAAGATATTCTTTTGGGAACATTTTTTGTGACAGTAGGGATGAAAGTAGACATAATGCTCTTTATAAATAATCTTGGAGTAATTATTGGCATATTTTTAGGAGTGCTCATTCTTAAAACAGCTATAATTTACTTAGTAGTGCGCTTATCTTCGAAACATACTACTTCGCTTAAAAGTGCTCTTGCTCTCTCTCAAGTAGGAGAGTTCTCTTTTGTTATTTTTGCAGTTGCAAGTAGCGGAGGAATTTTAGATGAGTCTCTTGTTCAGTTTTTAGTTCTAATAGTAATCTTCTCGATGGTTATTACTCCATTTTTTATTACAAGAATTAAAACAATTGTGGAGTTTTTATCTAAAGAGAATAGTGTTGTTGAAGAGTTGGCACCACTTGCAGATAGAGAGGACCATGTTATAGTGTGTGGATATAGTGTTGTTGGTAAATTTGTCACGAAACATTTAGATGAACTAGATATCTCTTATGTGGTTATAGATAATAGTTACAAGCATGTAAAAGAGGCAATTGATGATGGTATAGAAGCATATCTTGGGGATAGCTCAAAACTTTCTGTACTCAATGCTTTACATATAGAAAAAGCAGCTTCAGTCATAATAACACTTGATAACTTTGAGAAAAAACGACTTATCTGTGAGGCGATATTAAAACATACTCATAATGCAAATATTATTGTAAAAGTTGTCTCTCTTGAGGATAAAATAAAGTTAGAAGACTTAGCTATTACAAGAGTGGTAGATGCAAAAGTCGAGGTAGCAAGAGTGCTTGTTGAGAGAATGTTAACATGTCAGTTAAAGTATACATAAACGTGGTTGTGAACCACGTTGAGGATAGGTAGGCAGTTTAGTTACCTCTAGAACCTGGTTTAATAGCTTCGCTTCCATCTTTACAAAGAGGACAAGCATCTGGTGCATACATCTCAAATGTAAAGTCTGCAAGTGCAAAAAATGGAATATCAGTTGGAAGTTTACAGTTAGGCTTCGTTGTAATATCTGAGTTTTCACGTTTACAAAAACCGCGGTTAGCAAGTGCAGCTGCTCCAACAATTTTACCACCAAGTGCTTCAACTGCACGAGCTGCTTCCATAGCAGAACCACCCGTTGTAATGATATCTTCACACATAAGAACTTTTTCATCTTTACTTACTTCAAAACCACGGCGAATCGTCATTACACCCTCAACACGCTCAGCAAATATAAAACGTACATCAAGGGCCGTTGCAAGTGCAAAACCAGCAATGAGTCCACCAAGAGCAGGTGCACATACTGTGTCTATCTTTAAGCCAGTTTCTCTAATCTGAACTGCTAAAGCTTCAGCAAGAAGCTTCGCTATTTTTGGGTCTTCTAAAACTTTTGCAGATTGCAGGTAAAACTGAGAGTGGTTTCCACTACTAAGTTTAAAGTGCCCCTCTAAAAGAGCATCTGCATCCATATATATTTTTTTAACATTCATACTTTTAGACCTTTAATATTTCAGCTTCTTTATCTTTTAAAATTTTATCAATTTGTAAAGAAAACTTATCTGTAGTTTTTTGAATAGTATCTTGAGCAGCTTTAGATTCATCAGTTGTAATTTCTTTATCTTTTTCAAGTTTTTTAATAGTATCATTTGCTTGTTTTCTATCATTTCTAAGAGATACTTTTGCATTTTCACCCATTACTTTCATCTTTTTTACAGACTCTTGACGCTGTTCAACAGTCATAGGTGGAAAAAAGAGTTTGATAACATCGCCATCATTGTTAGGGTTTACACCAATGTTTGCCGCTGCAATCGCAGTCTCAACATCGCTTAAAAGGTTTTTCTCCCAAGGATTTACAACAATAGTAGTCGCATCAGTAGCGATTACTGAACCGATTTGGTCAAGTGGAGTAGGTGTTCCATAGTAATCGATTTTTACATTGTCTAAAACAGAAATAAGAACTTTTCCTGTTCTTAATGTTTTAAAGTCTCTGATCATATGATCTACACTGCCTTGCATTTTTGTTGTACATGTGTCGTATATTTCGTTAAGCATTGAGTTTCCTTGGATTTATGAAAAATTATTACGATATTGTATCGAGATTTTTTTAAGAGTGAGTAAAGAGAATTATTAAAAGAGGGTTATAGTTGCGAAAAACGCAACTATTTTGAGCTGTTTATATCGAGTGTTGGTGCAACAGGTGCAACTACATTAGTAGTTTCAACCATATCATCAACTACTGATGTCTGTGCATCTTGTGAATATAGGTAGCCTAAAGTTATTGTATTTACAACAAATAAAAAACCGATAGTAAAAGTAGCTTTAGCTAAAAAACTATTTGGACCTTTTGCTCCAAATACAGACTCGTTTGAGCCACTGTATGCGCCAAGACCAATGCTTGAGCTTTTTTGTAATAGTACTGCAATAACTAAAATTATTACTAAAACTATTTGAACAATAAGTAAAAAACTAGTTGTCATATATGAAATCCTGAGTTTATAAAGTGGCGAATTATATCTAAAAAAAACTAGATTACCAAACTACAGTAAACTTAGAGTATAATTTCAAAAATATTTATTGGATAATTTATGAAAGATTTCAGAAATGTTATTTTTGTTTTAGTTGTAGCTCTTTTTCTTTTGCAGATGTTTGTAACACAGCAAGATGCAAAAAATGAGTTACAGTCTGAGAGTAATATAACAGCAAAACCTATTGTCTCTTTGAGTACATTTTCACTCTATGACATAGCCAAACATATAGCAGGTGAGAGTGTAGAGCTTGTTATGATTTTGCCATTTGGTGTCGATGCACATAGTTTTGAGCCAACACCAACACTTATGACTAAAATATATAAAAGTGCCTTAGTTGTTTACAGTGGTGCAGGCTTAGAGCCTTGGATAGATGGTTTTGAGTTTAAACATGCAGTAGTCAATATGAGTGAGTATGTAAACTTGAGAGAACTTGAGTCTGATGAACAAGAGGGTCACACACACCATGACCACCAATGTGCACACAGCAAAATAGACCCACACTACTGGTTAGATGTACAAAATATGATTCTTTCTGCTGAAATTATCACTGAAGAACTTATTAAAATCTTACCCCAGAATAGGGATGAGTATATTAGCAACAGAAATGGATACATTACTATGCTTAAAGATTTAGACAATGAGTATAGAGATAAACTAGCCTCTTGTAGGGCAGATACACTCATAGTGAATCATAATGCATTTTCCTATATAGCACATAAATATAGCTTTGAGATTGAGGCATTAAGTGGTTTCTCTCCAGAGGCAGAG
>Ga0256826_1001456_pt1 | contig 14686 bp, 10 predicted proteins | sample CV79metaG_FD_185975 | JGI IMG/M metagenome (GOLD analysis project Ga0256826, IMG submission 185975) | Hydrothermal vent microbial communities from East Pacific Rise, Pacific Ocean - CV79 | ecosystem: Environmental > Aquatic > Marine > Hydrothermal vents | place: Pacific Ocean: East Pacific Rise...
AATATCCAATGGTGATTTGCAAAAAGCCTATTCGTTTATTGATGCTGGTGATCAAATGAAAGATTACTTCCTTTTGTTTCAATCATGGATGCGAATGTGTGTAAAAAAAGGAAGCTTAGAGGAAATTAAAGGCTTTGTTGAAAAAGCTGCGAGGATGGGGCGTGAGAATCAAAAACATTTTTTAAAATATTCTCTTAGATTATTTCGTGAGGCCTTGATTGTTAATTATGGACACCCTTCTTTAAGCAGTTTAACTACATATGAAAATGATTTCTTTATGAGATTTGCTCGTTTTATTCACATCAATAATAGGCAAATTATTGAGAAGTTTGATCAAGCTATTATAGAAATTGGGAGAAATGCCAACGCCTCAGTATTATTTATGAGTTTGTCTTTAGATTTAAGCCAATTATTGAAAATAGAACAATAGACACAAATATTATTTTAAATTTGCATATTAACTCGGTTTATTGAAACGGCATTTTTTCATGCTATTGAAAACTAGCCGACTGAGTTTTAACAAACAATTTTTTTTAAAATGACTATTATATAGCCTTTTTTTATAAAGGTCCCAATCAGAAAAAATACATGAATAATAATTATATAGAGATTAGTGGAGAAAAAAACATGATGTCACGTGGCTGTTGTTCCTCCAGCAAAATATTAGATAAAAATCATCTTAAAAAGGCGCATAGTTGTCCTAAATTGGATACCCGTGAATGGTTAGATGATATCCCTTTACCCTCAGGAGTACCAGCTTTTCCATGTGTGGAAATCAGGTTTAAAAATTCACATAAAGCTTTTTTCAAAGTTCCTAATGATATCACTGTACATAGAGGAGATATTGTTGCAGTTGAAGCCTCACCTGGACACGATATAGGTATCGTTAGCCTTACCGGTGAAACGGCGCGTTTGCAAATGGTTAAAAAGAAAATGCATCCCGATTCGGAGTATGTTAAAAAAATATATAGGAGAGCTAGACTCAATGATATAGAGAAGTGGTTGAAGTCTGTTGAACAAGAAGATGAAATCATGGTGAAAACCAGAAAAATTGCTGGTGAACTTGGCCTTTCAATGAAAGTAAATGATGTAGAGTATCAAGGAGATGGAACCAAAGCAATCTTCTATTATACAGCCGAAGAAAGAGTAGACTTCCGACAGTTGATTAGAGTTTTGGCTGATACTTTTAAAGTACGCATAGAAATGAAGCAAATTGGCGTTAGACAAGAAGCAGCACGAGTTGGTGGAATAGGCTCTTGTGGACGCGAATTATGCTGCAGTACTTGGATGACCGATTTCAAGTCTGTTACTACTCAGGTCGCTCGTACACAACAATTATCACTCAATCCTCAGAAGCTGGCAGGACAATGTGGCAAATTGAAATGTTGTCTCAATTTTGAGCAAGATTCCTATGTTGATGCCTTGGAAGATTTCCCTGATTCAAGTATTCCTCTCAATACCAAGAAAGGGCAAGCAATATATCAAAAGATGGATGTTTTCAAGAAAATAATGTGGTATACTTATTTGGATGAACCAGATGGCTTTCATGCAATTCCTGTTAGTAAGGTTAAGTATATTCTTAGTCAGAATAAAAAAGGAAGAAAGCCAGAGAATTTGGAGAAATTTATTGTGAAGGAAATTGAAGAGATTAAAATTGACGAAAGGTCAAAAGAGATTGATAATTGGAAGAGTCAATATAATGTTTAAGCATTATTGTGAAATAGGTTAGCTAAAATGGGTGAATTTATTTTGATTGGGACAAATACCTAAATGAATAATATTTCTTAAAGAAAAATAAAAAATACAATGAGAAGATCTAATCAAATAATATATCTGTTTTTTCTGGGTTTAATAGGTATTGTTTTGCAATCATGTGATCAAAATAGGTTTTTTGAGCAAGATCTTGAAGTAAGGGGAGAGCAATGGGCTTTTCAAAACGAAAAAGATTTTGTAGTAAAAGTAAACGATACTAATTCATTGTTTAACTTTTACCTTAATGTTAGAAATACAACTGATTACCCTTATGCAAATTTGTATGTTTTTATTGAAACAACTTTTCCTGATACAGAAACAGCAAAGGATACCATAGAATTACAGTTAGCAAATATTAAAGGGAAATGGCTGGGTGATGGCATTGGAAAATATAAGTATAATCGGTTTATTTTACGAAAAGCAATGCGTTTTGTACAACAAGGGGAATATATATTCAGTATTAAACAAGGGATGAGAACAGATACTCTACAGGGTATATCGGATATAGGTATCCGTTTAGAATATTATCCATAATAGAATTTAATTAAAATGGGAGAAGAAGAAAATATATCACAAACAGATGTAAAAGAAACCAATAAAAAAAAGCCATATACAAAATTCATACTGATATTATGGTTAACTTTTTTAGGTGGTATTTCTATCGTATTATTATTGTTTGTCATGATTTCCCAAGGTAAGTTGGGTATTATGCCCACCTTTGAAGAGCTGGAAAATCCTTTTATTTCTCAGGCTTCCATTATTTATTCTGAAGACGGAGAGGAGTTGGGCTCTTATTTTATCGAGAACAGAAAAGATATTACTTATGAAGATTTATCACCCAATTTAATAAATGCTTTAGTTGCAACTGAGGATATCCGTTTTTTTGAACATCCCGGTATCGATTTTAAAGCATTGATTAGAGTAGCAGTTGGCGTTATTACGGGTAATAATAAAGGTGGAGGTTCCACAATCACACAACAATTGGCCAAGCAGTTATACACCAAGGTAAGAACTCATGATAGAAGTAAATTGGTGCTGGAGAAGTTCAATGAGTGGGTGATAGCAGTGAAGCTTGAGAAGAGTTACTCCAAGGAGGAAATCATGGCCATGTATTTTAATAAATACGATTTTTTAAATAACGGGGATGGAATATACTCTGCATCCAAGGTCTATTTTTCAACTACCCCCGATTCACTATCCCTTCCTCAGGCAGCTACTTTAGTTGGTATGTTGCAAAACTCATCTTTATTTAACCCTTTACGTCGCCCAAAATTGGTTACTACAAGAAGGAATGTGGTATTGCATCAAATGAAAAAATATGGATTTATTGATCAAATGAGCTACGATTCAGCAGTGATTCAACCCCTTGAATTAGAAATCAACCGTATGGGGCATACACAAGGGAAAGCTACTTATTTGAGAGAGTATTTAAGAAAAAAATTGAAAAGATGGTGCGCTACTCACTATAAACCTAATGGTGAGGAGTATAATCTTTATCAAGATGGGCTTCGTATATATACTACCATTGATTCCCGTATGCAAACTTATGCTGAAAATGCTGTACGAGATCATTTAGGAAAAGATTTACAACCTGCATTTGATAGGCATTGGAAAGGGTATACAAATAAACCATTTGTTTTTGAATCAAAAAACCCTGCTCGTGATATCAATAGATTAATGAATACAGCTAAAAAGAGAACAGAACGTTATAGAAGATTGAAAAAAGCAGGTATGCCATTGGACTCAATAGATCTTTCATTTAACACTCCTGTGAAAATGAAAATATTTTCATGGAATGGCGATTTGGATACTATCCTCACTCCATTAGATAGCATAAGGTATTATAAGTCTATTCTTCAAACTGGTGTTCTTTCCATGAATCCAACAAATGGCCATGTAAAAGCCTATGTAGGAGGTTTAGATTATCGCTATTTTAAATACGATCATGTTACCCAAGCACGTAGGCAAGTAGGATCAACTTTTAAGCCATTTGTTTACACTTTGGCTATGCAAGAAGGGAATATGTCACCTTGTAGTAAGATGGCCAATATTCAACCAATTATTCCTTTGCCAGACGGAACTAATTGGATACCAAGAAATAGTAATTCGAGATTTGAAGGTAAAGAAGTAACGCTTAAATGGGCATTGGCTAATTCAATAAACTGGATATCTGCTCAATTAATTGATAAATACAATCCAAGTGCAGTAGTTAAAATAGCCAGAAAGATGGGAGTTACCAGCCCAATTCCTGCTGTGCATGCTATTGCATTGGGGACTCCTGATCTTTCTTTATATGAAATGGTTGGGGCTATGAGTACTTTTGCCAACAAAGGAGTTCATTTAAAGCCTCTATTTATTACGCATATTGAAGATAAGAACGGTAATGTTTTGGAAACTTTTATACCTGAGGCTAATGAGGCCATGAGTGAGGAAACGGCCTATTTAATGACTAGTCTTATGAAAGGAGTTGTTGAAAGTGGAACAGGGAGAAGGCTACGGTATAAATATGGCTTTTATAATCCTATTGCAGGTAAAACAGGAACAACTCAAAATCAATCAGATGGATGGTTTATGGGGCTTACACCGGACTTGGTAACCGGAGTTTGGGTAGGATGTGAAGACCGGTCAGCACACTTTAGAACTATTTCATTAGGGCAAGGAGCTAATATGGCTCTGCCAATTTGGGCATTATATATGGATCAAGTGTATAAAGACCCCGAACTAAATGTGTCTAAAGGTGATTTTACAAAACCATCAAAGCCTTTATCTGTTGAAATTGATTGTGATAAATTTGATAGGCAGCAGCGAAAAGAAGAGTTTGAAGACGATGACGACTTCTAAATCCGGAGAAATAAAGACTCTTTCCCTAGTAATCTAGGGCCCTTATTAATTACAGAATATCTTTTTGGAACTCAAGCGCAAAAAGTATAATTTCGCAAACTGAGTTTAATTGATTGAATAATCATTATGTGGAAGTATATTGTTAGAGCTATTTTGCGTTATAGGTTTTATAACCTCATAGGAATTGGATTGATTACGCTGTTCATGATCTATATGGCCACGCAGAATAAAATGTCCTATCAATTAGCTCAAATGCTTCCTGCTGACCATCCTGTTATGAATAAGTATCAGGAATTTAAAAAGAACTTTGGTCAGGATGGAGCAGTGATGTTTATTGGCACACAATTCGACGATATTTACCAACTCGATAAGTTCAATGCTTGGTACGACCTAACTCATAAGCTGGCCGATGTTGATGGTGTAGAAGGAGTGGTTAGTGTTACCCAGTTATATACTCTGGTAAAAGACACAAAACATAAAAAGTTCGATTTTGAAGCTGTAGTAAAGAAAAGGCCCGAAACACAAACCGAATTAGATTCTTTGGCAAAAATTATTAAGAATCTTAAATTTTACGAGAAGCTATTATATAATCCCGAGGACGGAGTACAGCTCATGTTAGTTACCTTGGATAAAGAAGTACTGAATACCAAAGAAAGAGTTGCGCTAATTTATAATTTAAAAGATATATTGGATGAGTACGGGCAAGTAAATAATCAAGAGATGCATTATAGTGGTTTACCTTATATTAGGACTATAACATCCGATTTGATTAAAAGAGAACTAAACTTATTTATTCTTCTGGCCTTAATTGTAGCAGCTATTATTTTAACAGTATTTTTTAGAAATTTCCATGCAGTATTTTTTCCAGTCCTTATTGTAATTATTAGTACTATCTGGACTTTAGGAACTATTGCCCTTATGGGTTACGAAATAACTATTCTTACAGGAATTATCCCTCCTCTACTAATTGTAATAGGAATAGAAAACAGCATATTTTTACTCAATAAATACCAAGCAGAGTATAAAGCACACCAAAATAAAGTAAAAGCTTTAAGTCGTATGGTAACCAGAATTGGGAGTGCCAACCTTTTGACCAATATTACAACAGCTGCCGGATTCGCTGCCTTTATTGTAACAGGTAATCAATTATTAGTTGAATTTGGAATTATTGCGTCTATTAATATTTTTGGGATTTACTTATTAACTCTTGTACTAATCCCCGTATTTTTTAGCTATGCTAAACCACCAAAGGAAAAGCGACTTACAAATATTGATAGTGGACCTATCCAAACTATTATTGAAAAAATGGTGTACTTAGTTTCCAATCACCGCACAAAAATTTATTGGTTGAGTATTATCATTGTTATTGGCGGTTTTATTGGTGTTAGCAAGCTTCAAACTACCGGAAGCCTTGTAGACGATATTCCAAAGGATGATGTCATGTATCAGGATTTAATGTATTTTGAGAAACATTTTAACGGTGTTTTGCCATTAGAAATCACCATTGACACTAGGAAGAAAAAAGGGGTTCTCAAAATGAGTTTTATTCGTAAATTAGGAAAGCTCGAGACTAAGGTGCTTTCTAAATATGATGTTCTCTCCAAACCTTTATCTATTGCTGATTTGGTGAAATTTTCAAAGCAATCTTTTTATAATGGGAACCCTAAAAAATATAGTTTGCCTAGTAATCAGGAAGCAAATTTTATCTTGCAATATATGCCCAAAATTGATAATGGGAAAAGAAGTCTGATTAATTCTTTTGTTGACAAGGATTTACAAGAGACTCGGGTGAGTGTACAAATGGCTAATCTGGGAACAAAAGAAATAGAATCTCTTAAAGATAGCTTGGTCCCTCAAATAAATAGAATATTTCCTCCCAGTAAATATGATGTAAATATCACAGGGACAGGGGTAGTTTTTTTGGAGGGGACTAAGTATTTGGTTAAAAATCTTTTCCAAAGTTTGTTATTGGCATTGGTTGTTATTGGTATGCTGATGGCCTTATTATTTTCCTCTGCACGAATGGTGATCATCAGCTTAATTCCTAATTTAATTCCACAATTATTAACTGCAGCAATGATGGGTTATTTTGGAATCCCTATCAAACCTTCAACTATATTAATATTTAGTATTGCTTTGGGAATATCTGTAGATAATACAATTCATTTCTTGTCCAGGTATAGATTGCATTTAAAAATGAACGACTGGAAAATTTCCACATCTGTTTTGCTTGCTCTACGTGAAACGGGATACAGCATGGTGAGCTCTTCTGTTGTTCTGTTTTTTGGTTTCTTTATTTTCACTTTCAGTCAATTTGGAGGAACAAAGTCAATGGGATACTTAATCAGTTTCACTCTTTTTGTAGCACTATTATCCAATTTATTTCTACTTCCTTCTCTACTTTTGACATTAAATAAGCGAATTACAACAAAACAATTCAAGGAGCCTTTCCTAGAAGTTTTTGACGAGGAGAATGATGAGGAGTTAGATGAAATTCAAATAGAGGAATCAAATAATTAATTTTTGAATATTTACTTTATCAGTAGTAGCTCGGCTTTTAGGAATATATTTTTTAGAATTATTCATCACTTAAAATACATCTTTCTAATTATTTAAAATTAAAACAGAGAATGGTTCAATTAATTTTTGTAACTTAGATATCTAATTATTAAAACATACTGACTTATGAAAGGAATTATATTAGCAGGAGGTAGCGGAACCAGGCTGCACCCATTAACTTTAGCCGTTAGCAAGCAACTGATGCCTATTTATAATAAACCCATGATTTATTATCCTCTTTCGGTATTAATGATGGCAGGGATAAAAGAAATACTTATAATATCTACTCCACATGACTTACCTAATTTTGAGCGTTTATTTGGAAGCGGTGAGAATTTAGGATTAAAATTTTCTTATAAAGTTCAAGAAATTCCTAATGGTTTGGCCCAAGCTTTTGTACTAGGAGAAGAGTTTATTGGTAAAGATAAAGTTGCTTTGGTTTTGGGAGATAATATTTTTTATGGTGAAGGGCTAAGTAGCTTATTGCAAGCTAATAATGATCCAATTGGAGGAGTTGTATATGCCTATCATGTAAATGATCCTGAGAGATATGGTGTGGTAGAATTTAATGAAGATAATTTAGCTATTTCTATTGAAGAGAAACCCGTTAAACCAAAGAGTAATTTTGCAGTTCCTGGTTTGTATTTTTATGATAATAGTGTTATTGAAGTAGCAAAGAGCATTAAGCCCAGCGCACGTGGAGAGTACGAAATAACTGATATTAATAAATACTATTTGAAGGAAGGGAAATTAAAGGTGGGTATTTTAGGAAGAGGTACTGCTTGGCTGGATACCGGAACATTTTCATCATTAAATGAAGCTTCTCAGTTTGTTGAAACTATAGAAAACAGGCAGGGTTTAATGATTGGTGGAATTGAAGAAATAGCCTATAGAATGGGATTTATTGATGCGGGTCAATTAAGAAAGATAGCTAAACCACTAGTAAAAAGTGGTTATGGTGAATATTTATTAAGTATTATTCCTGAGGGTAAATAGTATTTTTTATAAAGCGAGTGCTAACTAATAATATTGAGAAGAAAGCCTGATTGATTTATAAAATTAATCGGGCTATTTTCATTAAAATACCTATTTTTGATTTTCAAAAAAATTGAGACTACAGCCTTGAAGAGAAGACCTTCTGTATTAAAAAGAACTTGGTGCCGTTTAATTGGTAGAAACCCCTATGCCCCTCGAACTGCTAAGTCCTCCGGCTCACATTTAACCTTAAATGATATAATAAAAAATTATCAGGCTTACCGCAAGGATAAACGAATTTATAAAGCGCAAAAAAAATTTATTAGGCAAAAGGAAAAAGAAAGGCGTAAGAAGGAGAGGAGAGCAAACCAAGAAAATCCTTTTTATCAATTGCTATTCAGTCATGAAAGAAGTAAAAGAGTTAGTACAGATCAAGATGGGAATATTCTTTACAGCCCCTCGGTAGCTAATACTTTTATCCATATTCTTAACTCGCTTGTCTCTTTTTTGGTGGCTTATTTGCTTATTTATATGCTGTACCAGCTAGTGGTACTCATTACAGCTTCTTTTTACGATATTGACTCAATCCTCTATTATTATAAACTAGAGTTTAATAACCATTCTAAATTATGGGATCGCTTAAATATTATTATTATCACTCTTTCGGGGCCAATCAATTCACTATTCTTAGGATTCTTTTTTTATAATTATATGTATTTTAAAGCAAAATTATATCCCAAGCTACAGTTGTTTTTTTTGTGGTCGGGATTAATAGCTTTTGCACATTTTTTTGCAGGATTTATTTCTGGAATTATTACCAATAAAGGATTTGGATATGTTCCTTTATGGCTTTTTTGGAACGATTTTACAAAATTTTTCTTTGCCTTTATTGCACTTGTTTCATTGGCACTTATAGGATATTATAGCACATCACGATTCCAAACTACTACCAATAATATTTACAGAATACAAAAACAAAATAGAGCATTATTTTACTTCCATCAGGTTTTCCTTCCTTATATACTTGGGTTCTTAATCATTTATATAATTAAGCTACCTAATAATATGGCCTATGACACTTTGATTTTAGTGTTCTCTATTGCCATGTTTGGAGCAGTGTTTTTCCATATTGAAGCCAAACCAAACCCTTTCTTAAAACTACATAATTCACCGGCAACAATTAATTGGGTCCTTATTCTATTAGCTGTTGTTTTATTTTACTTTTTTAGGATTTACTTAGCAGAGGGGCTTCATTTTATTATTAAATTCTCCATGAGCATTATTCCGGTGGGTGGAGCTAGTTTTTAATATTTGCTGAAGTATCGTTTATATTTTAGTCTCTATTTTTTATAAAGACTATTTACTCCTGTTTAGTACTTCATCGTAGCGGCCCGATTCTACTTCCTTCTCCAATTGATGATACCAGTCTGCACCATACTTTCTTATCAAGGGTTCTTTTAAATATTTATAAATAGCAGATTGTTCCTTCTTCCCTTTCAGGAGTGCCAAATCACAGATATCCCACTTATGATAATTAATAGCTTCAAAATCGGCATATTTAGAAATTCTGATTGGGTATAAGTGACATGATATGGGTTTTCTATATTTTATCTTTCCATCTAAATATGCTTTTTCAATGGCACATAAGGCTATATCGTTTTCAAAATATACAAAAGCACATTCTTGATCATTTACCAGAGTTGTAACATAATCACCATCCTCGTCATAATCAAATACACCTTTGAGTTGGGCAACTTCTATACCTGCCTTTGTCATAAATGGAATAATCTCATCAAGAGCATCTTCAATAATACCAATTTCTTGTTCTTCCAATGGAGCTCCGCTATCTCCTTGTACACAGCATTCACCATGGCATGCATGTAAATCGCAGCTAAATTGTTTCTTGATAACTTCCTCTGAGATAATTGTTTTTCCTATTGAGATCATGATTTAATAATTATTTGCTTTTTATATTTCCCTAAAAATAAAAAAAGGCAATCGTTTTAAACAATTGCCTTTGAAACATAAATGTTTTTTTATTTCTTAGCACGACCAGTTCTAGTAGCAGCAGCATATTCTTTTGCGTTAAAATCCATTGAACGCATAATCATTTCTGCTTTTTTATGATATAAATCCATCTCTGCTCTTACTGGATCTACACCTTTAGCACTTGTATCTGTACTTTGATTATACATGGTCTTAGACCAAGATATAAACTTCATAATATAGGTGAAAGCTTCAATTTGATCTCTTTTTGGGAAGTCTTTAAGCTCTTCTATCAATATTTTTGTAAACTCATCATCTCCTCTATCTGTCCATACTTCCAGAACTTCTTTCTTTTCTTTGGAATTGATTTTTAAATATTTGTCAAAAACCTGGTTTACAAATTTTGTTTCTTTGGAAGTTACCTCTCCATCAACGCCAGCAATAGCTACCATGCCGCCGTATATCAATTGTTTAAATGAAAATAATGCCATAACTCGATTAATTATTAATTCACCACAAATATACTAAAACATTAATATAATCCAATCACAATTTATTTTTCGGTAATAAAAAATGTTTATTTGCTTATATCAATTAGTTTAACGTAAAACGAAGTCCAAAATTATTTAATACATCATCTTTTTTTTAAAGTTTGTATCATTGATTTGTAATCATTTTATTAATTTGTGTTTTTTTAAGATGAACGAACAATATTTTATACCATTTCTCATTAAATATTTCATATGTTTGCTAGCATCAATAATAAATTGATATTAAATAGTACTTTATGATCCTTATACTTTTTTAAACATTAATGAATCAAATCTTGAAACAAATAATAATATTTCTTTTACTAGCTTTTTCACTAAATATTTTGGCTCAGGAAACTAATGATTTACCTTATAAGAGAGGAGAAACATTAAAATATTGGGCGTATTATGATGCCCCTTTATTGGGGAAAATATATGCGGGGAAAGCAACTCTTCAGCTTACGAAAGATCATGATATTTTTAATGGACAGGAAACTTTTCACGCAATTGGAAAAGGAAGGTCTACAGGCTCATTCGATTTCTTTTTTAAAGTTCGCGATCGTTTTGAATCTTGGTTTGACCAAAACTCATTACTTCCATATAGGTTCATTCGTCGTACCAATGAAGGAGGATATATTGTGGAAGACGACGTAGATTTCGATTACGAAAACATGACAGCTCGTAGTAGGCAAAAAGAAGTGAGCATTGGTCTGAATACTCAAGACATGGTTTCAGCTTTTTATTTTGCCAGAAATATTGATATCGATAGTATACAAATGGAAGACCAATTTCCAATAGATTTTTATTTAGATGATTCTGTTTATACATCTGTAATAATATACAAAGGAATAGAAATAGTAGAGACAAGTATAGGCAAGTTTCGCTGCATGAAATTTATGCCCATGGTAGTTACCGGAGAAGTATTTGATAACCCTTACCCAATGAGTCTTTGGATTACAGATGATAAAAACCATATTCCAGTATTGATAAAATCAGAAGTGATTGTTGGCTCAGTAAAAGGGGAGTTATTTGAGTACAAAAATTTAAAATATCCTATGGAAGCTAAATTTAACCGAAAGAAAAAGAAGAATTAAAAACTTGGTGATAGTTTAGGATTTAGCAAAAGAATAAATCAAGCTATTATTCTTTTGTAAAGAAATTAATTATTCAACGACTACTTTATTATGTAAACTGAAAATCAGTTAATCATTAATAAACAATGTAGTCATGAATGTTAGAAAAATCTTTATCCTATTATCAATCCTTATCACATTTTCAGTTATAATAATTTCTAAGCTGATTACCCCTATTTGGTGGTTGATGATAATTTTTACTCCGGTTATCATTATTGGCTACATTGATATCTTTCAAAAGAAACATACCATAAGACGCAATTTCCCAGTAATAGGAAATTTTAGATATATGCTGGAGAAAATACGTCCAGAAATTATGCAGTATTTTGTGGAAACAGACTTGGACGGAAGACCAATCAATAGAGTTTTCCGTACATTGATTTACGAACGATCCAAAAAAGTAAATGATACCACTCCTTTTGGAACTCAATTTGATGTTTATAGAGTTGGATATGAATTTATGACTCATTCTATCTATGCTAAAAGTGTGCAATCATATGATGAGGATCCAAGGGTATTGGTAGGAGGCAAAGACTGTAAACAACCATACTCGGCGAGCATATTGAATATTTCTGCAATGAGTTTTGGAGCATTAAGCCAAAATGCTATCTTGGCTTTAAATGGAGGAGCAAAATCAGGAAACTTTGCCCATAATACCGGTGAAGGTGGTATAAGCCCTTACCATTTAGAACATGGTGGCGATTTAATCTGGCAAATAGGAACCGGTTATTTTGGTTGTAGAAACGAAAAAGGGAATTTTAGTCCGGATTTATTCACAAAAAATGCCAATTTGGAAAATGTTAAAATGATAGAAATAAAAATTTCTCAGGGAGCAAAACCTGGTCATGGAGGTATTTTACCCGCTAAAAAAAACACAGCAGAAATAGCTCAAATACGGAATGTAAAACGAGGAGTTGCCGTTGTTTCTCCTCCTACTCATACGGCATTCTCTAGTCCTGAAGAGTTAACATTGTTTATTAAACAACTAAGAGATTTATCTAATGGGAAACCTGTTGGGTTTAAATTATGTATTGGTAGAAAAAGTGAATTCATTGCTATTTGTAAAGCCATGGTAAAAACCGGAATAAAACCCGACTTTATTACTATTGATGGCGGTGAAGGAGGAACAGGAGCAGCGCCTGTAGAACTTACAAACTCTGTAGGTCTCCCTCTTCGCGAAGGTTTAGCTTTTGTTCATGACACCTTGGTTGGTTTTGGAATAAGAGATGACATGAAGATAATTGCCTCTGCAAAAATATTTAGTGGCTTCCATATGATACGGGCCTTGGCTTTAGGAGCCGATATGTGTAATAGTGCCAGAGCCATGATGATGGCTGTAGGTTGTATTCAAGCTCGTGAATGTCATAATAATAATTGCCCCGTTGGTGTAGCTACTCAAAAGAAAGAAGCCATGAGAGGTTTGGTTGTACAAGATAAAATACCAAGAGTGAAGAATTTCCATCATGAAACTGTTCATAGTTTAATGGAAATGCTTGCTGTTGCAGGTGTAAAAGAAACTAATATGATTGATAGGACCTATGTTTTTAGACGGGTGTCTACTACCGAGACTAAAAGATATGACGAAATCTATCATCTTCCGGCAGAAGGTTGTTTGTTAAATGAAAAAACAATTCCTGAAAATTATAAATCTATCATGAATGATACTCATTACTAATGGGAAAGGCATCTGTTTTTTTGCTATTTTCGTAAATCTTATATTTAAGAAATGAGTACATGAAGAAACTATATCTACTACTTTTGGCTGGAATATTTTTTTATTCCTGCAGCAGCAAGAAACAAGAAACAACTCAAATAAATATTATTGAGGGAGGGACCATCCTCGATTTTTCTAACAATGGGAAATCTTATCACGATATTAAGAATGCTTATATCATTTTTAGCAAAGATTCCATATTGGAAATAGGAGAGATGAAGAATAAGCCAAAATTTCCCGAAAATGCCCAAATAATTGATGCTAAGAATAAGTACATCATTCCGGGATTAATAGATGGCTTTACAGTCATGAATAATCAAGCCTATGCCAATGCCTTTTTGTATTCAGGGATTACTTCCATTATTGGAGTAGAAGGTGGCAGAAGAGGCCCTTTCTTTTATTTTGCCAAGCCAAGCCCCGATTTTTTTATGCTGGAATCTGTAGGAGATTTCCAAAAAAACGACTCATTGCAATTATTCGATTTGAAAAAACTCAAAGAGGAGAAATATAAAATAGCCCTATTAAAATATGAGTTGCGCCCATCACAAGTGCAAATGTTGGTTGATAGTGCTCACAAACTAAAAATGGGGACAATTGGCGAACTGGGTTTCACGAGCTATAAACAAGGATGCAATTCCCATGTGGATGCCTTTGTACATACCACCAGATATATGCTGGATGTAGTTCCTGAAAAAATGAGAAAAGCAGTAGCTGCACATCCTTTTAGCAACGATTTAAACAGTCCCAAATGGAAATATTATCAGTATCTATATAGTTTGGATACTTCCAATGAAAACTTGAAAACACATGCAAAAGTATTGGCTCATTCCAATACTTATCTAATGCCAACTATGAGTTTGCTTTATGCTGATTTGCCCAATAGCAAGAATCCCTGGAAAGAAAAAGCAGCAGAGATATTAAGAGCTGAGGACATTAATAATCCCGTGAATAAACTCACTGGAAAGCATGAATATACCAAAGAAGTACAAGCCAATTATACAGCGATGGCTATACAAGAACTCAAAATAGAAAAAGTATTACACGATGCTGGATGCAAATATTTAGCTGGTAGCGCAGCAGATGTTTGGGGAAGCATGCCTGGTATATCATTGCATTATGAGTTGGAACTACTTCACAGAATAGGTCTGACAAACAGAGAAGCCATTGCTGCAGCTACTACAAATTTCTCAAATGCT
>Ga0256826_1001457_pt1 | contig 14683 bp, 14 predicted proteins | sample CV79metaG_FD_185975 | JGI IMG/M metagenome (GOLD analysis project Ga0256826, IMG submission 185975) | Hydrothermal vent microbial communities from East Pacific Rise, Pacific Ocean - CV79 | ecosystem: Environmental > Aquatic > Marine > Hydrothermal vents | place: Pacific Ocean: East Pacific Rise...
TTTCCTTTTTTATTTATAAAAATCTTAAAATTATATTAATTTTTTTGTTAAAAACATTTTAAATTTATGTTTTCAAGTCCAATAAATTATTTTGAGTAAAAGAGTAAAGAGGTTGAATCTCATTCTCAATAACCTTAATTGAAATATCCATATTTTGCATCAAATCACTTGTACCGATATTTCTTTGTAAAAATCTTCGCGATGTCGCAAAATTCACTTCTAAATTTAAGCTAATGCTATTATCGTAATAGATTATCTTTCCTTTCATAGGTCCTAAAGTATCAAAAAGAGCATAAAAGTCTAAGCTTTTCAAATCTTCTCCGCCATTTTTCTTCTTCTTTTCCATTCCATATTTATATTGAAAGAGAGCAGTTCTATCTTCATAATTTACAGGAATCGAAATAACATTATTTTCCATTGAAAGTAAGAGCTGATTTAAAAAAACAAACTCATCTTTATCGGTACTAACTGCCATCTGATTTATAATTTCTTGCTTAAATTTTGCTTCAAAAGGTGTCTTAGAATTACTTGAAAAAGCTTCCAAAACTCTTTTAGCATCTACAAAAGCATTGTCTTGAACTTGACGAAAAAAAGCGGGTTGCTTTATCAAGTTTTTAATAACAAATTTCTCGCCCCGTTTGTGAGTAACTTCGCCCCAATATTTCATTCCCGCCTCAAGTGGTTTTTCACTTTCGGAAAATGCTTTTTTACCATTCATTTGTAAAAGATAATTTATAGGGTCAAGTCTTTCTAGGACATCCATAGTTATTGGAACATTTGAACCGTACTTGATTAAACCAGCTTTACTAGATTTATCAGCTTCAAGAGGATTCGTCTTTTTTAGGCTATTCATTGGAAAAAGGGTATCGTATTTCATTTACTTATCTAATCTTTGAACCTTTTCTATAATCTTAATTGATAGAAGCATTTTATCTAATTTTTCAAACTTTATAACATCGCCATCTTTAAATATTAGGTCAATCTGATTTTTATCTGAACCAAAACTTGTAGAATCTTCTAAGATATTTAAGCAAACAGCATCTAGATTTTTCTTAAAAATCATATTTCTTGCAAATTTTTCACCATTTTCAGAATCCATTTCAGCTTTAAAACCTACGGAGATAATTCCATCTTTGGAGATTGTTTCAAGAATATCAATATTCTCAATTAAGTCTAAATTCCAGTTTGAGCCGATGAGGTGGGATTTTAACTTTCCATTTTGAGAAAATTTAGGTTTGTAATCGGCAACAGCAGAGGTCATAAAAAGAAATGGTTTTTTCTGAATATTTTGAATCTCTCCTTTTTCGTGAAGTTTTGGTTTTGTCATAACTCCTTTTTTTGCAATCCGAATTGAATCTTGTAAATAATGAAACATTTCATCGGCAGATTCAACATCAATTTCACACATTTCAGCAGGTAAAGGATTTGGGAATTTTGACGAAATAAAACAAACATCAGCCCCTTTAAAATATAAAGCTAAAGCTAGAGAAGAAGCCATTTTGCCACTTGAAAAATTTGAGATAAATCGAACCTCATCGATTTTTTCAACTGTTCCACCACCCGTAATAATGACTCTACGATTTTGCCAAAAAGTTTCTTGCAGAACTTCACGAGCTACCGAAAAGAAAAGATGTTCAGGTTCTGCCATCGCTCCATTTCCCTCCGTTTTACAAGCTAATTCTTTAGTTTGAGTTTTTAAGATTGTAAAATTAGCTAATTTAAGAAGTTTTATACTTCCCTCTGTGATTGGATTGAAAATCATATTTGTGTTTGCCGAGGGTGATACAATAATATTTTTACCAAAAGCTAAAGCGGTTTGAAGCAGGATTGTATCCGCAATCCCATTTGCCAATTTATTAATCGTATTTGCGGTTGCAGGAGCAATTATAAAAGTGTCCGCCCATTTTCCAATTCCGATATGATTAAAATCTGAACTCCAGTTTTCTGAAAAATCATCTAACACTTTGTTGCTTGATAAAGTTTCAAAAGTTAAAGGAGTAATAAATTTTTTTGCACTTTCAGACATAATCACTCGAACTTCCGCCCCTGCTTTTGTAAGGTAACGGATAAATTGGAGAGTTTTATAAATTGCAATACTGCCTGTAACTCCGATAAGGATTTTTTTACCAACTAAAATTTTTTCAACTTTCAAGAAACTCCTTTTTCCTTGTATTCTATCAAAAATAAGGTTGATGAAATTGTCATAAATTATTATGTGTTTATCAAAAAAGTAAAATATTTATTCTCTTTTTAAATTGAACAGAACCTCATCAACAATATTTTTATCTTTAGCTAAATTGAACCATTGAAAATTATCCCCGCTTTGTTTATTTCCTGACAGAATATCTCCACTTTTACGATTTTCTAAATCCATCGAAGCAATATCAAAGCCATTTTTTGTCTCTCCAAATTTAGCTAATCTTGAAATGGCAGTTTCATTTTCAGTCTTTGTAAAAAGGTAGCAAAACCCTTTCAAACCAGTTCGGCTGACTCTCCCTCGCAGTTGATGAAGAGTTGCTAATCCCAGTTTTTCAGCTCCGACAATTATAATGACTGTTAATCGCGGAAGTGAAATTCCAACTTCTACAACGGTTGTTGCCAAAAGTATTGAACCTTTTTCTCGAAACTCCTCCAAAACCTCCTCTTTATTTTTATCTTTTCCGTGAGTCACATAAACATTCTGAAATTTTGTTTTCCAATAATCTGTACTTTCAGAAATTGACTGATATTGAAAATTATCCGATTCTTCCACAAGCGGATAAATAATTAGAATTTGATTATTTTTCTCTATTTCCTCATCTATTTTTTCTAATATTTGCGGAAAATCCTTTGCAAACATAGTTTTCGTCAAAATATCTTTTTTAAATGGAGTTTCTTCAATTAATGAAGTTTTGATAAATGAACTATTTATCATCGCTTGAGTTCTAGGAATCGGGGTCGCTGAAAGTTGGATAAAATGCGGGTGTTTTTCATCATTTTCTACAAGTTTTTCTAATCTATTTCTATCTTTTGTTCCGAATCGATGTTGCTCATCAATAATAATTAAAGGCACTTTTGGAGGCTTTTGATATAAAATTGCACTTGTTCCAATTAAAATATCAAAATTATCTAACTCACCATTTTTTACAATTTTCTTTGAATTTTTAGAAGTCAATAAAACTATTTTCAAATTATCGGGTAAAAATTTCTTAGCCTCTGTAAATAGTTGATTTGCAAGAATTGAAGTTGGGCTCATTAAAATAGTTTTGAAAGGTCGTGCCATTATCATCGAAGCTAAAATTATCATAGTTTTACCCGAACCCACATCGCCAACAACCATTCGTCGCATCGCAATATCTTGATTCAAATCGGTCTGAATATTTTGAATAGTTTTAGTTTGGTCATTTGTCAATTTAAAAGGTAGGTTTGAAATCCATTCTGAAATATTTCCATTGAGTTTTTGAATTGCGGGAAAATCTTTGTTGTTTTTTTGCAAACCTTGAATATATCGAAAAGCTTCAGCATATTTTAGGGAATATATAATCTCATCTGAAAATTCTCCTATCAATTCAAACTTTTCAACTACCTCATCGGTTGGTGAAATATGAACTGCTAAAATATTCTTTACAACTGTTTCAGGAAGTCCAGTTTTTATCAAACTATCAAAATTCATATATTCAAAAATTGCTTTTTCCATTTTTTTACTTTTATAAACTGCAAAAATTCTATTTTCAGGTTCAGCTACTTTAAATGGATTTATTATCTGAATTCCGTAATTTTCGCTGTATGAGATTTTGCCTTGAAGATATATTCTATTTCCAACTGTAAAAGTTAGATAATTATATGATTTAAATCGAAAATAGATACCAGATATAATCTGATTATTTGTTAAAAGTTTAAGAGTGAAAAAAATATTTACTCCAATAATTTTAGAGCTAAGGATTTCTACATAAATAATATTGATTCTACCAATTTCAGGATTTATAAAAAGCTTATTATTTTTATATTTCTTAGGTTTTATTACTGCTAATTCTAGAAGTGAGACTTTCATTTTTTATATTTCTATTATTTTTAAAGTTAAAATTAAATGTGTAATCGGAATGCCTTTATTTAATTGTGTGAATCCCGCATTATTAATAAATGCGAGAATATATGAGAAGAAAATTAGAAGTTTATTCTTGAATATTTCGGTTGTTTGTTTCTTGAATTGGTCGGTTGTTTGTATGCCCGAAGATATTAAAGAATGTCTCTACCTGCTCTGAGGAGATAGTTACACTTGTTTTAAATACATTCCATTTTACATTTTCAGAACAAGGAGGTGTAGTCAAAGAACCCATAAATTTATAGTAGTCTTTGTCAGATGGCATAATAGCTTTTATATCGTTTGCACTTAAAGTTAAAGAAACTTCTTTCTCTTCTTCAAGAGGGAACTTCGACCAAATCTTTTCAATGATAGGATTTGAATCACCTTTTTCAAACATCACAGCAACAACTGCTAAATCACCGTCGCTACTTTGATGAACGAAATGAGCTTCAAGAGGAAACTTATCTCCATTAATATTGTTTTCGCTTGGGGTATGGAAATGAAATTGAAGTAATTTAAAATCAACGCCATCAATTTGCACACTACTACCTGAATTAATATTGACTTGGATAGTATGACCATTGTTAATTACAGTTGTAGCATTTGCTGTGTAATTAAAATCTAAAGGTGTAATATTTACATCTTCAGTTGCAATAATATTAATTGGAGTTTGCATATTACCATTTGAGCACAAAGCATAGTTCTCACTTAATTCGCCCCAATACTCTGGAGCTACCTCATCAATATAACCCCAATGAGACTTCTCTGATTTTTTCTCAGAACTATGTTCTGAATTTGTGATATGTGCTGGAGCTTCTGCCATTGAGCTTTTTGAACAACCACTTATTAAAGTAAGAATAGTTGCAACTGATAATGAAGTTTTTATAAATCTAGTCATTAATGAAATCCTTTAAATTATAAGAAAAAAGAATCTTATCTAATTTTACTTTATGAATTAATTAATTTCTACAATCGCTACGGCAACGGCATAATCGCCATCGTGTGTAATTGAAATTGAAATATCAGCAACTGAAAATTTTTCTATTATTTTTTCAGATAGATTTGCAATCGGAGCTCCCTTACTATTTTTTGTAATTTCAACATCGTGAAAACCAAACTCTCGCCCAATTCCTACTTTTAAAGATTTAGAGATTGCCTCTTTTACCGCCCAAAATCCTGCTACTCTTTTAATATTATTTTGAGAAATTTCAATCTCATCTTTAGATAGAAATCGTTGCAAACCCTTTTGTCCAAACTTTTTGATAAATTTGTCAATTCTATCAATTTTGATTATATCTATTCCAACCATCTAAAATTAATCAACCTTTATATTTATAACTCGTCGTTTTTCTAAAAGAGTCTTAGTCACTGCAAAAAGTAGTTCATCATATTTCTCTTTTAAATCAGAAAATTTAATTTGTTCCTCGGATAAATGCAAAGCTTCTCTATGAATCAATCTCTCAAATTTCTTAACCTGTTTTGCAACTTCATAATATTCATTGCTAGATTCTAACTCTAGTTTATTTAAGATTGGTGTCAGCTCTTTTAACTGTCCTTGAAGCCCATCTAATTTAGTTTGCAATTCTACTAAAACTATATTTTCTTCAGAATATTCTTTCATAAATCTGGTAATTGCAAACGAATTCCATCTTTGCCCGTTTGACTGTTCCACGAATACATCTCCAAAAAATTTAAATACTCCCCTTTGAATATTAGAAGCTTTTAAAACTTTTTTTGCAAATTGAGTATGAAGATATTGAAACTGCTTTCTCAAAATTGTATTTGTAATTGCACTAACAACTGAAGTTGAATCTGTTTCAATTTTTTTCATAACCACTTTATAAATAGCTCTTTGCAAAACTTGAATCTTATGAGTATCAAAAGTTGTAAGATTGATTTTCTGAAAGTCAAAATAGCTATTCGGAGCGGTTAAATTATTGATAATTTCATCTAAGATTTCTCTAATATTGTCCCCGCTAAAGAATTTCTCTATGATTTCATCAATATCTTGTTGAATATTTTGAATGCTATCATCATCGGAATATTTTTTTTCTTTATGTGTAACTACTGTACTACTTGATTTTTTATGCATAATCGATTTATATTTCTCAATAATTCTTCTGTAATCGCTAACCTTAGCATTCATTTCTCTCATTTCTGTTGTATGGTCTTCAATTAATTTTCGTTTAACATAGACAAATTTTCTATTTCTATCTTTCTCTTTTGCTAATAATTTATTTAATTTTATACAAACATCTCGATACTCTTTAACCAAAGATAAATAATTTTCTGTTGGCACTTGCTGTCTATATTTAGTTAAAGTAGATTCTATTTCTTGAATAATGTGATGCTTTTCTTTTTTATCCATTTATATTTCGCTCCAAAATTTTATTTAAATAATTATAGTTAGTTTTTCATAAATAAAAAAGGCTTAGTTAAATAAATGGGGCTGACTAAATAGAGATTATCGGGTCAAGCCTGATAATGGCAATAGCCCGTCATCTTTGTATTTGACAATAACGATAGTCCGTCATCTTCGTACTTGACACGGAGATCTACTGTAAATTTTCCACTTACTAATTTTATATTTAGCAAATCTCAAATTTTAAGTAAATCAGAATTAATTTGTAGTAGAATAACGAACTCAATTTTATAAAAATGGATAATTAAAGATGATACAGAAAAAGAAAATATATAATCCAAATTCTAATGAATTAACAAAAGATAGAAAAATTTTTGGTGGTGACCCAACAGGCATTTTTGAATTAAACGATATTAAATATCAGTGGGCATATAATTTATGGGAAACAATGCTACACAATACTTGGACTCCAAACGAGGTCAATATGTCGGCTGATATTAACGACTACAAATCTCTAACTACAAATGAAAAAGTCGCTTATGATAAAGCTTTAGCTCAACTTATTTTTATGGATTCACTTCAAACCAATAATATTATCGATAATGTCAATCCATATATTACTGCTTCAGAAATTAATCTTATTTTAGTTCGCCAATCTTTTGAGGAAGCTCTTCATTCTCAATCTTATGCGGTGATGGTTGATAGTATTTCTACAAATTCAGATGAAATATATCAACTTTGGAGAAAAGATATGATGTTAAAAACTAAAAATGATGCAATCGCTAAAATATATGAAAAATTAGCTGAAGAACCTACTCCACATAACTTTTTGAAATCTCTTTTTGCAAATCAGATTTTAGAGGGAATATATTTTTATTCAGGATTCGCTTATATTTATGCAATGGCTAGAAGTGGAAAAATGCTTGCGAGTGCTCAAATGATAAAATTTATCCAAAGAGATGAGGTCACTCATTTGCTCATTTATCAAAATATGATTAAGGAGTTAAGAAAAGAGCAACCTGAACTTTTCACTCCACAATTAATTTCAGAGGTTGAAGATATGTTTAAGGAAGCTGTCGAATTAGAAATTAATTGGGGCAAATATATTACAAATGGTGAAATTCTTGGTTTGACTGATGACCTTATTGAAAAATATATTAAAGATTTGGCTAACGAAAGATTAAGCAAAGTTGGAATGAACCCTTTATATCTTGTTGAATCAGACCCTTTACCGTGGCTTAAAGATTACTCAAGTTTTAATGACCAAAGAACAAATTTTTTCGAGGCAACTGTTACCAATTACACAAAAGGTAGTTTGCAATTTGAAGATGGTTGGGACGAACTAGACTTTTGAAACTAGCTATTATCCAAACTTCACACTCCAAAAATATTAATCAAAAAATTGTCAAAATGATAAAAAAGGCTTCAAAAAAAGCTGACCTCATCATTTTACAAGAACTTCATCAATCGCCATATTTCTGCATTACCGAAAATCCTCAAAATTTTGATTTTGCTGAGAATTTTGAAAATGATTTAATATTTTGGTCTCAAGTTGCAAAAAAATATAATGTAGTTTTGGTCACTTCACTTTTTGAAAAACGAGCGGAGGGACTTTATCACAATACCGCTTTTGTTTTTGAAAAAAATGGCGAAATTGCAGGAAAATATCGGAAAATGCACATTCCCGACGACCCCGCATATTATGAGAAATTCTATTTTACCGAGGGTGATTTAGGATTCACTCCCATTCAGACTTCTGTCGGCAAACTAGGGGTTTTGATTTGTTGGGACCAATGGTTTCCTGAAGCTTCTCGGTTGATGGCAATGGCTGGAGCTGAAATTCTGATTTATCCAACCGCAATCGGTTTTTTAGGTGAAGAGCCCATCGCAGAACAAAAATCTCAACTTGAAAGATGGCTGACTATTCAAAAGTCACATTCAATCGCAAATGGGATTCCTGTTGCTACTGCAAATAGGATAGGTTTTGAAAAAGACCCATCAAAAAATTTCAAAGGCATTCAATTTTGGGGTAATAGTTTTATTCTGAATTCAAAAGGTGAAGAGATTGCAAAAGCTTCTCAAGATTCTGATGAAATTCTATATGCTGAAATATCAAAAGCTGAAACAAAAGAGATGAGGGATATGTGGCCTTTTTTTAGAGATAGACGAATTGAAGATTATTCTGAACTTTCAAAACGGTGGCGAGATTAATTAATTTATTAATCTACTATCGAATCAAGCCCGAAAATGATAATAATATTGTTTTCGGGTTTAGTATATTTAAATAACTTTTTGCTCTTGACCTCTAATAATTCTTTCAATATTTGGAATGTGCTTGTAAATAATAAAAAATGTAATTAATCCAATCGGAACGTGAGTTATATCTGGGGAGATATAGAAACTTGAAGCGAACAAAGAGAGTAATGCAATAAGAGATGATAAAGAAGAAACTTTCAGAACTTTACCGACAATAAACCAAACAGCTAAGGCGATAAGAGATTCTATCGGTAACATTACAAAAGATACACCTAAACCTGTTGCGACACCTTTTCCACCCTCAAACATTAAGAAAATAGAAAAAATATGACCAATTACGGCTAAAACAAAGATTGCCCATAAAGTAGATTCAGGGACTTCCATAAAATATTTAGCAATCAATAAAATTACTGCTCCTTTTAAGGCATCAAGAATTAGAGTAATTGCTCCTAGCTTTTTAGCTAACTTTGGGTCTGTCTCTTTGACAACTCGTAAAACATTTGTTGCTCCAATATTTCCGCTACCAGAATTCTGTATATTAACTCCAGCAAAAACCTTTGCCAAAATTAAACCAAAAGGAATTGATGCGATGAGGTAAGTTACTATATATAAAATCAAATTAGTCTGTGCGATATTTTCCAAATTAAGTTCCTATAATTTTATTTAAAATTTTATCTAAAATTGGGTTATTGCCGAAATGATTTAGTTATAATTTTTTAAAATTAAGGATATTTTTGTTATATAAAAAACTACAAACTGAAAAATTTATTATTTCTGGTCCGTGCATTATTGAAAATGAAAATATGGTTATGCACCTTGCTGAAAATATTAAAAATCTGGCTGAAAAACTCAAATTTCCATATATTTTTAAAGCATCTTTTGATAAAGCGAATCGCACTTCTTTAGAAAGTTTTCGAGGTTTTGGAATTGATGAGGGTTTGCGAATCTTGGAAAAAGTCAAAACAGAATTTGAACTGCCTATCACAACTGATATTCACGAACCTCATCAAGCAAAGATAGTTTCTGAAGTTGTTGATATTCTACAAATTCCCGCTTTTCTTTGTCGTCAAACTGATTTACTTTTAGAAGCAGGAAAAACAGGAAAAATTGTCAATATTAAAAAAGCTCAATTTCTAGATGGTAAAGATATGATTTTTCCAGTGAAAAAAGTTCTTTCAACGGGAAATAATAAAATTATGCTAACTGAAAGAGGTTCGATGTTTGGACTTGGAAATTTGGTCGTTGATTTCCGCCAAATAGTTGATATGAAAGAGTTCGGCTATCCTGTAATTATTGATGTTACTCATTCCACTCAAAAACCATCAGCCTTAAACGGAATGAGCGGAGGCGATAGAAAATATGCCCCATATATTGCAAAGCTAGGAAATGCGGTCGGAGTTAATGGTTTTTTCTTTGAAGTTCATCAAAATCCCGAAGAAGCTTTAAGCGACGGAGCAAATATGATTTACCTAAAAGATTTTGAGGAAATCCTAAAAAGCATTAGATAAATCTAGTATAATTTTTATTAAAAAATAGGAATTATAGAAATGGAATTTATCAAAACAGAAAAAGCCCCAAGTGCAATCGGACCATATTCTCAAGCAATTTCAAATAATGGGATTCTTTACACTTCAGGACAAATTGCTTTAACTCCAAAAGGTGAGTTTCTAAATGAATCTATCGAAGTTCAGACAAAACAGGTTTTATCAAATTTAGGCGAGGTTTTAAAAGCAGGAGGTTCTGAATTTGGAAAAGTTATCAAAACTACAATCTTTTTAGCTGATATGAACGATTTTGCAAAAGTCAATGAAATTTATGAAACTTTTTTTGAAACTCATAAACCAGCTCGAAGCACTGTCGCAGTCAAAACTTTACCAAAAAATGCACTTGTTGAAATTGAGGCGATTGCAGTAATTGGATAAAAAAAAGAGAGTCGCTATTTCTATTGGAGATTTAAACGGAATCGGATTAGAGTTAGCCATAATAAATCATAAAGAAATTTCAGAGTTTCTTGAACCTACATATTTTATTGATAATAAAATGCTTGTTCAAGGAGCTGAACTTTTAAATTTAGAGATTCCAAGTGATTTTAAAATTGTGGAAACTTTTTGTAATTACTTTCAAATCACACCTGCGGAAACCTCATCGGAAAGTGGAACATACTCATTTATCTCTTTTCAAAAAGCTGTAAATTTTGTCAAAGATGGATTTGCTGATTTTGTGATGACTTTACCAATAAATAAGGAGGCTTGGAGTTTAGCGGGAATTGAATTCAAAGGGCATACCGATTATTTAAGAAGTGAGTTTCAACAAGATGCAATTATGCTTATGGGAGTTCCTAAAATGTATGTCGCTCTTTTTACCGAGCATATTCCATATTCAGAAGTTCCAAAAAAACTAACATCTGAAAATCTAACTACTTTTATGAGAAATTTATTAAAATCAATTCCAAATTTAGAAAAAGTAGCTGTTTTAGGTTTGAACCCACACTCTGGGGATAATGGAGTTTTAGGAAATGAAGAAAGCATAATTATTGAATCTGTAAATTTGATAAACAAAGAAATTGGAAAAGATATTTTTTCTCTACCTTTAGTTCCTGACATCGCTTTTACAAAACATATTCGAGAACAATATAATTTCTATTTGGCAATGTACCACGACCAAGGATTAATTCCTTTGAAAACTTTATATTTCGATGAGGTTGTGAATATTTCGCTGAATCTTCCAATTCAAAGAGTTTCAGTCGGACACGGAACCGCTTTTAATATTGCCTACAAGAAAAATAGGGTTCTAAATTCTCAAAGCTACTTAAATGCTCTCAATTTTCAATTTTAATTGTAACTTCATTGGCTAATTTTCAAAATCAGAAAATTTTTGATATAATTTTAAATAAAATTTTTTCTAAGGTAAGAAATGCCAACCATCAACCAACTTATTAGAAAAGAACGAAAAAAACAGGTGAAAAAATCAAAATCTCCTGCTTTAAATAGTTCTCCACAAAGAAGAGGTGTTTGCACAAGAGTTTATACAACAACACCAAAAAAACCTAACTCGGCTTTAAGAAAAGTCGCAAAAGTAAGATTAACTACTGGATTTGAAGTAATTTCATATATCGGTGGTGAGGGTCATAACTTACAAGAGCATTCAATTGTTTTAGTAAGAGGCGGTAGAGTAAAAGATTTACCAGGGGTTAAATATCACGTAGTTCGTGGTGCATTAGATACTGCTGGAGTAGCAAACAGAACAGTTGCTCGTTCTAAATACGGAACTAAAAAACCAAAAAAATAGATATTGAAGTTTCCACAAGCTTTTTAGCTTGAGTAAATTTTAGATAATTCTAAAAATAGATATTGAAGAGGATTACAAATGAGAAGAAGAAAAGCACCTGTTAGAGAGGTTATGCCTGACCCACTTTATAACAGTACAATTATTACAAAGTTTATCAACAGAATTATGCTTGACGGTAAAAAATCTGTTGCTGAAAAAATCGTTTATACTGCTTTAGAAGTTGCAGCTACAAAAGCTGACGGCGAAAAAAGAGGAATCGAAATTTTTAACGAAGCTGTTGAGAAAATCAAACCAGTTCTTGAAGTTAAATCAAGAAGAGTTGGTGGGGCTACTTATCAAGTTCCTGTTGAAGTTCGTCCTGAAAGACAATTATCATTAGCTCTTAGATGGTTGGTAGAGTCTTCTCGAAAGAGAAACGAAAGAACAATGGCTGAAAGATTAGCTAATGAACTTTTAGATGCTTCAAACGATAAAGGTTCAACATTCAAGAAAAAAGAAGACATTTATAAAATGGCTGAAGCTAATAAAGCTTTTGCTCATTATAGATGGTAAGTCGAAAGACACCTTTTTTCATATCCAAAACGGGGATTTTTCCCCACCCTTCCCAACATATTCAAATTCAAAATTAGGAAATAATATATTATGGCTAGACCTACAGCTTTAAAAGATGTAAGAAACATCGGAATCGCTGCTCATATCGATGCAGGAAAAACAACAACTACGGAAAGAATTCTTTTTTACACAGGTGTATCTCACAAAATTGGTGAAGTTCACGACGGTGCAGCAACAATGGACTGGATGGAACAAGAGCAAGAAAGAGGTATTACAATTACTTCTGCTGCGACAACTTGTACTTGGAATAAAAAACAGATTAATATTATCGATACTCCAGGGCACGTGGATTTCACTATTGAAGTTGAAAGAAGTATGCGAGTTCTTGATGGAGCGGTTGCAGTTTTCTGTGCAGTTGGTGGAGTTCAACCTCAATCTGAAACAGTTTGGAGACAAGCTGACAAATATGGTGTTCCTCGAATTGTTTTCGTTAATAAAATGGACAGAACGGGTGCTGATTTCTTTAATGTTGAAAACGACATTAACACAAAATTAAAAGCAAATGCTGTTCCAATTCAAATTCCTATCGGAGCTGAAGAAAACCTAAAAGGTGTAGTTGATTTAGTTAAAATGAAAGCTATCGTTTGGGACGATGATGCAAAAATGGGTTCTGAATATAGTGTTGAAGAAATTCCTGCTAACTTAGTTGAAAAAGCTGAAGAATATCGAGAAAAAATGATTGAGGGAATTTCAGAAGCTACTGGAAATGACGAAATTATGGAAAAATTCTTAGATGGCGAAGAAATTCCTGAAGCTGAATTAATGGCGGGAATTAAAAGAGCAACTTTAGCAATGGAAGCAATTCCTATGGTTTGTGGAAGTGCATTTAAAAATAAAGGTGTTCAAACTCTTCTTGATGCTGTTGTTGATTACCTACCATCTCCAACTGAAGTTGCAGATATTAAAGGTACAAAAGCTGACGATGAAGACCAAGATATTATTGTTGAATCTACTGATGATGGCGAATTTGCAGCTCTTGCTTTCAAAATTATGACTGACCCATTTGTTGGGACTTTAACTTTCGTTCGTGTTTATAGAGGTAGCCTAAATGCTGGTACTTACACAATCAACACAACAAAAGGTAAAAAAGAGAGAGTTGGTCGAATTCTGAAAATGCACTCAAATAAAAGAGAAGATATTAAAACTCTTTATGCTGGTGAAATTGGGGCTGTTGTTGGTCTTAAAGATACAACTACGGGAGATACACTTTCATCTGATAAAGATAAAGTTATTCTTGAAAGAATGGAATTCCCAGACCCAGTTATTTCTGTTGCGGTTGAACCAAAAACAAAAGCTGACCAAGAAAAAATGGGTATTGCTTTAGGCAAACTTGCTCAAGAAGATCCATCTTTTAGAGTTTCATCTGATGAGGAATCTGGTCAAACAATCATTTCAGGAATGGGTGAGCTTCACTTAGAAATTCTTGTTGATAGAATGATGAGAGAATTTAGTGTTGATGCTACGGTTGGTGAGCCTCAAGTTGCATATAGAGAAACTATCAAAAAAGAGGTAACTCAAGAATATAAATATGCTAAACAGTCTGGTGGTCGAGGTCAATATGGTCATGTTTATATTACTATGAAACCGGGTGAAGCTGGAACTGGTTATGTATTCCATAACAAAATCAAAGGTGGTTCTGTTCCAAGAGAATTTATTCCTGCTGTTGAAAAAGGTTGTCGAGAAGCTATGCAAAATGGTGTTCTTGCAGGTTATGAGATTGAAGATGTTGATGTTACATTATTTGACGGTTCATATCACGATGTGGATTCATCTGAAATGGCATTTAAACTTGCTGCTTCAATGGCATTCAAAGCTGGTGCGAGAAAAGCAGACCCTGCAATTCTTGAACCGATGATGAAAGTTGAAGTTGAAGTTCCTGAAAGCTATATGGGTGATGTTATCGGCGACTTGAATAGACGACGGGGACAAATCAATGCGATGGGTGACAGAGGTGGAAACAAAACTGTTGATGCTTTCGTTCCTCTTTCTGAAATGTTCGGATACTCAACTGACTTGAGAAGTAATACTCAAGGTCGAGCAACTTATGCTATGGAATTTGACCATTATGCTGAAGTTCCAAAAAATGTAGCTGAAGAGATTAT
>Ga0256826_1001458_pt1 | contig 14683 bp, 14 predicted proteins | sample CV79metaG_FD_185975 | JGI IMG/M metagenome (GOLD analysis project Ga0256826, IMG submission 185975) | Hydrothermal vent microbial communities from East Pacific Rise, Pacific Ocean - CV79 | ecosystem: Environmental > Aquatic > Marine > Hydrothermal vents | place: Pacific Ocean: East Pacific Rise...
CGCCGATAAACTGCTGTAGTGGTGTTGTTACTTTTCCAGCATCAACATTAGCTTGTAGCTCTGTATAAAGGTCAACAAGATGTGCCTTAGTCAAGTCACGACCACCAAGACCATAAATGTAACCAGAAAGAAGGGCACGGTCATCAGTGTGATAAAGTGCACCAGCGATCTCGTTGAACATTGCACCTGGTGTACCACCTGGAGCTGAACGGTCAAGGACTGCGATCGCTTTAACACCTTTAAGTGCTTCTTGAATCTCTACAAAAGGGAATGGACGGAATACACGAATACCAACAACACCAGCTTTAATGCCTTTAGTACGCATCTCTTTAGCCACTTCACGTGCAGTTTCAACCGATGTTCCCATACAGATAACAGTCACATCAGCATCGTCCATGTCATATGACTCAACGATGTTGTACTTACGACCAGAAAGTTTTTCAAAGTCATCAAAAGCAGCCTGAATTTTAGGCATAACTTTAGTCATCATATCATTATGTTGACGTGCTTTATGTTCAAAGTGCCAGTCCTCTTCAGTCTGTACACCATGTGTCACTGGATGATCAAAATCCAACATGTCGTTCATTACTTTAAAGTCACCAACAAAGCCATAAGCCTCATCATCACTCAAAGTCTTAACACCTTGAGCTGTGTGAGAGGTCATGAAACCATCTTGGTGTACCATCGCTGGAAGACGAACATCATGATCTTCTGCCACTTTAAACGCGATGAAGTTAAGGTCATACGCCTCTTGTGGAGAGTAAGCATCGAGTTGGATCCAACCACTGTCACGACCTAGGTACATGTCAGAGTGATCACCATTAACGTTAAGCGGTGCAGCAAGTGCACGGTTAACCACGTTAAGAACGATAGGAAGACGCATACCAGAAGCTTGGTAAAGTGTCTCAACCATAAGTGCAAAGCCTTGTGATGATGTTGCTGTTGCAACACGACCACCCGCAGCAGAAGCACCAATACATCCTGACATTGCAGCATGCTCAGACTCAACCATAACGAATTCGCCTTCTACATAACCATCTGCCAAAAATTTTGCATAACCTTCAACGATCGGTGTTGATGGCGTAATTGGATACGCTGCTACAACATCAATCTGTACTTGACGGAGTGCTTGAGCAGCAGCAAAGTTACCATCCCAAACTTCTACGTCACGTAGTTCCATTTTATCAAATGCCATTATTTTTCCTCTTTATCTTTCTCAGGCCATCTAGCCAGTTCTGTCTCTTCATCAGCTTGTTCTGGGAACATTAGAAGTGATTTAGGGTTTGTAGGACAAACCTCAACACAGATTCCACACCCTTTACAGTGATCCATATCGATACCAATCATCTTTTTATCACGAGAGATAATAGAGATGTCTGGACAATAGATCCAACAAAATTGACAATCAATACAGAAGTCTTTACTAAAGATTGGCTTTTCAATACGCCAATCAGCAACACTTGCAGTAAACGAGTTATTACTTGAATAGTTACGATCTTCTTGAAGTGTTGTAGAGAGATCTTTTACTTCACCATCAAATGAACGAAGCATAGCTCCGATTTCGAATTCATCCCATCCGTTATTTTGCATCTATAGCTCCTTATTTAACTTCGTCATATGCGCGCTGAATCGCAAGCATATTAGCATCAACAATCTTCTGTGGAAGTTTTGCAAGAACACGTTTCATATTGTCTTTAAAGAATTCAATATCATACATCTCAGAGATCTTCATAAATGCACCCAACATTGGTGTATTAGGGATAGCACGACCAATAGTCTCTTGTGCGATCTTAATACAGTCAAGTGTATAAACAGTCTTACCTTCAAGCTTTGGCTGTGATGCGACAAGCTCTTCAGTGTTCATGTGTGTTGTAATAATGAAAATAGTATTCTCTTTTGCATTAATCGTTACGTCAGTTGTATAAACAAGCGCAGGGTCAATTACAAAAACAAAGTCTGGCTCCATGTACTTTTCGTGATTCATAATCGGTTGATCATCAACACGGTTATAAGCTGTCATTGCAGCTCCACGCTTTGCAGAACCATAAAACGCGAACGCCTGTACATCTTTACCAGTCGTAGAAATTACATCTGCTAAACCTTTAGCACCTGTAACTGCACCTTGACCAGCACGGCTATGCCATCTAATTTCGAGCATAAAGTCTCCTTAATTAACCTTCTGACCTAACAGAATTCTGAATATGTTGTATTTTAAACAAGTTGCTCTTAAAGGTAGCTTCACTCTTTTAGGATTGCTAAAAGGGTGGTTTTAACGTGACTTTTCTACCATCTTTTTGAGTCGTATAACCGCTTGTAATGCATCTACATCTATAATATCAGTTAATGTTTTTAATTGTTCAGCATTATCATAACCACTCAAAACACCAACACTACCTATACCTGCATTTTTTGCTGAACCCAGATCTAAACGGGTATCTCCAATAATCCAACATCCCTCTTTACTCACGCCCATTTTCTCGATCGCTTTTTCTATAGGCTCTGCATGAGGCTTAGGGTTTTCAACATGTTCACGTCCTATCAACACTTCAAAATAGTCCATCAGACCAAAGTGTTCCATTAGCACCTGTGAATACTTCCCCGTCTTGGTGGTCACAATGCCTAAACGTGCAAAGGTCGCTGCTAGTTCAACTGCTTCTCTTGCGTAAGGAAGTAAAACAGTCTTCTGCGTAGAGATAACACGATAGTGCTCTTTATAGGTTGTTACAAAATCCCACACCACATCTTCATCTACTCCTAATTCACGATACATGACATCTAAAGGATGTCCTATCAATGCTTTAATCACTTCATCCTCTGCATGGGGAAAGTTGTGGACGTCAAATGAGTTATGAAAACTCTCTAGTATTGCTTCAGTTGAATCTATCAATGTTCCGTCTAAGTCAAAAAGTATGGTCACATTAATCCTTTATTTCCCACTCTATGTAGTTATGCCAAATACCATTGAGTGTTGGTTCTATGGGTTCGATCTTTTTATTAACTACTTGTATAGAGTTAGGGATAAACAAAAAGAGATAGGGGTTGTCTGCCACTACCTCTTTAAATATCTTTTGTTGAACCTTTGCTAAGCCCTTACGTTCTGTTGTTCCTTGCATGGTCTCTATGAGGGCATCTACTTTTTTATTGTGATAACCGACAAAGTTAAAGGCACCAGGTCGGTCACTATCACTGTGCCATAATAGGTAAGGGTCTGGTGTTAAAGAGAGCGACCAACCTAAGAGTACCGTGTCAAACTCTCGTGGAAATACCACCATGTTCAAAAATGCTTGCCACTCCATAACACGAAGCTTTACTTCAACGCCCACCTTTGCTAACTGATGCTGTAAAATCTGCGCCGCGTAAGGACGGATTGAGCTAGAGTTTGAAGTGGCTATCTCAAAGGTAAAAGGGTTATTTTCATCATAGCCCGCTTCTTTTAGTAAGGCAATCGCTTTGACTACATTTTGCGTAGGTGCTTGAACAGTTTTGTTAAACGACGGCCCACCAGGTAGAAAAGGACCGGTACAGACCTGACCATGTCCCATAAACAAGATGTCTACCAACTCTCCACGGTCTATGGCTAAGGAGAGAGCTTCTCTCACACGTGGATCTTGAAACTTTTCACGTCGAAGATTAAAACCTAAGTAAGTGTAGGCATGCGCAATCTCTTCGATCACTTTATAGTTGTTAAAAAATGAGGGCTCGATTTGTCGTTCTATCTGCATCGCTTCTAATGAGCCGATGTCTACCTTTTGCGTCTTTAGCATTAAAAAACGGGTGTTAGCATCGGGGATAACATGGTAAATGATCTTATCTATCTTAGGTTTGTGCTCGAAGTAGGTAGGATTGGCACTTAGCTCTATGTTCTTAGAAAACTCTAGCTTTGTAAGTTGATAAGGACCTGTACCAACAGGATGGGTGTTAAACTTCGAACTCATAATGTTAGTTTCATCTTTAAGGAGATGCTCTGGGAGAATACCACTCATCCATAGCTCTAAAGCCTTGAAATACGGCTCTTTATAGGTCACTTTGAGCTTGTGATCATTAATGACTTCAACCGACTTCACCATACGAAATGTTGACGTATAGGGCGATACTACTTGCGGTGCGTTGATGAGTTCATAAGTAAAAAGAACATCTTTAGCGCTAAAAGGCTCACCATCTTGCCACTTCACATCTTTTTTCAACTCGAAGACCAAGGTCACATTGTCCTCGAAGTAAAACTTGTCAGCCAAGTCGCCAATGATCTCTTTAGCATCTTTGTCATACTTCACAAGACCGTTGAAGATGTGGTTCGCTATCTCTGAACTCGCGGAGTCTGTTGCTAAGATAGGGTTAATACGTGAAGGATTTGACGAGGTACTTAAATGCAAGGTGGACGCCATTAGAAACAGCGGAAAGAAGAGGGTGATCAAGAGTTTCAAAGGGTGTCTTTTTTGAAAGGATTATAACATAGAGGAAAGGCTAGCCAAGTGCGAAGCACTTAAGAGACTAGAGGCTCTGCCCATTCACACTCACTTGACCATCTTTTAAAATAATGTCAAAAAGGACTTCATCACCATTAATCTTCGCATAGTTATCTGCCATGCTTACGTTGTTACCCTGTGCTTTCATATAAGCATAGAACTCTGAATCAAAGTTCAGTTTTGCATCGACATCAATATTTTGAAGCAGTGCCATTGGAGAGACTTGTAGCTTTTGTATAAGGTTGTCATCTTCTTTAACATCGATCTTTATCGTATGGTTAAAACCATCCATCATCTTAGAGTCATTAATCGCGATCTTCTCAACACTAAGCTTTTCAATATTAACGTTGAAACCTTTTGAGACAACACCCACCGCTGCTAGCATAGTGTATTGTGATCCTGCTGCTGACTGCTCAGATGCTTTTTGAAAGGCTTCATACGCCACTTCATCCACATTGTCGGCATCCATCTTAAAGGCAAAGTTTTCAAGGGCTACTGAGTTGTTAAGATCTTCCATACTGAACTGCTTAACACTAGCATCTACCGTTGTATGTAGCTTACCATCTGTTGTAGCTGACTTTGAGGTCGTTTTCATATCTATCGCACTTACCTCTAGCTTTGACATCGCATCATTAAAGTGAAACGTAAGACGTTTTGCTTCGTAGGTAAGATCAAAACTATTTTTAGCACTAAAGGTACTTTGACTTGAAAGGTCTTCCATCATTAGCTTCATTTTTGCATTATCAGGAAGAGAAAAGTCAAGGTTTGCTCTTTTCACATTAAGGTCAACACTTTTAGGCTCAACCAATGTTCCCTCACCTTTAAACACCGCTTTTTCAAACACAATATTTGCCACACGACCATCTTCAAAGATAATCGTTTTGTCGATATCTTTGATGTGTCCTTTAAAACGCTCACCTGAAACATCATACTCCATGTGGTACATAAACTCACGATTTTCAAGCATTGCCGTCATCTGCTCATATAGCTTTGCATCTTCAACCCTCATGCGTGCACCCGCTTCTTGGCTAAAAGCAATAGGGTAGAGGTCAACCAGTACATCACTACTGATCAACAAGTTAGAGTACTCAACATCAGCACCCATCACTACATCATCTAACATCGTATTAAGATAAGCCGGTACCTGTGCCTTAGAGAGCGTAGAGAGATAGTTTTTAAAAGCAGTAGCATCTTCCAAAGTAAACTCATAATGACGTTTTGTCGTCATATAGCTAGAGCCATTATCACTCTGGTCCACCTTAATACCATTGGCTTCAAGCATCGTAATACGCTCTTCAGTAATCTTTTTCACACCCATGTTACCCACAAGAGGAAGCGCCGCAAGAACAGCAACAATCACCGCCCCAATAATCAATAATTTTTTAGACATAAAAATCCCTTAAATAATTTGAAGGATTATACAGAAAGATAATAAATAGTGAAGATGGCGAAGCTCATCACAAAAATAATTGTTCAGATAAAAATTTCAGATGGGGTGTGAGTTGTACTGAAGCGATCTCGATAGCGTGCTAGTGCACGTGGAGCAGTGAGCTGAAGTGCAAATCGCGCCCCATCTGAAACTTTTGCTACTCTTCTAACATGCTGAGTGGCTGAAAGAGACTGTATTCTGGATCGTAGTACTCTATGTTCCCACTCTCAATATCATAATACCAGCCGTGTATTCTGATCTCTTCACTTTTTACACGACGTTGCACTGAAGGATAGGTCAAAAGATTTTCTAGTTGGGTAATGACTGAAAACTGCTCCGTCAAACGAAGAAGCCTCTCTTTGTCTGCATCTGCACCAATAGCACTCACTGCCAAATCTTTGGCAGGGGCACCCAACTTTAACCACTGTTTTGTATGAATCAATTCTGGATCAGTTATATCCTCAAACTGTGCTTTACAAGCGCCACAATGGGTGTGTCCACAGATAATGATCTCTTTAACTTTTAAAACACTCACTGCATACTCAATAGCTGAGGCAGTGGAATGGTAATCAAGGCTTGGACTATAAGGAGCTACAAAGTTACCTACATTCCTAATAACAAACATATCACCAGGACTTGTTTGCATCATAAGATCAGGAATAACGCGTGAGTCTGAACAACCAATATAGAGAATTTTAGGGTTTTGTCCCTCTTTAGCTAAACGGAGAAGCTCTTTCTCATTTTTCTTAAAATAACTCTGTTGAAAAAGTTCATTACCTTTGATCAATGTCTCTGCTGCCACGGTTCACCTCTTCTAAGATCTAAAATCATCTGATTTCAGACAAAAGTATAGCTGATTTGAAATAACAATAATACGTTTTTAGTGATGAAGAGCAGTAAGAAGGTAAAAAGAAAGCAGGTCAGAGTAGATAAACTACTCTGAAAAATTAGTTAGACTCTACGTGACGGTCATACAGTTCTTGAACTGGACGCTCATTGTCTACATAATACTTACGGAACGCTTCGATCTGCTCTTTAGATGCTTCAACAGGCTCTTTAAGTAGGTACCACTGTACATTCTCTGAACATGGTGGCGTTGTTAGTGAACCGATATAGTGGTAATAGTGTGCAGTATCTTCTGGTAGGAAGTTTTTAGGATCGACTTCTGCCTCACCACCAATGTTATCAATGATTGTGTTAAGAACTGGATCTACTTTTCCCTCTTTAAAGAAAACAGCAACAACGGCTAATTGCTTAGTCTCCGGGTTTTGGTGAACCATATGCATAACCATATCATAACGCTTGCCATCTACAGTATGCTCACTTTTTCCATGGAAGTGGAACTGAAGAAGTTTAAATGTCTCACCATGAAGTGTGATCGTACCACCCTGCTTTGGTGTCACCTTGATAGAGTGACCATTATCAATAATAGTTGCAGCTGTCGTTACATCTTCATGCATTGAAAGATCATACTGGTGATTCATCTCAATAGATTTACCTGGAATAATGTTGATTGGAGACTGTGAGTGACCTGTTCCACATGTCTTAGAAAACTCTTCCCAGTGTGCCGGACCATTTTCATCGTAGTTCCAGTGCTTTTCATGGTGTTCAGCATGTGCTGCTTCTGCATGTTCTGCTGGTGCTACTTTCTCTGCTGCTGGTGCCTTAGCTTCCTCAGAAGCACATCCTGTCATAAATAGTGCTGCTACTGCACTCATTGCTAAAATTGTCTTTTTCATGTGATTACCTTTAATTAAAATTTCCAGTTCGCAATAACGCGATACTGGTCTAAATGATCGATCTGAGAGATTGAAGCACCTGTCTCACCTACTTTAACATCTGTGTCTGCAGCTGTATTTCCTGCGTTGTTCTTAACCCAGATACCTTTTAATGCTAATGAAAAATCACTAACACCATAAGCAAGTACCAAGTTAATATCTTGCTGTGCATCTGTAAAATTACTGTTATCATAATAAGCATACGATAAAACCGACTTAAAACCTTTAACACCTGTGAAGTCATACTTCTGTGTATATCCAGCTTTTATCCCCGATGTACCTGCAATGTAACCACCACTACTCGTCATACCTTGTCCATAGTTAGAGGTAAAGAGATCGTTTGAGGTGATCATATCAGTGAAAAGTGGTGTACCGTCCCAAGGCAATGCAAGTGAATTATGCTCACCATCACGTGAACTTAGGACATTAGTATATGCAAGTAAGAATGAGCTTTCTGCATATATTGCACCGGCTTTGAGACCTAAGAAGCGTGCATTGATATCTGCACTCGCAGTAGTAGCTGATTTATCTGCTAATGTAGTAGTAAATGATGCAGACTTAGCATGACCAATACCGTGTTGATGCATACCCTGTAAACCAGCGAACCATGTAAAGTCTTCATTGACTTGATGTTTATGTACGGCATCAAAATAAGTTGAGTTTACAAAGTCTTGTGTGAAGTAGTTATAAACACGAACAGTATGATGTGCATTTCTCCACTCTAAATAAGCAGGTATAACACTTCCTCTGTCACTTCCAGTAATCGCAATTGTCTGATCACCTAAAGCATGTTTGAGCATGTTATGAAATCTACTTGATGTACGCTGCTTGAACTTATCAAGATAACCCGCACCCAACTTCAGTCCATTTTCAAAACTATAAGAGATGTCACCACCTTCAATAGAAGATGGAATCATACGAACTTCTTTAGGATTGACAAGTGGTGTCTTTTCCACTCGACGACCATACCAAGCATTGAAACCTTGATATTTGTAATCTAAGTATGCCTCTCCTAGGACAGAGAAACCTTCTTTAGGATCTCCACCTTGTATACCATTGTCACGACCAATAATAGAAGTGTCTACACTACTAGGCAGTGCAAAAGGATTTGTAGTCATAAAGGTTGCACCTAAACTAAACCCATAAAGTTTTGCAGTTGTATAACCTAACTTACCACCAACCGAATTTGCGTAGGCTTTAAGTAGATAATCACCATTATTTCTTTTTTGTGTCTCAATAAAGTAATACTTGATATTACCGTGGGCTTCACCCTCTGAAAACCAATCAACAGGATTAGTCACATCGGTTGTTGTTGCAGCAGTAGCACTCATCGCGATTAACGATGCTGCCAATGCCATTGTGATCTTTTTCAAGTCACTGCTCCTTTTTTGCCCGTTAAAGACAAGCTTTCATTTTTACTTCTAGTGCGGTTCAGAAAAATCTCTTAAACTTAAAGTAAGAGGGACTTTGGTGAAAGGCAGAAAAAGTTAATATGAATTTTAGCAAATAAGAAGTGAAAATAGAATTAAATATAAGGTGATGTAATGTTCAATTTTATTTAATATGTAGAAAAGAAAAAGAGGAAGATCAATGCCGCAAAGGGCATTGAGATAAAAGTGTAACGATTAACGCTTAGAGAACTGAGGTGAACGACGTGCTTTACGCTTACCTGGCTTCTTACGCTCAACAACACGTGAATCACGAGTCATCATGCCTTCTGGCTTAAGAGTTGCACGAAGTGAATCGTCCATCTTAACTAGACAGCGAGAGATACCGTGACGAAGTGCGTCAGCTTGACCACCGAAACCACCACCAAGAGTAGTAGCTACGATATCAACAGATGTATCTTGTTTACAAAGAACCAACGGCTGCTTAACACGAAGTTTTTTTGCTTCAAGTCCACCCAACCATGCGTCTAGTGAAAGACCATTGATTGTCATTTGACCTGTACCTGGAGTTAACCATACTTTTGCGATAGACGCTTTACGACGTCCTGTTGCGTAGATTTTTGCCATCTATCAATCCTTACTTAGCGATTTGCGCTGTGTGAGGATGCTCAGCACCAGCGTAAATCTTTAGTTTTTTCAACATTGCACGGCCAAGCTTCGTTTTTGGAAGCATACCGCGTGTTGCAAGTCTAAACAGTTTCTCTGGGTTGTTCTCCAAAAGATCTGTCATCTTAACACTCTTAGTAGAACCGAAGTAACCACTATGAGAGAAATACTCTTTGTTTGCTAGTTTACCAGCACCGTTGAATTTTGCTTTAGAAGCGTTAATGATAACTACGTAGTCACCACAGTCAACGTTTGGAGTAAAGTACGGCTTGTTTTTACCACGAAGGTGTGTTGCAACCTCAGTGATTAAACGACCGAAAGTCTTACCTTCAGCATCGATCAAGATCCACTCTTGTTTAATCTGCTCAGGTGTTGCAATTTTTGTAAATTTCATATTGCACCCTTTCTAATTTTTAGTTAGCGGAAGTATAGGGAATTAAACTTAACTGTTACTTAATTTAAGGTTCAAGTAAGCTATTTGGATAAATCTCTCTTTTATCTCTCTCTTTGTGTCTTAAACGTTTGCTTAAAAGTGATATGATACGCCTCAAATTAACATAAGGAAACACGATGACACTATCTAAAGGTATCTTCGCTGCACTCGTTGCATTAACATTGATCTTCTCAGGTTGTGGTGGCGCAAATCCAACACCAACTTCTACAATCGCTAAAGTACAAGAAAAGGGTGAGCTTGTTCTTGGTACATCTGGAAACATGACACCGATGACACGTCAACTTGAAAACGGTGACGTTGTTGGTCTTGACATCGATCTTGCAACAGTAATGGCAGCGGCACTTAAAGTAAAGCTTACTATTAAGGTTATGCCACTTGACCAACTAGCAACAGCTGTTCAAAACGGTACAGTTGATGTTGTTCTTTCTAACTATACAATGACACCAGAGCGTAACACTAAGGTAGCATTTGTTGGTCCATACCTTACATCAGGAAAGTGTCTAGTAACAAAAATGCCAGACCTTGCTAACGCTAAGAAAGATGAGCTTGCAGACAAGAACAATAATCTTGTTGTTATCGAAGGTTCTACAAGTGAAGCATTTGCTAAAGCACTTATGAAAAAAGCAACGATCATTCCAGCTAAGTCACAAGATACTGCTGTTGAGATGGTTCGTAATGGTAAAGCTGATGCAATGCTAACAGACTTCCCTATCTGTCAGTCAACTGTTATCAACAACCCAGATGACAACTTTGTGTCAATCTTTTCACGTTTAACATATGAGCCTATCGGTATCGCTGTTAACGGTAATGATGCACACTTCATCAACTGGACACAGAACTTCCTTGACCGTATGGAAAAGACAGGTTACCTTGCTGTTCTTGGGCAGAAATGGATGTCTATCCCTGCACAGTAATCACTGTACATAACACGATGAGGCCTCTGCCTCATCACACTTCTTCTTTTAATACTTCTTTTTTAGCGTTCACATTTCATTTTACTTATTTGCAAAACCAACGTGCTTAAACGCCATTGACCTCATCCCAGATCCTAATATGTAAACGATCGCTATACGTATAGCCCTTAACCTTACAGTACTCTATAAGCGGTTCAGCATTACGTTCTACTTCAGCCTTAGAGCCACCTACCGGCATGCAGTAGACCTGAGTGTTTGGAGCGTGAGCAATGATCTCTTCGATCTGCTCATCAAGACCTATGTTAATAGAGTCAGCATCGATAGAGAACTTAAAAAAGGCCTCTTTAGAGTTAGTCGCTAAAGAGAAAATTGTATTAGCTTTAATCCGTTTGTTATAGGCTTCACCACTGTTTTCTAGTTTTACAGAAAGGGCAAAGACACAAGCTTTATAAACAGAAAACTGCTCAAAGTCAACGGTCATAGAACCATTGGTCTCAAAGGTAACACGCAGTCCTCGCGCTATCATCGCTTCTAAAAAAGCAACAAAGATAGGATCATCCGCATACATCAACGGTTCACCACCTGTTAGAACAATATCGACGTTAGAAGGAAGATCGTAAAGGTCTAAAATCGAAACAAGTTGTTCAGCTGTAGCAATCTCTATCCAGTTATTTGAAAAGTGTTCACGGTTAACGGCATAAACCGTATCACAGCCCACGACTTCAATACCATTTGGTGCTGTTTGTGAGCAGGCAAAGCCTTCACAACGCATATTGCAACCACCAAAACGAAGAAAGAGTGAAGGCACACCCACATAACGTCCCTCACCCTGTATAGAAAAAAAATGTTCTACGAGGTAAATCAAAAGGTTACCTTTTGATTTAGGGAAGAGGGAAGAGGGAATGGGGAAGAGTGTTGAAGATTAAACATTTTGACTCTTTCTATGTTTTATAAGACCCTGTAGCATTTTTTTAACCTGATCATTTTTATCTATAACCTGTTCGATATTCGCATACTGTAAATTACTAGCAATCATCAATTGCGTTTCCACTTCTGAACAAGAACCTAATGCAATATATAAGAACTGTATAAACTCTTTATTACCTTGTCTTGCCGCACCTTCTGCAATATTAGAAGGTATCGAAACAGAAGCTCTTCTAAGCTGGTTAGTCAAACCAAACTTCTCTTCATTTGGAAAGTGATAGGACAAAGCATAAATGTCTGTAACTAATTCAATCGCTAATTGCCAAACAGTTAATTGCTTATGCATCTCTTCCCTCTTTACTATTTACTCTTCCCTGATTTTACTCTGTAAAATCATCCACCAGTCTCATAAAAAGCACGTGTTGAAGACTCACCATCTTCTTCTGACCATCTATTTTTCTCGGGCTTAGTTCGTACTACCTCTTTTAAAACTGCAGCTGCAGTTTTAATGTCACCCTTACGGATGGCTTCACGGATGCTCATCGCTTCATCGAAGTACAGACAAGGGATAAGGTCTCCCTCTGCCGTAATTCTAATGCGATTACACGTTGAACAGAAGTCATCTTTATACGGCTCGATAATACCAAAACGGTATCCATCTTCAGTCTTGTAGTAATGTGATGGGGACTGTGACTCTAGACCTTCATCTGTGTAACTGTAACGCTCTTCTATGAGAGAAAGCAACTCATCACTCTTCATCCCTTTAATGTCTACGGCAGCGTGAACGTTTTCCATGTACTCTATAAAACGTACTGTCATATTACGATCTCTACAGTACTCTAAGATGTCAAGGATCTCTGTCTCGTTCATCCCTTTCATAGGGACAACATTGACCTTGACTTTTAGCCCCACTTTAAGCGCTTCATCTACACCATCAAGAACATTTTTAAGTACATCTTTTTGTGCGATCTTCTCTGCTACTTCAGGGATCAGTGAATCTATGGAGACATTAATACGTTTGAGTCCAGCATCTTTTAACTTCTGCGCGGCACCTTTTAGTAAGAAAGCGTTTGTTGTCATCGCAAGATCGATACTCGGTTCATAATCGTAGATCATCTTGATGAACTTGTCGAGATCTTCACGGAGCAGTGGTTCACCACCGGTAATACGGATCTTGTTGATCCCCTCATCGATGCAGACCTTCATAAACTCAAACATATCTTCAAAGCTAAGAAGGTTCTCTTTTGGTACCCATGAGAAGGGCTTTTCTGGCATACAATATTGACAGCGGAAGTTACAGCGCTCAGTCACAGAGACACGGATATAGTTGACCTCTCGGTTATAACTGTCGATTAGTTTTTTCATAATGATTCACTTTATACTCTAATGCTGAAAGAGTATCTAATATTTTATATCAGTAGGATTATAGGAGAATATTGCGTTTTTATACTTGATTTTGATTAAGAGAGAAAAGTGGGGTGTGTTGAGAGAGAAGACCTTTCAGTCAACCCCTCAGACAAGGAGAATATAATCGTTATGAAACGAGTTGTTATTTTGTAGAGAATTTGTAGTCTAGTTGTACCCAAGCAAGAGTTGTATCATCACCAGTTACACCATTGCTAGAATCGTCCATGTACATTGCTGCTTTTACAAGTAAGCCAACATTACTAACACCTGGTAGTTTTGTTGAGTAAGCGATATCAAACTCTGAACCGTAAGCATCACCTGCTGAAACACCACTAACTGCAGTTCCATCTGCTGCTGCTGCAAACATATGATAAATACCAATGATCTTACCAGCTGTATCAAACTTGTATCCAGCACGTACGTTTAAGTCAGCAAGACCTGTGCTTGGTGTTCCAAGAAACTGATCAGCCCAACCATTAAACTTATGCTTTGTTGCTAAAGGCGTCTGAAACTGTGATGTATCTGCATCACCAACGTCGGCACCACCAAGGACTTCATAGTTTGCTCCAAGAAGGAAACCACTAATGTTAGCTCCTACATCAATGTTATAGTACATAGAATTTCCAAATGCACTATCAAGCCCTGTTACACCAAACAAGTCATTATCTTGAATTGTCAAAGAAGCTGCTTGTTGCATTGCGAACTCAGCACGATACGTAAGTTTTGAGCTGTCTCCCATTGCGATCTTACCTGTAGCAGATAGACCAAATGTATCACTTGCCGAAGCTAGTAAATATGCATAACCTGTTAACTTAATAGGATCAGCAATCTTATATGATGCGTTTACAGCAACAGAATTTGTTCTACCAGATGCAACTGGATTTGGAGCAATACCACCTAAATTAAAGTAAGTATCACCTCTTGTACCATAACCATCATCACCAATTGCATTAACACCATAAACGTATGCAGCCAAGATACTAAAGTCACCCGCACCATAAGCAACTGCCGCTAGGTCTAGTGTCTGAAAGTTTTGCTTCCAGCCAACTGAACCGATAAAACGTTGGTTGTCAAGGTTAACTGTCTTACGACCAACAATACCTGTTACACCTGCCGCTGTATAAGAGATGTTAGCTTGTGTCATCTTCGCAACATCAAGTTCTCCAGCTCTTTGGTGGTTCTGTTGGTCAAGTGTGTTAAAGTCGTTCACTGAGTTGACTTCGATTGTACCTACAAGACCATCTACCTCTAATAGTTTAC
>Ga0256826_1001459_pt1 | contig 14682 bp, 15 predicted proteins | sample CV79metaG_FD_185975 | JGI IMG/M metagenome (GOLD analysis project Ga0256826, IMG submission 185975) | Hydrothermal vent microbial communities from East Pacific Rise, Pacific Ocean - CV79 | ecosystem: Environmental > Aquatic > Marine > Hydrothermal vents | place: Pacific Ocean: East Pacific Rise...
AGTTGAACATATTCCGAGAGTTCCTCTTGGGTTGGTAGAATTTTAGGAGTCATAAAGGGGTCATCAAGAGCATGGATGATAAGAGTTGGTATTTTTATATTTTTTAAGAACTGTTTAGCTGAACACTTTTTATAATAATCTTCTGCCGATTTAAAGCCATTGATGGGTGCTGTATACTTCTCATCAAACTCCTCTATGGTTTGAATATTTTTAATATCCTCTTGGCTCTGATTAATTAATTTTTGCATATTAAACTGTTGATATTTTTGCAGTAGGGTCTCTTTTAGGGGATTAAGTAGATGTTTCTGATAACGTTTGGAGAATCCTTGATTGATTCGTTTGGCTGTAATGTCTAAATCCATAGGAGCAGAGACCGAGATGGCTGATTTTAGAGGTGTTTTTGAACCATCCTCACCTAAAAGTTTAAGGAGCATGTTTCCTCCAATAGAGTAGCCAACGGCATGGAGCGGACTCTCTTTATATTTCACTTTTAAGTAATTTATCCAAGCTCGTGCATCGGCTGTATCTCCACTATGGTAAGAGCGAGGTAAGAGGTTTGGTTTTCCTGAGCATCCTCGAAAGTGCATAAGAACAGAAGCAAACCCTTTTTTTTCTAATGCCCTCATTAACCCCAATATGTAAGGGGATTTAAAAGAACCTGCTAAGCCATGAAAAAGGATAACAATTGGTTGGTTATCTTTGGGTTTTTGGTTGTGCCAATAGCACTCTACAAAATCTTTATCATACAGTTCAAAATGTTCTATTTGAAAAAGTAATTTTTTCCTTTGTTTTCGAAAAAATGGAGCATATAGGGTCTGTATATGTCTGTTATTTAATGGGTATGTTACTTTAAACATGTTCTTCCTTATAATAATTATAATATTTTACCCTAAAAAAGAATATTCCCATCTCCTTACATTTTTTTTTATTAAAATCACTTCGCAATTTAAGTATTAAGGAAAAAAATGAAAAAGCATGTTGTGGTTTTAGAAGCTGAAGGTGGAGCAGATAAGTGGATTGATGGACATAGACGGGATACTATGCCAATCGTTAAAGCTTTAGAGGAGAAGGGATACGGTGCAGAAGTTCTTTTTTTTAGGGATGCGTGGTTTAATGAAATATTTGATTATATTTTAGAAAAAGCAGACGCTGTTATTGTTAGAATTAACCCAGGGAATCTTCCTAATGGTGAAGCCAAACTATTTGAGATGTTGCGTCAGCTTCATGATAGTGATGTTCAGGTTATGACACACCCTAATACTATGATGCGTTTTGGTGCAAAAGATGCGTTGGCTAAACTATCTGATACCGATTTGGTAACCGATGATACTTATGCTTATTATGACTATGATGAGTTCTTAAAAACCTTTCCAAAAAGTCTTACTTATGGAGCAAGAGTTCTTAAACAGAATCGTGGTTCAACAGGAGATGGTATCTGGAGAGTAGAGGTTGTTGATACAAAAATTGGCTCTTATGAAGCAGGAGATACACTTCCTCTTGATACTGTAATAAAATGTACAGAGGCTGTAGATAACCATGTTGAGTATACTTCTCTTGGAAAGTTTATTAAATTCTGTAAACAGTATATTGAGGGTGAAAATGGAATGTTGGTTGATATGCGATTTATGCCTCGTATTGTAGAGGGAGAGATTCGTATTTTGATGGTGGCTGATAAACCAATTTTTGTTGTTCATAAAAAACCAGTTCAAGAGAAAGATGCCTTCTCTGCAACCATTGCTTCTGGTGCAACATATACCTATTACCAACCAGATGAGTTCCCAGAGCTTGTTGAGAAGTTTGTAAGTTCTATTCCTATGATTTCTGATAAATTGGGAAAAATCAAAAATACACCACTAATCTGGACAGGAGACTTTATGCTTGATACAGATGAAAATGGAGAAGATACCTATGTATTGGGTGAAATGAACTGTTCTTGTGTTGGTTTCTTTAGTCACTTGGATATGGGAATTCAAGAGATGGTAGCAGATGAAGTTATTAAGAGAATCGAAGATAAAGATTAATTGAGTTTTTTATTCTAAATAGGAGGTATATTCTCCTATTTAGGTTCTTCTGTTATAATTCTGTTGTAATTTATTAACAAAGGAACTTATTGATATTATATATACATGGATTTAGAACAACAGTTACATCACATAAAGCAGAACTTCTTACAGACTATTATGGTGTAGAGAATATTTTTATTGCAGACCACTCCATTATTCCAGCTCAAGCAATTCAAGATTTAGAAAAAATTATAGAAGATAAAAAGATTACCTCTATTATTGCCAGTTCACTTGGTGGATATTATGCCACATATCTTAGTGAAAAATATAAGTTGAAAACCGTTCTTATTAACCCTTCTGTAACCCCTTATAGAACATTAAAGAAAGCTATAGGTGACAATGAGAGACAAGATGGTGTTAAATTTGTATGGAAAGAGGAGCATGTTAAGATGTTAGAGGCATTTAAAGTAGAGAACCCTACTATTGAAAATTATTTTTTATTTCTACAAAAAGGTGATGAGGTTTTAGATTATAGGATAGCTTTAGATTTTTATAAAGGTTGTAAACTTGTAATAGAAGAGGGTGGAAACCATAGATTTAAAGGATTTGGACGATTTTTTGATGAGGTTACAGCTTTTTTAAGATTGTAATTTTTGTAAGGTCGATAAATCGACCTTACATGACTAGTGATTAAAAGAAATATCCAACTTTTCCTACAAATCTACCATTTGAAAAAGCACTCTCTGTTGCATAAACTTTTCTATATTCTGCACCTAAAAAGAGCTTTTCTGTTAAATCTTTACGAATACTTACTCCTAAACCTAAATAGGGTACTGTATCATCTCCTTCAACTTTTGTGATTCCAAAACTTGGTCCAACACCAAGATATGTATGCTCTTCTATTTGGTATAAATAGTGAGGATTTGCTTCGAGCGAATACATATCAAAACTATGTTTACTAAATTTGGTTAAAGAGATATTTTGTCTAATGGTATGCTCTGAGGCTTTTACAAGAGGACAGACCAAAGAGAACTCTACTCCATATAAATTTCCACTATTATCATGTTTGTGTAGGTCTGAACTTCCTAAAATAAGTGCTAACCCTTTATTTTTTGGAATATCTGCACTATTGCTAGGAAAAAGTGTCCAATCTTCTGCTTGTGCTGATATGTTGACTCCTAAAATGAAGAGAGAAGAGAGTAGAATTTTTTTCATATATAAACCCTTTATAATTTTTATTTGAGAAGATTATATATAAAATTGAATATATAGTAAAGCAATTAATGATAATCTTCATATATTATTCTAAAATGTAAAGTACCAATTCATCACTAATAAAGTAATTTTTATTAAAGTAAGAAGCCTCTTTTTGGGTTAATTTCTCTTTTTCTACTAAAAAATTGGCTCTTTTCTTCATCTCTTTGTTTAAAATACTCTCTTTTATACCAATATTTGAACGTAATCCTAAAAAGAGTTTTTCTGTTAATATCTCTTCGCTATTAATTGGCTCTTCTAAAATATTTAGAGGTTCTTTTATGTAGAGGTCAATATCTGTTGTTGGATAGTATCGTTTATCTTTTAGAAAACCAACAGCACCAGCACCTACACCCATATAATCTTTTAACTCCCAGTAGCCCTTGTTATGTTGGCTTTGGTATGTTCCAAAGTTTGATATTTCATAATGTTCAAAGCCATGTGCTTTAATTTTATCTGCCACAAAAAAGGCTAACTCATCATCCTCTTGACGAACTGTTGGGGTTGATGCAAATTTTGTTCCCCCTTCGATGGTTAACTCATAGGCTGAAATATGGTCTATGGGGAGTTGAAATGCTTGGTTGATGTCTGATTCTAAAAGCTCTTTGGTATCGCCTTGATAGTTATATATAAGGTCAATTGATAGATGTTTGAAACCAATTTTTTTGGCACTCTTTACAGCTCTTATTGCATCTTTTGGAGAGTGGCTTCTGTTTAGGGCTTTTAATTTATTTTTATTGAAGCTTTGAACACCAAATGAGATACGATTTATGCCCAATTTATACATTCCTTCTAGCCAGATTTCTGTGGCAGAATTTGGATTGGCTTCTGTGGTTATTTCAGCATTTTTTTTGATAAAAGGTTTTAACAAATCAAAAATAGGTTGATAGAGTTTGGGTTGAATGGTAGAGGGGGTTCCTCCTCCAATAAAGATGGTATCTATAGAGGCTTTAGTCGCTTTAAATCTTTTTAACTCATATTCCAATTGCTTTTTTAAAGCAATCATATACGATTTTCGCGTATCAAATTTGTCAACATAGGAGTTAAAAGAGCAGTAGTGACATTTTGAATCACAGTAAGGGATATGAATATATAGAAGCATTGGTTACACCATTTATTAATCAAGATTTAGGTAGAATTTTAGCGAAATAATGATGAAAGATGAGTAATAGAAATGGCAACAAAAAAGCGTTATCGCCCAAATGTTGCAGCTGTTATACTCTCTTCAGATTATCCACAGAGATGTGAATTTTTTTTAGGTAAACGTTCTGATGTAAAGAACACGTGGCAGTTCCCACAAGGTGGCATCGATAAGGGTGAGACCCCAAGAGAAGCATTGATGCGTGAACTACAAGAGGAGATAGGTTGTTGTGATGTGGATATTATTGCAGAGTATCCCTATTGGATAAGCTACGATTTTCCTATTGGGACAGTTGCTCGTAAGATGTATCCTTTTGATGGGCAGACTCAAAAATATTTTTTGGTTCAATTACACAATTGTGCTCAGATTAAATTGGATGATTACCACGAACCTGAGTTTGAAGACTACATGTACGTAGAGTATAAACAGTTGTTAAAGAAGGCAACTTATTTTAAAAGGCATGTCTATAGACGTGTGATAGAACATTTTGTAAGAGAGGGGCATATAGTTAATGTTAATAGTGCATAAGTATGGCGGAACAAGCGTTGGAAGCTTAGAGAGAATAGAGAACGTGGCAACACGTGTAGCAAAAGCAAGAGAAGAGGGTAATGATATTGTTGTTGTTGTCTCTGCCATGAGTGGAGAGACCAATAAATTGATTGAGTATGCAAATAATTTCTCTTCGACACCTGCTAAGCGTGAGATGGACATGCTTTTAAGCTCGGGAGAGAGAGTAACAGCGTCACTGTTGGCAATAGCTTTACAAGAGCGTGGAGTTGATGCTATTGCTATGACAGGTAGACAAGCAGGTATTTTAACCGATAGTAATCATACCTATGCACGGATTGAATCAATTGATTCAAAGCCAATGCAATCAGAGATTGACAAAGGAAAAGTAGTTGTTGTTGCAGGTTTTCAAGGTATCAATAGAGATGGTGCAGTAACAACATTGGGTCGAGGTGGTTCAGACCTCTCTGCTGTAGCGATTGCAGGAGCATTACATGCAGATGCTTGTGAAATATATTCGGATGTTGATGGAATTTACACCACTGACCCAAGAATAGAGCCAAAAGCTAAAAAAATGGATTTTGTCTCTTATGACGAGATGTTAGAGTTGGCTTCTTTAGGGGCAAAAGTTCTACAAAATCGTTCAGTAGAGTTGGCAAAGAAGTTAAATGTTAAAATGATAGCAAAGAGTTCATTCAGCGATGCAGAAGGAACAGTAATTGGAGAGGAGACAGAAGATATGGAAGCAGTTTTAGTAAGTGGTATCGCATTAGATAGAAATCAAGCAAGGGTAACAATTAGAGAGGTTTCAGACAAGCCTGGAATCGCTGCCGAGATTTTTTCTAAGTTGGCAGAAGAGGGTATTAATGTAGATATGATTATTCAAAATGCTTCTACCACTGATGGTACAACAAACTTAGGATTTACTGTACCTACTTCTGAAATAGAACAGGCAAAAGCTGTTATAGAAGCATTTGATCACGATATAGGTCAAATGGATTTAGATGATTCTGTATGTAAAGTATCGGTTGTTGGTGTTGGAATGAAGTCTCATACTGGTGTTGCTGCGACAGCTTTTTGTGCTTTAGCCGATGAGAATATCAATATTGAGATGATTTCAACATCAGAGATTAAAGTATCTATGATTGTTTCAGAAAAATATGCTGAATTGGCTGTTCGTACACTTCATGCAAGTTATAATCTCGATAAATAATGACATCCCTTTTAAATTGGACGTTAGAGACCATTAGAGAAGAGGACTCCTCTTTCTCTTGGATGGAGGAGTGCCGTTATGATTGGGTTCCTATTGTCCAAAGTGCTGTCTCTAAAATTTTAGAGGGGCAGACTATTTTAATTTTAACCGATGAATCAAGAGGTTGGTATGCCAAATATGTGGCACATAAAATTAATAATCTACAAAACGAGAGACCTTTTCTTCCTATTTACACATTAAAATCTATGTTTACCAATCTAGACAAGATGGAGAATACCCAAGAGTTAGATTTACTAGAAGATATGTTAGAAATCTCTTATCCTAATGGATATTTTATTTGGTATATCGGTTCTGCTGATAGTATGTATACCAAGTTCACATTTAGAAGTGAAGAGAATCTTTTATGGATTATTGATGGAGATGTTCCCAACAGTTTCTATTTAAAAAATGGTGGTTCATCGTTAGATATTAAGATGATTCAGCTCTTTAAACTCTTTAATAAAACCATAGATGCAGCCCTTTTTGGCGAAATTACACTGGACTAACATGCGTTTGGCTTCTGGTATTATTATTACCCAACAGAGCGAAGATGTAGTCGCTCAACTCGAATCAAAGCGTACCACAGAACTTTTTACTTTTATTTCAAATAGAGATGATAAAGGTAAAACTAAAGAGTTTTTAGTAGAACAAGCCCAAGAAGCAATAGCCAAAGCTTATATAGCTTCTGAAAATTTAAACTACATCATTTTAATTGCTCCAAGATTCTCTGAAATAGCTCAAAATAGGCTTCTGAAACTCTTAGAAGAGCCTCCCAAAAATAAAGCTTTTATTCTCATAACCGAATCAAAGTCAGCTCTATTAGATACCATATTATCAAGAATGCCCGTAACCATCTTACACGACAGCGAAGAGGCAAAAGCTTTTAGTTTAGATTTAGAAAATCTGAATTTATCAAAAGTATATCAGTTCATACAAGAGAATAATAGAATATCAGCCGTTGAGTGTAAAGTTTTGATTGAAAAAATCTCTTTAGGTGTAATGAAATCAGGCAAGTTTAGATTAGATAAAACTACATTAGAGATGTTTTCTAATGCTATAAAAGCTTTGGAGGTTGGGTCGCCTAGTAGTTTTGTTTTGAGTGGGATTTTGTTGAAGTTGTTGAGTGTGAAGAGATAGGTTCGATTTATCGACCACAAATTGAGACAAATACCTATTTAATGGTCGGTAAACCGACCCTACGCGATAAGCCCATAATTAGATGTTTATAGATTAAATTTCTCTTAGGTTGATGCGTATGCGATAAAATCGAACCTACGGATTTAAAAATATATTAGAGGACAAAATGTACATTTATCAAGTTAATAATATCAAAGAGAGAAGCAAATTCCTAAAAACCCTAAAAGTCCACGGTGGAGGCATCCCCATAATGGCAAAAAAGATGGAGCTTTTAACCTTTTATATTAAAGATTTAAAAACTCCTGCTGTAAATATACTCAAACAAGATGCTTTGAGTATTGGTGCAGAGTTGGCTACTCCTTCGGGGGTTATTATTTGTGAGCATGATAAATATGATTGTCTGCTTATTGGGACTCGAAAACATATAGAGATTTTATCTAAGAAGGAGTTGGCTCAACCGTTTGGGCTTAAAAAATTGGCTTTGGAATTGCAACAGTTTTTGAAAGTAAAAGAGCATTCTGTTAAGATAATGGGAATTATTAATGCCAATGATGATAGCTTTTTTTCGGGTTCTCGGTTTATGGATAGTGATGCAATTGAAGAGATTAGGCAGATGGTAGAAGATGGTGCTGATATTATTGATATTGGGGCTGTTTCTAGTCGTCCTAATGCTGATGAGGTTTCTGAAAGTTTGGAGTTGGAACGGATAAAGCCTATTTGTGATGTTATAAAAGCTGAAAAACTTTATGAACAAGCCTCTTTTTCAATTGACTCTTACACTCCTAGTGTGATTGAGTATGCTCTGAAGAGTGGATTTAATTTGGTTAATGATATTACTGGGGCTTCTAATGATGAGGTTATAAAATTGGCTGTTGAGTATGGGGCAAAGCTTTGTATTATGCACATGCAAGGTACACCACAAACGATGCAAAAAAATCCACACTATGATGATGTAATGGTTGAAGTCTCTCAGTTTTTTGAAGAGAGAATAGCTAAATCTGAATCTTTTGGAATGAAACGAGAGGATATTATTTTAGATGTGGGAATAGGGTTTGGAAAAACTTTGGAGCATAACCTAATGCTTTTACGAAATATGAGACACTTTAAAAAGTTTGGTTGTGAGGTTTTGGTGGGGGCTAGTCGGAAATCTATGATTGATAAGATTATATCTACACCAACCGAAGAGAGGTTGGCTGGAACTTTAGCTATTCATTTGAGAGTTGTGGAGAACGGGGGAGCTTCTCTAGTTCGGTGTCATGATGTGAAGGCTCATCAACAGGCTTTTGCTGTTTGGGACTCTCTTTCCATTTAGTACAATTAAATGGTTCATACTTTAGACAAGATTTCTCGGTACATGAAGGAGGAGCCTCTGGGGTTTCTGTTCTGCTACAACTGTTGCAACCATCAAACCACTCTAAACAGTTTTTTGGAATGGTTGAATTGGTTTGAGAGGAAGAATTTTTAATTACCTCTTTCTTAACTCCTCTATCAAAAGTGATTTTACTGATAGATTTGGAAATCTTATATCCCAACGCGTAGTATGCCATCTCTTTTGTTCCTAGCTCTTTGCTGTTTCTTCCTATTTTTATTATTATACTTTTTTCATCACCCATTGGTTTATCAACCAATAGAACGGTTGAACCTGAAGCTTCGGTAATTCGATAGAGTAAAAAGTTATATTTTGTAAAATCTATTTTTTTTAATTTTAAAGCATTTAAAAAGTTATCTTGATTGTTCCAATTTTTTTGAAGTTTTATCTTTTCTATAAACTTATTAAACTCTTTTTGAGAGCTGATTAATGTTGTGTCAAAATTACTATAACCTTGTTCCCTAACAGGAATAGCAATTCGTGCAATACGCTTAATATTTAACTCTTTTAGAGGTTTCTTTTCGATGGTGTTTAAAATAATACGATCTTTGGCACAAGAGGCTAAAAAGAGAGAAAGTAATGAGATAAAAATAAGACGCAACATAGTTTTTCCTTTTTGGTTTGTTTATATTATATCATATTCTTTACCATTTTTCTTAAATCTATGATATACTAAACTTATGATAAAAAATATACTTATACTAATGGTTCTTCTTGCTGCTGCTTTTTTAATTACAGTTTATTATAAAAAAAGTTCGATAAAACTTGAAAATAACAGAGTGATTATAAATGTTAAAGATAAAAGTGTATTTTTAGATTATAACTTGAAAAAATCAGAGAATGTTACATTTTCAAACTTGAATATTGTTCAAAAAGAGTTGGATTTAAATGGGCAAACTGCTTTTTTAGAGATTGCAATAGCAGACGCTTTGTATCAATTTAGTGGAAAAACAGAGTTTATTGTTAAAACAGTGTTTGAAGCTAAAAAAATAAATAAAATCTTCTCTATCAATGGTCTGAAAGCGATAGAAGTGGTTTTGAAAAATGATAAAGTTTTAAACCTTTTTGTAGATGATAATGATATGAAAACGTTAACATTTTTTTATGGGCTACCAACAGACATTTTTCTTAAAACTGTAGAGAGATTACAGGGGAGAGAATCCAAACTGTTGTATCAAAAGAATATAGAACCGTTGGCTCATGCAGAAAGCCATTGGAGTGTAGTACATAATGACATAGATGGTGTTATGGAGTCGATAGATTATTAGATAGAGGATAAAAAATGAGTTCAAAAAAAGTGTATATTGTTTCGGGTGCAGGGTTGTCTGCCGAGTCGGGAATTAAGACTTTCAGAGGTTCTGATGGTATGTGGGAAAATTATAGTATTGAAGAGGTCTGTTCTACTTCTGGATGGATGAGAGATAGAAAAAAAGTAACAAATTTTTATGATGATAGACGGGCAGAATTGGAGCATAAAAAACCAAATTATGCACATCTAAAGTTGGCAGAATTGAAGAAAAAATATCCTAATAATATATTTATGCTTACACAGAATATTGATAATCTCTTGGAACAGGCAGGTTGTAAAGAGGTGGTTCATCTTCATGGAACATTAACCGATTTACGTTGTGAGAGATGTAATCTAATTTTTAATATAGGTTATGAACGACAAGGAGATAGGGTTTGTCCAAATTGCTCTTCAACTGTTGTTCGTCATAATGTGGTAATGTTTGGAGAACCTGCACCCGATTATGTCTATTTGAATAGGCTCTATAATGAAGCAGATATGATTGTGGTTATTGGAACAAGTGGACAAGTAATTGATACAGCTTATATGGCACAGTTGGTTGATTACTCTATTTTAAATAATTTGGATATTGATGTAAACCATGACCAATACTTTACCAAGCTTTTTTATAAACCTGCTACCAAAGCGATAGATAATATTTCTGAATTGATAGAGGAGTTTTTGGTATAGATGGGGTTTTTTAAAAAAATTATATTTTTAATTCTCTTTGGAACACTCTTGTATGCTCTGCTTGTTCGTCATAACAATAATATTGCAGAGACCTCATCGGCGTATATATACTCTAATCTTTCTAATGTTCCTAGTAAAAAAGCACTTCTTCTGTTGGGAACAAGTAAATATTTAAGGGGTGGACATATCAACTACTTTTATAAATATCGTATTGATTCTGCTGTAAAACTTTTTAAGGCAGGAAAAGTTAAAGCCATTCTTGTCTCGGGAGATAATGGAGATAAGTATTATGATGAACCAACTACCATGCACGATGATTTGGTAGCAAGAGGAGTCCCCTCTAAATACATTACCTTAGATTATGCAGGTTTTAGGACATTGGACTCTATTGTACGTGCCAAAGCAATCTTTGATTTGGATGATTATATTATTGTTTCTCAACGTTTTCATTTAGAGAGAGCCATCTATATAGCCCATGCAAAGGGGCAAAAGGTGATTGGTTTTGTTGCTAAAGATTTTAAAAATACAGTTTGGGCAAAACGTATGGAACAGAGAGAACTTTTAGCACGAGCCAAAGCTTTTATTGATTTATATATTTTAAAAAAAGAGCCAAAATTTTATGGCTCAAAAGTTAAAGTTAATTATAAATAGGATTGATTATGTCAACCTACAACCCCATTTGAAAAATCGCTTGTACTCGCTAAGCCTTGAGATGACAATTCGATGGTGAAACCTACTGGCATGTATAAACTTTCCTTTACCCAAATAGATACCTACGTGGTTAACCCCTTTATGGTGTTGTGAGTTAAAAAATACCAAGTCACCTTTTTTTAGATAAGCACGTTTAGAGACTTTCATTCCCATCTTTGCTTGGTTCCATGAGTTACGTGGTATTTTAATTCCATTTCGTTTAAATACCTCTTTTGTAAAACCTGAACAGTCATATCGGTAGGGTCCATTTCCTCCCCATTTATATTTTTTTCCAAGTTTTGATTTAGCAATATGGGCAATCCATGTACGAGCAGAAGCCTTTTTGTGTTTATACTCTTTTGCTTGAAGAGTGGACAGAGAGATAATGAGTAACACTATAATTAAATTTATTTTTTTATATATCATTAAAGTTCCTTTGTTTTAAAAAAATTCACGCATTTTACAAATTATGGTATTAATTCAAGTTTAAATGGTAAATAGTAAAAAATAAACACTATAAGGTGTGTAAAAAAATACTTTATAGAAGCTGAATCTTTACTTTATAAGTATGAGATGATAAAATTTCAGACAAATACTTTTTAGAATAGAGATAATAGATGACTCAATCCATATATAAAGAAAAAATAGAAATTTTGAAGAGATGGGCATCTGCCTATTATGTAGATGATAACCCAATTGCAACAGATGAAGAGTATGATAAGCTCTACCATGAGGTGTTGGATTATGAAACCAAAAATCCTGCGGATATTGCTGAAGATTCTCCGACTAAAAGAGTGGGAGGTGTGGTTCGTGAAGAGTTCACAAAAGCAGAGCATATTAAACGTATGTGGAGTATGGAAGATGTCTTTACTCAAGATGAGGTAGAGGAGTGGATTAACCGAACAGTTAAAAATATAGGGGTTACCCCTTATGTTTGTGAGCCAAAATTTGATGGAGCAAGTATGAACCTGCTTTATGAGAATGGTAAATTGGTTCGAGCCATAACACGAGGTAATGGTGTGGTTGGCGAAGAGGTAACAGAGAATGTTCGAACCATCCGTTCTGTCCCTTTGACTATTGATTATAATGGGATAATTGAGATTCGAGGGGAAGTTGTTATTCGAAAAGATGATTTTGAAATTATTAACAAAGAGAGAATTGCAAATGAAGAGAACCCCTTTGCTAATCCAAGAAATGCTTCGGCAGGAAGTCTAAGACAGTTAGATTCTGCTGTGACAGCAAAGCGTAGATTGGTTTTTTATCCATGGGGATTAGGAGAGAACAGTTTAGAGCATAAGAATCTTTCAGAGAAGATGGCATATATTTACAGTTTAGGTTTTTTAGAACCACCTTACCGTAAATCATGTAATACAATTGAGGATATAGAAAATTTTTATCATTTTTTAATTTCTAAGCGTGATGAGATTTCAATGATGATGGATGGAATGGTTATTAAAGTCGATGATGTGGTTAAACAGGAGCAGTTGGGGTATACGGTAAAAGTTCCCAAATGGATGTGTGCCTATAAATTCCCTGCTGTAGAGAAAGTAACTAGGGTTAATGACATCACCATTCAGGTTGGAAGAACAGGTGTTTTAACACCTGTAGCAGAGGTTGAACCTGTTGATTTAGATGGGGCAATGATTGCAAGAGCAACACTTCATAACTTTGAAGAGATAGAGCGAAAAGGTTTAAAAATTGGGGACAGTGTTATTATTATCCGTTCAGGAGATGTGATTCCTAAAATTACCAAGGTTCTAGAGGATAGACGAGATGGAACGCAGAGAGAGATTGTTCGCCCAACCGTTTGTCCTACTTGTAATTCCGAAGTTTTAGATGAGGGAACATTGATTAAGTGTCAAAATTTGGATTGTCCTGATAGAGTTGTAAACTCTATTATTCATTTTGCAAAAAAGAGTTCTATGAATATTGATGGTTTAGGTTCACGTATTGTTGAGATTTTAGTACAAGAGGGGAAAATTAAAGATATTTTGGGACTCTATAGCTTAAAATATGAAGATTTAGAGGGGTTAGAAGGTTTTAAAGAGAAGAGAATTAATAAACTACTTGATTCTATTGCAAATACAAAAGGAACAACCTTAGCGAGATTACTCTCTGCCATGGGTATTGAACATATAGGCGAAGTTGCAGGGAAATCTATTGCTTTAGAGTTTGGGTTGCGTGTTGTTGATGTAAGAGAAGAAGAACTTATTGAGATTGATGGTATTGGTGTTGAGATGGCAAAATCATTTGTGGAGTTTATGAGGGTTAATCATGATTTTGTTTTAAAACTGTTTGATAAAGTAGAACCTACAGTAGAAGAGAAAATAAAAATTGAAGAGAATCCTTTTAAAGATAAAAGAGTAGTACTTACTGGAACCATGTCGGTTGGTAGAGGAGTTATTAAAGAACTTATAGAGAAATTTGGTGCAAAAGTGAGTGGTTCTGTTAGTAAAAATACAGACTATTTAATCTATGGAGCAGATGCAGGTTCAAAGTACGACAAGGCTATTAAATTGGGGGTAAAAACTTTAACAGAAGGGCAGATGAGAGAGATGCTCTGAAAATAACTCCACCACCTAAAGGGGGTGGTTAAATAATATTTTATAATAGATTAATTAATAACTTTTTTTCTCTGTAAGTTGATTGAATTTCTCTTTATAGATTTGTGTATAACTTACTTTGGCATCTGCAAGAGATTCTGTTAAAATAGGATCTTCTTTTTTCCCATCTTCTAAGACTCTACTCCATATAATAACCCGTTTACCATAAGAACGGAGAACCACTAGTTTTAAACGTTGACCTTCTGTGATTAATGTAATGTTGTCATTAAGTGTAGTTGTTGTTCCTTTATCAATAACTTTATTTAAAAAAGTCCCATTTTTATAGCGAAAAATTCCAAAAATTCCATCTGAAGCTTTTGCTTTTTCATCTTGTACAGCATAGTAGTATCCAAAGTTGGTATCATCAAGTTTTTCTATGACCATATAGGCTTTAGCCACACTTTTGTAGTGATCGGTTCCTGTTTCGAGTTCATACTCTCCTGATATATCAGGAGCAATCAATTTATTCTCATCATAAGTTGTTCTACTTTCTAACATTTTAACTTGTGGCGAGATAGGAAGAGCAGAGGAAGAAGCTGTTTTATTCGTTTTCGAATGATTGTCTGGTGAAGGCGGGACTGTACATCCTAGCATGATAAGAGAGAGTATAAGGGTTAAAATAACAGGCATTGAAGCTCCTATTGTATGAATTTTTTCTAAATCTTTGAAGTATAGTACAGAAAAGATAATGAAAAATAAATGATAAATTGCAAAAATATAAAAAAAATATATAAAAATGGTTTTTTCT
>Ga0256826_1001460_pt1 | contig 14680 bp, 14 predicted proteins | sample CV79metaG_FD_185975 | JGI IMG/M metagenome (GOLD analysis project Ga0256826, IMG submission 185975) | Hydrothermal vent microbial communities from East Pacific Rise, Pacific Ocean - CV79 | ecosystem: Environmental > Aquatic > Marine > Hydrothermal vents | place: Pacific Ocean: East Pacific Rise...
ATATTAAAGTAGCAGAAGCTGCTAAAGTGATAGAAAACTCACAAAGAGATATTAATATCGCTTTTGTGAATGAGTTAGCAATAATTTTTAATAAACTTGATATTGATACAGATGCAGTACTTGAAGCAGCAGGTACAAAATGGAACTTTTTACCATTTCGCCCAGGTTTAGTAGGAGGGCACTGTATAGGTGTTGATCCTTATTACCTCACATATAAAGCACAAGAGGTAGGTTATAACCCAGAGATAATTTTAGCAGGTCGTCGTCTAAATGATAATATGGGTATCTATGTAGCCAATCAAGTGATTAAGCTTATGATAAAAAAAGGGCAAAAGGTAGAGGGTGCTAAAGTACTGGTACTAGGTATCACTTTTAAAGAAAATTGTCCAGATATTCGTAACTCAAGAGTTATAGATGTTATTAAAGAGTTAGAAGATTTTGGTTGTAGTGTAGATGTTACTGACTATTGGGCAGATGTAGAAGATGTAAAACATGAATATAACTTAGTACTTAAAGAATCGTGTAGTTATGATGATTATGATGCTGTGGTACTGGCTGTGGCTCACGATAGATACAAGTCTTTAGCATTTGATAATAAAAAACAAGTAGTCTATGATATAAAATCTATATTAGATAATGCAGATGGAAAACTATAATGAGTGAATTTGACAAATTATTACAGAGATTTAAAGTAGAACAAAAAACATGGCTTGTGACAGGAAATGCAGGTTTTATAGGTTCTAATGTAACAGAATTTTTACTGAAACACAATCAAAAAGTTGTAGGACTAGATAACTTCTCTACGGGGTATCAACATAATATTGATGATATACTTCACTCTGTAGGAGAGGAGTTAGCAGATAATTTCACCTTTATAGAGGGTAATACTTGGGATATAGATACTTGTAAAAAAGCGTGTGAAGGTGTTGATATAGTACTACATCAAGCTGCACTTGGTTCAGTTCCTCGTTCTATAGATGATCCTATTACTTCTAATCGTTCTAATATTACAGGTTTTCTCAATATGCTCACTGCTGCAAAAGATGCAGGGATTAAACGTTTTGTATATGCTAGTTCTAGCTCTGTGTATGGAGACTCTAAAGAGCTACCTAAAGTAGAAGAGCGTGTAGGTGATGTACTCTCTCCTTATGCTGCTATGAAAAAAACCAATGAGATTTATGCTAATGTTTTTCAAAAAACTTATGGCATGGAGACTCTAGGTTTACGTTACTTCAATGTTTTTGGACGAAGACAAGATCCAAATGGTGCGTATGCAGCAGTGATTCCTAAATGGGTAGGTTCTTTACTTGAAGGCGAAGATATCTATATCAATGGAGATGGAGAGACAAGTCGTGACTTTACATATATAGATAATGTTATACAGATGAATCTTCTTGCAGGAACTACAGATAATGCTGAAGCTTTTGGTGAAGCTTTTAATGTTGCAGTTGGTGGAAGAAACACACTTAACGAACTTTATGCACTTATCAATAAAGAGTTAAAAGTGCATATCGATACATTTACAGAGCAAAAAGCTATCTATAGAGACTTTAGAGCAGGAGATATACGCCACTCTAATGCTGATATCTCTAAAGCAAAGTCTATAGTAGGTTATCTACCATCTCATGATATTTATCAAGGTATGGAAGAGGCTATAGAGTGGTATATCGTGAATAGAAAAAAATGATTTTAGTTACAGGTGGAGCAGGATATATCGGTTCTCACACACTTATATCTCTGCATGAAGCAGGTTATGAGTTTGTAGTATTTGATAACTTATCTAACTCTTCTAAAGAGTCTTTAAATAGAGTATCTAAAATAATCAAAAAAGATATCATCTTTGAAGAGGGAGATATTAGGGATAGTGTATCTTTAGAAAGAGTATTTAAAAAATATACAATAGATGCTGTTATTCACTTTGCAGGACTTAAATCTGTTGGAGAGTCTGTAGTAAATCCACTTGAATATTATGATAATAATGTAAATGGTACTTTAGTATTACTTTCGGTAATGCAAAAATACTATTGTTATCAAATAGTATTTTCTAGTTCTGCTACAGTTTATAATGAAATAGATAGTGATGATTATAAAGCATTAGAAGAGAATGACCCCATAGGAAATACTACAAATCCTTATGGTACATCGAAATATATGATAGAGAGAATTCTTCAAGATTTGTATATAAGTAATAATAATTTTAAAATAGTTATTTTAAGATATTTTAATCCTGTGGGTGCAGATAGCTCAGGAACAATAGGTGAAGACCCAAAAGGTATACCTAATAATCTTATGTCTTTTATATCACAAGTAGCTGTAGGAAAAAGAGCATCTTTAAATGTATTTGGTGGAGATTATAATACTTCTGATGGTACGGGAGTAAGAGATTATATTCATGTTGAAGATCTCGCATTAGGACATTTGAAAGCATTAGATAAAATATCTACGATAGAAGAGCCCTTAATTGTAAATTTAGGTACAGGAAAAGGTTATACTGTACTTGAGATAATAAAGTATTTTAAAAAAGCATCAAATAAGCAAATAGAATATAAAATAGTAGAAAGAAGAGCAGGAGATATAGCAAAATGCTATGCTAATCCTCGTTATGCTCAAGATATTTTAGGTTGGAGTGCTACTAAAACTATTGATGATATGTGTAGAGATAGTTGGAGATGGCAGATGAATAATCCTGAAGGATACGAAAAATTAAAAGATAAGAAAAGGAAATAAATTATGTCCAAAAATTTTGCACTCATTGGAGCCTCAGGCTATATCGCACCAAGACATATGAAAGCCATAAAAGAGACGGGGAATGAGTTAGTTGCTGCTCTTGATCCTTACGATGGGATTGGAATTATGGATAGTAATTTTCCTCAAGCAGACTTTTTTACAGAATTTGAACGTTTTGATAGGTTCGTAGATAAGTGGAGAAGAGATACAGGAAAAAAGATTGACTATATGTCTATCTGTTCTCCAAATTATCTGCATGATTCTCATATACGCTTTGCACTTAAAAGTGGAGCTGATGCTATTTGTGAAAAACCCTTAGTATTGAACCCTTGGAATATTGATCAATTAAAAATAATAGAAGAAGAGACAGGACAAAAAGTTTATAATATTTTACAACTTAGGCTACATCCTTCTATTGTTGCCCTAAAAGAGAGAGTTACTAAAGAGTTGTTAGAGAATCCAAATAGAGTTTATGATATTGATCTAACATATCTTACTAGTCGTGGAAAGTGGTATTTTATCTCATGGAAAGGAGATCACGATAAATCTGGAGGGATTGCATCTAACATAGGTGTACACTTTTACGATATGCTTACATGGATATTTGGTGCTGTAGAGGAGAATGTTGTTCATGTAAAAACTCCAGATTGTAATGCTGGTTCTTTTAGACTAAAACATGCTAATGTACGCTGGTTTCTCTCTATTAATTATGATTATATTCCACAAGAAGTAAAAGAGACGGGACAACGAACATATAGAAGTATTACGGTTGATAATGAAGAGATAGAGTTTAGTGGAGGATTTACAGACTTACATACAAGAAGCTATGAAGAGATACTAAAAGGCAATGGCTTTGGGCTTGATGAAGCGTATGGTTCTATCTCTACAGTCTCTACTATTAGAAATTTAGAGGCTATTGGACTTCAAGGGAACTATCATCCCTTTTGTAAAAAGGTACTTAGATAATGCATAACTATTTTGCACATGATACAGCTATTATAGATGATGGAGTAGCTATCGCTAACAAGACAAAAATTTGGCATTTTTCACATATATTATCAGGTTCAGATATAGGAGAGAACTGTTCTTTTGGTCAAAATTGTGTAGTAGGTCCTAATGTCAAAGTAGGTAAGGGAGTTAAAGTACAAAATAATATCTCTATTTATGAAGGTGTTGAAGTAGAAGATGATGTTTTTTTGGGTCCCTCCATGGTATTTACTAATGTAATAAATCCTAGAGCATTTATTATCCGTCGTGATGAGTTTAAAAAAACACTACTCAAAAAAGGCTGTTCTATTGGAGCCAATGCAACGATTGTCTGTGGAGTTACTATAGGTGAATATGCACTTATAGGAAGTGGAACCGTTGTCAATAAAGATGTTAAGCCTTATGCCTTAATGGTAGGAGTCCCTGCTAAGCAGATAGGTTGGGTTGGGATAAGTGGAAATACATTGTATTTTATAGATAATCAAGCAGAAGATGAATTTGCAAATTATGAACTCAACAATGAAAGTTTAAAAGTAGAAAGAAAATAAAATGCAGATTGATTTCGCAAACTTACAATACCAATATCAGCTGTATAAAAATGAAATAGATGAAGCAATTCATGGTGTATTGGATAGATCAAACTATATCATGGGAGATGAGGTGAAAAGTTTAGAGGAAAATCTTCAAACTTTTACAGGAGCAAAGTATGCTATTACTTGTAGTAGTGGAACAGATGCTTTACTTTTAGCCATGATGGCACTTGATATTCAGCCTGATGATGAAATTATCACCACACCCTTTACGTTTATTGCTACAGCAGAGACTATAGCTTTTTTAAAAGCTAAACCTGTTTTTGTAGATATAGATGAACAAACATACAATATAGATTCGCATAAGATAGAAGAGAAAATTACCTCCAAAACAAAAGCGATTATGCCCGTAAGCCTCTATGGACAACCAGTTGATATGGATGCCATTCAAGCTATTGCAGATAAACATAATTTAAAAGTTATTATAGATGGGGCACAAAGTTTTGGAAGTACTTACAAAGGTAAAACAGACTCAAACCTTGGTGATATCTCAACCACATCATTTTTCCCTGCAAAACCTCTAGGATGCTTTGGAGATGGTGGGGCTGTGTTTACTAATGATGATACTTTAGCCCAAAAGATAAAAAGTCTAAGAGTACATGGACAGTCTAAACGCTACCACCATCACTACATCGGCATGGGTGGAAGAATGGATACCCTTCAATGTGCAATTGTAGATGTAAAATTAAAATATTATAAAAAAGATTTAGCACTTCGCCAAGAGGTAGCTAAAAAATATACAAAACTACTTCAAATGAAAGAGTTAATTCTTCCAACTATAGATAAAAACTGTACATCTGTATGGGCACAATACTCCATACGAGTAAAAAATAGAGATGTAGTTCAAGCTAAACTAAAAGAAGAAGGTATTCCAACAGCAGTACATTATCCTATGCCACTACATCTACAAGAGGCTTTTTCTTATCTTGGTTACACTAAAGGCGATTTTCCTGTGGCTGAACTTATCTCTCATGAGATAATGAGTTTGCCTATGAATCCTTATGTTAAAGATAATGAGATTGAGTTTATCTCTTATAATATATGATAAATAGACTCAAACCAAAGTCAGAATTTTCTCGTAATGTTTTGACACTTATGACTGGAACAACTGTAGCACAAGCTATTCCTATAGCAATTAGTCCAATTTTAACTAGAATTTATACTCCTGAGGATTTTGGTATAGTTGCTTTTTTTGTAGCAATATCTACAATTTTAGGAAGCTTAGCAAATGGAAGTTATGAGTTGGCAATTGTTCTTCCAAAAAAAGATGAGGATGCTATAAATATATTCGCTTTAGGTTTTATAATCACATTATTATTATCTTTAGTGCTATTAATATTTGTATCTGTTTTTAATGAATATTTAACAAATATATTAGGAGATGATGAGATAGGATTTTGGTTATATTTTATACCTTTAACTGTATTTTTTACAGGTTTATTTAATATATTAAAATATTTTAATACACGCCAAAAAAACTATAAAGATATAGCTAATGTAACTATTATTAAGTCTATTATATTATCAGTTATTCAATTATCTGTAGGCTTTATAAAACAAGGAGCAACAGGACTTATCTCAGCACAAATCATATCAAATATGTTTGCAAATATGAAACTTTTAAATAATATTATTCAAGATAAAAGGCTTATATCTAAAATATCTAAAGTAAAAATAATTGCTCTTGCTAAGAAATATAAAAAATTTCCAAAGTTCTCTATGCCTTCAACCGTATTAAATGTTTTTTCATATCAAATATTAACTCTATTATTAGGCGTATTTTTTAATACAGCTGTCGTGGGATTTTATTTTTTAGCCAATAAACTAATTAAAATGCCTATGGGTGTTGTGGGGGGATCAATAGGTCAAGTATTTTATCAAGAATTGACCCATATAAAAAATGATAAACAAGCTATGCAGAATTTAACATTGAGGACATTAAAAAAACTTTTTATTATAGGCTTTATTCCTTTTTTAGTAATTATGATTTTTGGAGATAATATTTTTTCATTAGTTTTTGGTGAAAAATGGATAGTAGCTGGAGAATATGCACAAATGTTAGCATTATGGATGATGCTAATTTTTCTTTTTTCTCCTTTATCTAATCTATGTTTTATATTTGAAAAGCAAAAAGAGACTTTTTATTTTAATTTAATAACATTAAGCTTTAATATTATTACCATAATCGTAGGTGCTAGTTTTTTTAAAAATGCATCAGATACTATAGCACTTTTAGGAGTAATTGGCGTAATATTTTGGATATATTGGGGTTACTTCTTATTACAATTAGTATCATTAGATATTAGAGATATTATTAAAATAAGAAAGAGTAACATATGATAAGTAGTATTAAAAAGTATAATGTATCTTGGTTTTTATCATTACCTTCAAAGATACAAAGAAAAATCTGGAAATCACCTATCCCCATGGGTCTTTGGTTAATAAATATTTTTTTTCAAAAAATTTTAAGAATAAATGGTCAACTACCATGGATGGTTCATTTTACATCTCAAACAATAGGAGATATTTCTATAGGAGATAATGTTTGGATCTCTTTTGCTTTAAGTGGACATTGTTATATTCAAGGTGGAAATGGAGTATTTATAGATGACAATACTATTTTTGCCCCAGGTGTTAAAATTATATCTGCAAATCATGATTTTAAAGATTATAAAATTTGGTTAAAAGATAGACCTATAAGAGTTGGAAAAAATTGCTGGATTGGTGCAAATGTGACTATCTTACCTGCTGTTGAATTAGGTGATAATGTAATTGTTGGTGCGGGAAGTGTTGTAACAAAAAGTTTTCCTTCTCATTGCGTAATTGCTGGAGTACCTGCTAAGTTAATAAAAAAGGTAAGTTTATCATGATACTTTCAAAAAATGATTATAAATTTTATTTAAAAGAGGATAAAAGAGCATTGGGAGTTACTGATAGCTTTAGAGAACTATTATTTAATGATGTATGGAAATTCCAAAGATGCTTAAGACGATTAGAGTATTTAACTAATTGTAAAAAGAATATTTTTTTACGAAAAATAGTTGCTATACATTTTAGAATTTTATCAAGAAAGCTTGGTTTTACTATTCCTATCAATGTTTTTGACTCAGGACTCTCTATTGCTCATTATGGAACCATTGTTGTTAATGGAAATAGTAAGATTGGTAAAAACTGTAGAGTTCATGTCTGTGTTAATATTGGTTCAATGGCTGGAGAATCATATGCCTCACCTCAAATAGGGGATAATTGTTATATAGGTCCTGGTGCTAAGTTATTTGGAAAAATTAAGATAGGAGATAATACAGCAATTGGAGCTAATGCAGTAGTAAACAAAAGTTTTCCTAAGGGTAATATTACAATTGGTGGAATCCCTGCAAAAATAATATCTACTAAAAATACAGAAGGTCTTTTATGAAAATCGCACATATAAATTTATTGCATTATCTTTACGTAGGTATTGAAAATAAACTCTTAGAACAAGCAAGTTCAGCAAAAAAAATGGGTTTAGATATTGATTATTTTATTTTAAATGATGAAAAGGAGTATCGAGAAGATAATGTAATATATAAAAAATTTGTTTATCCAAAAAGTTCTATAAAGAAAAAAATTATGAAAAGATTTTTTAAATTTTCGCTTATTAATAAAATAGTTGATTTAAGTGATTATGATGCAATTGTGATTAGATATCCTAGACCTATCTCTTATGATTGGAAAAATTTTACAGATAAATATCCTTCTAAAATATTAACAGAGCATCATGCCATTGCACTTCCTGAGACTATTTATAAAATTACTTTTGGTAATATATTAAATTATATTCAAGAGTATATTAATAGTAAAAAATTAAAAAATAAAGCTATAGGATTAATAGGTGTAACAGATGAAATTTCAAGAGAAGAGTCAAAAAGAAATATTTCTCTTCCTATAAAAACTATTTCAAATGGTATAGATGTATCAAAAGTTAATTTTACAAAATTTATACCATTTGATGGAAAATTATTGACTATGACAATTGTAGCATCAGAGTTTGCACCATGGCATGGATTAGATAAATTATTAAAATCTTTAATAGAATATGATAGTGTAGAGATAACTATTATATTAAATCTTGTGGGAGAGTATATTTCAGATAAAGATAAACTAACTATTGAAAAAATTAATACGGCTAAGAAAAATATCACAATTAGAGTATTAGGTTCTAAAAGAGGAGAGGAGTTAGATGAAATTTTCTCTAAAAGTACATTGGCTATTGGAAGTTTAGCTATATATAGACAAAAATTAGAAGAAGCATGTGCCTTAAAAATTAGAGAATATTTAGCAAGAGGTATTCCTTTTATCTATTCTGCTAAGGATCCAGATATTGATAGTAAATCTTCTTTTTCATTGGAGTTTCCTAATGATAATACGCCTATAAACTTCTTAGATATTTTAGAGTTTGTAAAAAAAGTCTCATTAGAAAAAAATATTTCAGATGAGATGAGAGAGTATGCATTTAAAAATATTGATTGGAAGATTAAAGTAAAAGAGATGTATAGGTTTATAGTAGAATTAAAAAGTAAATAGATAAGGAGATGTCATGTGTGGGATATTTGGTCAAATTGCAAAAAAAAAGATAGATAAAGACAATTTTAATAAATTAGTAAAACATTCTGAACAAAGAGGGGTAGACTCTAGTGGATTAATCCAATTTAATGATAATAGTTATAGAATTGATAGAGCAGATTTTAATATAGAAAAATTGTTGCATAAAGTCAAACCATATAACTCAAATATAGTATTTGGACACAGTAGACTTATTACGAATGGATTAGGAGATAACCAACCAGTTATTAGAGAAAATATCTGTGTAATTCATAATGGTATTATCGTAAACGAAAAAGAGATATGGGATAATCTTTTACTAAAGCAAGAATTAAAAATTGATTCAGAGGTAATAGTTGCTATTGCATTGGAACATTTAGAAAATGGGGGAGAATTAAAAGAGATACCTGATAAAGTTTTATCTTTATGTAGAGGTGTAGTAGCTTGTGCTTTGATTATCCCAAATAGAGGAAAGTTAATTTTATTTTCCAATAATGGAAGTTTGTATATTGGAGAAATTGGAGAAGATAAATATTTTGCATCTGAAAATTATGCATTAGTAGAAATAGGATGTCAAAATATTAAACAGATAAAAAAAGATTCAATTATTATTGATATTCCTAAATCAAGTAATAATTTAACACTTAATGATACAACAACACGAACAGAAAATCTTATACCTGAATTTATGTTCAACAAAAGTCAAGAAAAACTATTACACTTTAATGAAGAGTTAAATATTAAAAGATGTACTAAGTGTATTTTACCAGAGACTATGCCTTATATAAAATTTGATGCAGATGGGATTTGTAATTATTGTCACAACTATAAAATAAAAAATAAGCCAAAACCAAAAGAAGAATTGCTTAAATTAGTTGAACCTTATCGAAGAGCAGGAAAAGAACTTGATTGTATTGTTCCCTTTTCTGGTGGGCGTGATAGCTGTTATGGGTTACATTTAATTATAAAAGAGTTAGAGATGAAACCTGTAACTTATACTTATGATTGGGGTATGGTTACAGATTTAGGGCGTAGAAATATTAGTCAAATGTGTGGAGATATGGGGGTAGAAAATATAATAATAGCCGCAGATATTTCAGAAAAAAGAAAAAATATTAAGATGAATTTGGAAGCATGGCTTAAATCTCCTCATCTAGGAATGATGGCAATGTTAACAGCAGGGGATAAACACTTTTTTAGGCATGTAGAAACTATTAAAAAACAAACAGGTATTAACTTAAATTTATGGGGAGTTAATCCACTAGAACAGACCCATTTTAAAACAGGATTTTTAGGTATAAAACCTGACTTTGAAGAGGATAAAGTTTATACAAATGGTATGATGAAACAATTTAGATATCATTCAAAAAGATTTAAAGCGATGATACAGAGTCCAACATATTTTAACAGTTCACTTTGGGATACTTTATCAGGAGAGTATTATAGAAGTTTTACAAAAAAAGAGGATTATTATCATATATTTGATTACTGGTCATGGGATGAGAATAGTGTAAATGATACACTGATAAATCAATATGATTGGGAAACAGCCATAGATACAAGTACAACATGGAGAATAGGAGATGGGACAGCAGGATTTTATAATTATGTCTATTATACTGTCGCAGGATTTACCGAACACGATACTTTTAGAAGTAACCAGATAAGAGAAGGACAGCTTACAAGAGAGAAAGCTTTAGAATTAGTAAAAGATGAAAATCAACCTAGATATCAAAATATAAGATGGTATCTTGATACGTTAGGTATGGATTTTGAAGAGGTAATTAAAGTTGTTAACTCTATACCAAAACTTTATAAAAATAGTTAAATTAAAAGTAATATATATATGTCAAAAAAAATAAAACTTTTAACTATTATTGAAACATTGGGAAGAGGAGGAGCAGAGAGAGTTTTAGTTAATACGCTACCAGAACTTCAAAAGATAGGTATTGATTGTGAAGTTGCAATTCTATTTCAAAGAGATGACTTAGCGAATGAGTTGGAAGATAGAGGTATAAAAGTACACAAATTAAACCTATCATATAAATGGAATATTTTTGAGGGTGTTTATAAGCTTTATAATTTAATAAGAATCAACCGATATAGTATAGTTCATGCTCATCTATTTTTTGCATATTTTTATCTAGGATTAACAAAAATTATTTTTCCTAAAATGAAAGTTATTACTACTTTTCATAATCTAGGATATAAAGTGTACCCTGCTAATACGTTTATAAAAAAAGTTAGAAAAAAAATTGATATATTCATTGTTAATAGATTATTTGATAAAACAACAGCTGTTAGTTATGCGGTTAAGAAACATTATGAAAAACATCTTAACTTAGATAATATTGATATGATATCTAACTCATTTCCCATTTTAGAATTTGAGAAAAATTATAAAAATAATTCTCAGAATATTTTAGAAAATTATATTTATAATAATAATAATTTTCTTGTATTAACTGCAGGAAGGTTTGTTAAAGAAAAAGGTCATAAGTATCTAATTGAAGCTATAAAGATTTTAAATAAAAAATATACTAATATGACTTTTTTATTTGTAGGAAACGGACCCTTAAAAAATCATATAAAAGATTTATCTTTATCAAATATTAAAATTATCTCTGAAATAGAACATATGGAGTTAATGAAACTTTATAAAGAGGTAGATTTAATCGTTGTTCCTTCTATTTATGAAGCATTTGGTTTAGTTGTAGGAGAAGCTATGATTATGGAAAAAGCTGTTGTTGCAACAAATGTAGATGGAATAGTAGATCTTATTACAGATAAAGAGGAAGGATTATTAGTCCCTCCTAAAGATGCACAAGCTTTAGCAGATACAATAGAAAAATTTTATCTTGATAAGGAATTAAGAGAAACTTTGGCTAAACATGCAAGAGAAAAGATTAAAAAGTTTGATACAAAAATAATTGCATTTCAGTGGAAAAATTATTATAAGGATATGATAAATGAGTAATATATTGTACATATCAATATTAGGAATGAGTGAACCTCTTGGTAAGTCACAAGTATTAGAATATTTAATTGATTTATCAAAAGAGTATAATATCTCTTTATACTCTTTTGAAAAAGATTTAAATAAAGAAATAATAAATGATTTGTCCAATAAAATTCAAGAGGAAGGTATTGATTGGAGCTATCAAAAGTACAGTAATAAATATGGGCTTTTTTCAACATTACAACAGATATATTCAAGTTATAAAGAGTTAAAAAAGATTGTTAAAAGTAAAAATATTCAAATTATTCATGCTCGTAGCTTAATACCTGTAGTTATAGCACTGATTTTAAAAAGAAAATATAATATAAAAGTTATTTATGATATCCGTGGATTTCAGATAGATGAAAAAGCAGAAGTAGGAAGATTAAAGAAAGGTTCTATTCTATATAAATTATTAAAAGGTATAGAACATTATGCTTACAAAAAGTCAGATTCTATTGTTACTCTTACTTATGCTTCTATATCTTATATTAGTCAGTTTAGTAATGAAAAGAAGATAACGGTTATTCCAACTTGTGCGAATAAAGAACTTTTTAAGAGAGTATCTAAGGAAGAGAATAAAAAGTTTAAACAGGAGTTAGGATATTATGAAGAAGATGAGATTTTACTTCATGCAGGTGCTGTTTCAAACTGGTATGATTTTGATAATGAATTAAAAATAGTTTCACAATTAATGAAAGATAATTTGAAATTACATTATCTTATTTTAAATAAGTCTGAACATGAATTTATTGCTAAAAAAATGCAAGAATTTGATATGGATAGTAAAAGATTAAAAGTAATTGAAGTTGATTTTTATGATATGTATAGATATCTTAATATAGTAGATGCTTCTATATTTATTATAAAGGCTACATTCTCTAAAACAGCTTCTGCCCCTACTAAGTTTGCTGAAAATTTAGCGTGTGGATTGTACTCTATTACAAATAATGGGATTGGAGATATGAACAGTTTTTTTCAAAAAAATAAAACTATTGGTTACTCTTTTGATATTAAAGAGATTGAAAATAATTTATCAAAAATTTGTTTGGATATATCAGAAGGAATAAAGATGGAAAAAGAGTTAGCAGAATATGATACAGTATATAATGAATATCTTTCTAAAGAGATGGCTATTAAAAAGTATTCTCAAATTTATAATCAATTATCAAAGGTAAAATAATAGTATGAAGATAGCTGTTTTTGATGTATGTGGGACATTGTATGATTCAAATACTACATTTGATTTTTTAGATGATTACTTTAGTAAGGATAAAAAATATATACTATTTCGTAAATTTAGTAAATCATTAGTTGCTAAAGTATTAAATTACCCTTTTTATAAGTTTTTTCATTATGATATTATTAGAATAATTGCAACAGGATTTTTGAAAAATATGCCAAAAGAGACTATTGATTCTGCAATGAAGATATTTGTATTTGAAAAACTTGAAAGTAAAATTAAAAATGATATTTATACTTTACTTACGGAATATAAAAAAAAAGGTTTTACTATTATTCTCATGTCAGGTTCATATAGTAGTATTATAAAAAATGTGAATCAATATTTTCAAACAGATGGATATTTTGCATCCGAATTGGAAATTTTAAATAATAAATATACTGGAAAATTTATGTCAGATCAGCTATTTAATAAAAAAGAAGTATTACAAGAGAAGTATCCAAATATTACAGAATTAATCGTTTTAAGTGATAATTTAACCGATTATGAACTTATGAAAGAAGCTGATTATGGATATGCTATATGTAAAAAACCTAAGCAAATAGCATTTTGGAAATCTAAAAACCTTTCTCACATAAAGATAGTGTCTTAATATGTTAAAGTTTCTTATCCCTTGTTATTACTTATTTTATAGTCGATTAAAATCAAAAATAGAAAAAATTTCTTGGTTTATTATTTATGTTATACCTATTTATATACTTGGATTATTCTATATCTCTAGTGATTACTTTATTTTTACTACAATTTTTATATTATCAATATTGATTTTTAATTCTATTTATGAAATAGGGTATATTGAAAATGATACAAAAACTATCTTAAATGAGGAAAATCCAACATTAAGATTAAAAGTAAAAGATTATGATATTTTTAAAGAGAAATATTTTATTATAATATTTTTAAAAATATTTATATCAAGTAGTCTATTATTTTTAGCCTATATTCTTTCAGATATATTTCTTTTTAAGATTTATATTACTCAATTTCTTATTATATTATTTCTTATAAGAATACTTTTTTATATGCACAATAAGATTAGAAATAGGGCAAATATTATTACATTTTTTACTTTATCTACAACAAAATACAGTGCACCACTGTTTTTAATCTTACCCTTAAATAATCTGTTGTCGGTATGGATAATAAGTTTTTTTCTATTTCCCTTACTTAGAACAATTGAACACTCTACAAAAAAGAAGTATGCTTTTATAGAATGGATAGGTTTTGTAGGTAATCATGATATCTTTAGAGTAAAGTATTATAGTATTATGTTAATAACTGTTTGTATTATTAATTATTTGTATACTGATACTACTTTATTGGTAGTACTTTTATTATTTATATATTTTTTTATTTTTAGAGTAAGTTCTTATTTTCTCGTAAAAAATAAATTATATCAACGATATAATACATTATCTTAAAAAAGGAAATTCAATGCTAATCTATTGGTTCATGTTTCTTATCCCTATGAGTATGGCATTATTTGTAGGACATGCACGTCAAAAAAATGTAGTTTTTTGGTTTTTTATTGGATTTTTATTTATTTTTATAATA
>Ga0256826_1001461_pt1 | contig 14679 bp, 13 predicted proteins | sample CV79metaG_FD_185975 | JGI IMG/M metagenome (GOLD analysis project Ga0256826, IMG submission 185975) | Hydrothermal vent microbial communities from East Pacific Rise, Pacific Ocean - CV79 | ecosystem: Environmental > Aquatic > Marine > Hydrothermal vents | place: Pacific Ocean: East Pacific Rise...
GAACAAGTTCTTTTACTTCAGTTGCATTCCAGATATAAACCCCTATCCCGATTGTATCAGGTGAGTTAAAAAGAAGCTTCTCTGCAATAGTCTGAATTGCATCGTTGATGCTAAATTCCATAATTGTAGTGTTTTTTTGAAGTGTTTGCATATTTGCATAGATATATCTAAGACCGATGGCACTATGAGTAAAACGTGAATTTAGAGTTGTTAAAATGATTTTCATAAGAGCAATTTTAGCATAAGAGATAGATTATGAAAATAGCCAAGGTGATTAAAAGGGAAAAACTTGGCTATTTAAAAAATTGTTAGGAGAATACACTCGTTTATGAAAGGGGAAAACATAATTGAGATGTAAAATTATAATAATTATAAGTAAATAGCAAGTAAACGATAAGTTTTACTTACTATACTCTTCAAGCATTTTATCAAGTAGTATAAATAGCTTGTTAGAATTCTCTTCCATTTGTGAGAAATTTTGAACAAGTATTTTAGGATGATCAAACTTGAGTGTTGTACCTTCTTCTGCATATTTTAAGTTACTCAATACTAAATTATGAATAGCAGCATGAGGTTCATCCATCTCTTTAAAAGATTTTGTATGACTAAATCGCTCTTTTCCTATACCTGTATACCATTGTCCCATACGACAGCTTTTATGGTCAGTGTACGGAATAGTTGTATCTTCTTCTAAAGTTGAAGAGTATGCATTTGATTTAAAGAGAATATGATCAACTTTTACAAGAGTAGTAAAGAGTCGATTTTGTATTTTAATGGCTGAGTTTGAAGAAGTTCTAGCCATTGAGTTTAAATTTTCAAAGGTAGACTCAAATTCATGAATAACTTCACTAGAAGCATTAGCAATTTGAGAAATTTCATCAGAATTTCCTCTCATATCATTCGCTTCTTGTTGAAGTGTTGAGATTGTTATTTCTATCTCACTTGTAGCTTTTTGTGTTCTCTCTGCAAGTTTACGTACTTCATCTGCAACAACTGCAAAACCGCGACCATGTTCACCTGCACGAGCAGCTTCAATAGCAGCATTCAGTGCCAGTAAGTTTGTCTGATCTGCAATATCTTTAATGAGTCCAACAATCTCAGAAATTTCACGTGAGCGACCTTCTAGATTTATAATTCCTTCATGTGAAGAGGCTATAAGAGTAACAAGAGAGTTTAGTCGTCCACCAATCTCTATAACACTCTCTAAGCTTTTTGATGACTCGTTAGCTGTATACTCTGCTGAGTGTACAATCTCTTTAGAGTCATCAGATGCTTCTGTAAGGTCATTTTGAATGATGACTAAACCTTTAGCAACCCCACCACCTAGTTTACTAAAGTTTTGTGAGAGTTCACCATGAATTTTTGTTTCATAACCGCTAGCGATAGATTTTATAGCACCATTTAACTCTTTTGCTGTAGCACTAAAAATACCATGGAGCCCTGAGGAGTAGTTACGTCTGTAAGTTTTTCCTATTGAGGCACACTCTATCGTTGTGGCAGTATCTCTCATAAAGGCTTCAAGTTGATCAAGAACATCATTAAGTGCCCATGCAAAATTAGACTCAATAGAGTTATTGTCTGGAATATGTGTAACACGACCTTCAAGCTTCCCTTCAGCGGCATCTTTAAGTACCTTTTGCATGGAGAGTGTTAATTCTGACTCTTTATTCATTCCATTAGCAGGGGTAAACATAGCTACTAATATAAGAAGAAAAATTACACCACTCTGTATGTAGCAACCATCATATAAAGTAAGTAGAAGAATAGATACGAGTCCAATTAAGAGTATAAGTGTCTGTTTATTCTTGTAAAGAGATGATAAGTTCATCGTATGCTACTCCTTTTTCATGTAGTAAATCTGTTAATATTTTAGTTCCTGCTTCAATACCACCACTCTGTTCTGCTTTAAGCATTGAAGCATATAAAGGTTTTATAATGGCTAGTGCCTTAGGATTTGGACAACGTCTAACAGAGTAGTAACCAACACTATTTCCTCTCTCATCAAGAGAAGCTGTAACGTTTGCATAAACCCAGTATTCATCACCATTTTTAGTGATATTAAGTACAAAAGCGAAGATTTCTTCTTGGTTTTGTACTCTATCCCAGAGTAGTTTGAAAACGGATTTTGGCATATCTTTATGTCGAATAATATTGTGAGGCTTGCCTAAAAGTTCAGATTCTGTATATCCTGCCATATCCATAAAAATTTTATTTGTGTATGTGATACGACCTTTAAGATCTGTTTTTGAGACAATGAAATCACCTTGTTTCATCTCTTTTAACATTGTAAATCCCCTTTAAAAGAAATTAATATAACTTTGAAGAATAATATCATATTATACTTTAGATATAATTTTATTATGTCTTTGTTATTATCACTTTTTTATTTCTGTTACTTTTCAATTGTTGGAGTCTACATTATATTTGTACCAAAAGTTCTCTCAAGTGTGGGATATAGTGCAAGTGAGATAGGTGTGATTTTTGCTGCTGCACCTTTAGTTCGTATTATTATTCCTTTTTTATTTATGCGAGGTTTAAAACTTAACAAAACAATTCTAAACTGGGCATTACTGCTTATGATAGTGAGTTCTGTTTCCTTCTACTTCTCTTTATATAGTTTCTATAAATTATTTATTTCAAATATTTTTTTAGGTGTAGGTTTGAGTCTGATTTTACCATATATGGAGGTTGTTGCACTTGAGAACTTGGGAAAAGAGAGATACGGTAAAGTAAGGCTTTTTGGCTCTATAGGTTTTGTTTTAGTCTCTCTTGTTCTAGGTAAGATTATAAGTGAGAGCATTTTAACTTGTCTTGTTACCCTCAAATTTCTAGTTGTTTTGACTTCGATTACTGCTATTGTTGCCTTTGTTATAGAGAGAAAACTTCAGCTAAAAGATATACCTAGGTCTCAACAAAATAGTGGGGCTATAAACTTACTTGCTGATTATAAGCTATGGCTTGGACTCATTTTTATGCAGGTTAGTTTTGGTGCATTTTATAATTTTTTTACTATCTATGCAACAGACCATGGCATAAGTTTAGATATGACAATTTACTTATGGAGTTTTGGAGTTTTTGTTGAAATTATTATGCTCTACTTTCAAGGGCGATTTTTGAAAAATAATCTTCTTAGTATTATACAAATTACACTTTTAGCCTCAGTTATTCGATGGTTTTTAGTTTTTATATATCCAGACAATTTAACTATTCTTTTTATATCTCAAAGTATTCATGCTCTTAGTTTCGCACTATTTCACTCTGCTGCAATTAGTTATCTATTTTCTATATATACTAACAAGCCATTAGCACAACAGTTTTTTTCAGGATTTACATATGGGTTTGGAGGTTTGAGTGGGGCTTTAATCTCAGGGTATATTTATGAGTGGTATCCTGAGTACCTATTTTTAAGTTCAGCTATTTTTGCATTTATAGCATTTGTATTTGTAAGTCTATATAAAAGAGAAAGAGAGCTTAGACCAAAAAGGTCTAAGGCTAGTAGTCTATGATAAGGTTAGCTGTAAATGTTGTATCTGTAGAGTCTTTACCAGTTGCTGGTAAATTTACATAATCAACTTTGTAGCTTATACCAGCAGAAAACATATCTGAAATTTTGCTACTAAAAGCTGTTTTAGAAAATACAAAGTATTTATCTGCAACATCAAAAGAACCTCTTAAACTTAACTCTTGGTCAAACTTTAAATTCTTAAGTATCTGCCAATCATATACACCTTTGACTCTGTATGATGCATAATTATCTTGATGAGAATCTGTTTGAAGTGTATGACCGGTTGTTGAGTTAGGGTAAGAGATAATTGCTCCACTCCCATCAACATAAACAGCCTCATAACTATCCATTGAGTAGAGAATATTTCCCTCTAATGATAGGTTTTGAACCTCAGTCATAATAGCCTTATATTTCGCACCAGGCCCAGTGTATGCTTGGTAAGCAAAACCAGAGAATTTATCTGATTTATAACCAGTAAGATAATCAAAGGCAAATCTTTCTGTAATCTCATAGTCGTATTCAAGTTCTACAAGGTACTTATTTTTTGTCTCAACTTCTTTATCTGAGGCATATTGACCATCAAAAAGTAGTTCAAAAATATTTTTTCCCCAGCCTTTTTTAGCTTTTGCATCGAGGTTAAAAGTTTGTGTTACTGTATTTCCTTGTGTCTGAATATAACCAAATTCTGTATGAGTTACAAATTTAGTATCTTCTTTTAAATCTGGCTGTGCAGCCATTACAAGCGTAGAAGCTAGAACTGTACTTAGTATAATTTTTTTCATTTTTTTCCTTTATTTTGTGTTTATTTGTCTTGGTGTAAATCCATTTGAGGGTAAGGGATAGAGATACCTTTCTCATCAAATAGTAGTTTTACTTTCTCAATTTGCTCAAAGTATACATTCCAGTAGTCAGCATTATTTACCCAAGCACGAGTTGTAAAGTTTACACTGCTATCAGCAAGCTCACTTACTGCTACAAAAGGTGCAGGATCTTTTAGTACTCTATCATCACTCATCATCATCTCCATAAGAGTCTCTTTAGCTAGCTTAAGATCATCATCATAACCTATACCAAAGACATGATCAACACGACGCTTCTCTTTTTTAGAGTAGTTTATGATGTTTCCACTAACAATCTTTGAGTTTGGAACAATAATAGTACGATTATCAACAGGTGCAATAATTGTTGAAAATAAATTTACATCTTCAACAGTACCAGATGCTCCACCAGCTTCGATGAAGTCACCAACTCTAAATGGACGAAACACTATGATAAGAACAGCAGCTCCAACATTTGCTAAAGAACCTTGAAGAGCAAGACCAATGGCAAGGCCAGCTGCACCAAATACAGCTAAGAAAGAGGTAGTGTTTACTCCAAGTGCATTTAAAGCTGCAATGATTACCATCATAAGAAGTGAGAAGTGTATGAGACTCTCTGCAAACTCAATGAGAGTTTGATCTACTTGTGCTTTTTCCATTAATTTTTTTAAAACTTGTGTGATTTTATGAATCGCCCATTTTCCAATAAGAAAAATAAGAATTGCTGAAATTATTTTGATACTATAATCACTAGCATACATAATAGCGAGGTCTGTGTACTTTGATGCCTGTATTGTTACTTCTGTAGTGTCCATTAAGATAGGTTCCTTTTTTTAATTTTGGAATTATATCTTAATGTGGAAGAATAATGGTAGTTTTGTTAGAGTTTATTGTCTCAATATGTAGAGCGAGTTTATGATAGATATTAAGATTTTTACTCTCTGTTTTATAGAGTAATTGTCTATACTTTAAGTAGTTTGCCCAAACTTTTTTACTCTGCACTATGCGACCACGTTTGTGAAGCTCAAAACTAACTGCTGCATTTATAAAACCTTTAAGAAGTTTTACCTCATTTGAGTTTATAAAACGAAGAGGAAACCATATCTCTTCAAGAGTTTCGTGGGCATCAAAAAAACGCTGCTCTTCAAGGCATAGAAGATAGGAGTCTATTTTTTTACTTATCATCTAAAATCATCATATTTTTACGCCAGTATCCACGTCCACCCTTAAGTGAAACGCAGTGATACTTATCAAATCTCTTTTTATACTCTTGGAGCCTATCAAGAGTTGCTTTTCCTGTATCGCAATAAAATACAAATACAGATCCCTCTGGATATTTTTTAAGTTCAAAAGGATTGTAAGTGATAGTGTCAGCTTTTTGTATGGGAGATAAAATAGTATCTACTAAAACAACTTTAATTCCCTCTTTTTCGAGATTGTTTTTATTTTGAAGGAACTCTTTTTGTGTCCACTCATCTTTCATTTAGAGGTACTTTTGTAGCATGATAGCTAGTTCGTCAGCATCAATAGGTTTTGCTAAGTAGTCAGTCATACCGTATTTTAAAAACCTCTCTTTATCACCTTGTAGAGCATTTGCTGTAATTGCAATGATTGGAATATCTTTTAAATTATCTGAATTTCTAATGATAATAGTTGCTTGTGTTCCACTCATATTTGGCATGTTTTCATCCATAAGAATAATGTCATAATGCTGCTTTTTTAATGCTTCAATAGCTTCAAGTCCATCATTCGCTATGTCAAATTTAAGATTGAGTTCTTCTATAAGCATACTTAGTAACAGTTGGTTTGTTTTATTGTCTTCAACTATAAGTACTTTTCCTTGCAGCGCTGCATCTGTATGAGTATTTTGCTCTAGAGGTTCAGGCATTTTAAGAGATTTTTCTATTGCAATCGTAAAGAAAAATTTACTACCTTCTCCTATTTTAGATATTAAGCCAATCTCTCCACCCATACACTCGATTAAGTTTCTTGAGATTGCTAAGCCAAGACCTGTCCCTCCATAGGTTCTACAGACACTACTGTCTGCTTGTTCAAAAGAGTGGAAAATATTTTCATAGTTTTTCTCATCTATCCCTATTCCATTATCAACCACTTCGCAGTAAAGGGTTTTACAAGCTTCTTTACATGAAACATCGATAATAACTTGAGAATCTTTTTTTGAAAATTTTATGGCATTACTTAAGAGATTTGAGAGTATCTGTTTTATACGAGCAGCATCTCCAAGAATATGAGTAGGTATTTTAGAATCTACATTTAAAACAATTTCTATGTTTTTTTCTTGAGCTTTCTGCTTAAAGAGCTTTGTGACAATTTCAAAAGTATGTTTTACTTCAAGATCAATATGTTCAAGCTCTAGTTTATGGTTCTCTAATTTAGAGTAGTCGAGTATATCATTAATAATATATAAAAGAGAGTGACTAGATTCTTTAATAATTTCTAGTTTTTCAAGTTTATCAATATCGACTTCATTTTTATGTAAGAGATCTACAAAACCAATAATTGCATTAAGTGGTGTACGAATTTCATGCGACATATTTGCTAAAAAGTCTGATTTAGCATTTAATGCTAACTCAAGTTTTTTTGTCTTCTGTGCTACTTTATCTTCTAAGTTTTGGTTTGCTTCTTGTAGTTCCTGTGTCTTATCATTAATAAGGTCTTCAAGAACAAGGTTCTGTTTTTTAAGAATATTTTGACGATAAATAATAAGATAAATTATGATGATAACTGAGAGTAAAATTATAAAAATAACTTTGAGTGTAAGAAAAGTTTTAAGGTTTTCTAAAAAATTATAAGGCTTAAAAATAATATCTTCAAGCTCTTCATTTGAGTTATTTGTAGCTCCAATAAGTCTATAAACATTTGCAATCTCTTCAATTCTTGACATCTCTGTATTTCCAAGAGGAACCTTGTTTGGCATTGCTAAACTTTTTAAAATATTTGCTTCATAAAGAAGTGCTTCTTTTGATTTTTTTTGTGTGTTATACTGTTTAAGGATTACATCTACTGTTTCATCTATATGGTTAAAGGCATATTTCCAACCTAAAAGAGAAGCTTCTTGAAACTTTTTTAAAGATTCTGGGTGATCATATTTGCATTTAAGAGATGTAAAAGAGATATCGTCATAAAAATTAAAACCGTAGTTTCTTGGGTTAAATATCTCTATCTCAATACCTTTTTGTTTTAGCTCATAAGGTTCGTTTGAGATATATGCTGTTTGCAGATCAGCATGATTATTTGTTATATCTTCAGGGTTAAATGTATGTTTAACTGTTATGTAGTCAGTTTTACTAATGTCATTGATTTTAAGCATAGAAGAGATAGCAGCATTTGCTTCTAAATCATTTGAGATCATAATTTTTTTATTTTTAAAATCTTTTATAGTTCGTAAATCATTGCGTTTTTGTGAAATAAGTACATAAGGTGAACTCTGTAACATCGCATTTAATATAAGAAGTTTTTTTCCTCGAAGTTTTTCTAAGATGACATCTGAATGTGATATTCCTATATCCGAAGTGCCATTTAAAACATCAGAGATGATATTGATACCAAATTTAAACTCTTTTATCTCAATTTCAAGACCTACATCTTTATAAAATCCTTTCTCTTTTGCCATATAGTAACCGGCAAATTCAAACTGATGTTTCCACAAAAGTTGCAAAGAAATTTTTTCATTTGAGAGAAGGGAAGAGACAATTAGTAAAAGTGCTAAAATATATTTCATGCAAAAGTCTATCATTTTTTGATAAAATAAACGATTAATCACACTAAAAGGATAGACTAATATTAGTTTTTGTATCATATTTGATAAAAATATAATAGGAGTTGTTATGACGTTAAAATATGTTGGAGATTTACCACGAGTGTCAAAAAAAGGTGTGACATTTGATCACACCCAACCAGATAAATATATCTATATTCATGCCGCAGTAGAGCTACTTGAAGCACTTAGCTATGGAGCAACAGAGACTACACAACATCTTTATAACTCTAAAGGTAAAGATATTAAAGCTTCAGAACTCTTAGGTTTACTAGAAAAGTATGTAAAAAATATGGATGCACTTTATAAAATTCGTGATGAAGATGCAAAAAAACTTGTAGATAAGTTAGTTAAAAGAGTTGAAGAAAATGACACTTTAACTGTAGATGAAAGAACAGCTTGGTTAAATAATATCAAAATGATGAAAGATTATTATATACAGTACATAACAAATCTAACAGCTTATAATGCAGCTCTTGATGCTCTAGCTGATGAAGTCCATGTTGGAAAAATTTCTGAAGTGTCTGTACCGATGTTTAGGAACTATGGAATGGTTTTAGCTGATTTAGCACCAGTTTTAGAGAATAGAAAATCGCCTATTGATAGTGAATTAGATATTCATACAACAAAAGATGGAATAGAAGGAACAATAAAGTTCCTTCATAGATAATTTTTACTCTATCACGTAGATTTGTTCGTCAGTGAGGATCTCTCTTGTTTTATAGATGCAGTTGAGATGAATCATTGTCGCTTCTGCTCTTAGTGCGGCTAATTTCTCCACTTTTGCTTTTAAAGATGCTGGAGTAGCTCTATCTTGACTTGCTTTTACTATCTCTTCTTCAAGAGGTAGTATCTGTTTACCCAGAGCTTTTGCTCCACTCATAGTCTCTTTACGAACTAGTAAAAGTTTACTTTGCTGCTCTTTTGTAAGTGCTAAATCTTCATCATCCCAAAGAATTTTCACCATCATTGTTAAATGAGGAAGTTTTCCTTGAATAAGAAACGGTTTTGGTTTATTCCCTTGTGCTGCGTTTAGTGCAGTAGCTCCCATGGAGAGTGTAAGTGCTGTTACTGTTAAAAGTGTAAGTAGTGTTTTTTTCATATTTTAAATCCTTTAGTGAGTTAAGTTATGAAAATAATACTACTCTAATGTTAGTTAATTGTTAATAAGATACAATTTGATATGTCAAAGAAAAACAAAAAAAATAGCAAAATCAACCAAAGAATACGAATTTATTTTGATGATGACCCTTTTGATGTTGGAATCCAAAGGGTAAGCTCACAAACTTTAAGCGAGCTCTTTTCAACTTTAGGTATTTATGATATTGAGCATAACAAAAAGCTACTTATAAAAACTATTAGAATGATCTGGAGTGAAGCACAGAGTGGTATGAGAGTAGATATCCTTAAATTTTTTGAGAGTGACGGTCGTATCTATAAAAGGGAAAAAAAAGAACTTCCTAGTTTTGATAGAGATGATAAAATAGAGATGCTTCTACATGAACTAGATGCCTCCCCAGAAGAAGAGGTTCAGCTCTATGAAGCTTTTTCAACCATAAGAAGTAAAAAAATAACCATAGAGAAGATGGAGTCAAAACTTCGTCATATTCGTTATGAAACTAAACGAGAAAATTTGCAAAAAGAGCTTGATGGTATTTTTGATATTGATGACTCTTTAGAGTTTAATGCTTCTTTAAAGTACTCACTATATGGACAGAGCTTTCATAAGATTTTGACACTAAATACTAAACCTTACCCGTATGAGTTTATAGATGATAATGAGATAGAAGTGATAGTAGAGAAGATTGCTGCTGATAAATTAGCAGTAGTTGAGGCAAAACAAGAGCAGATAAACAGATTTATATCTTCACTTAAAGTACCTCACTCTTATCTTACAACGCAACAGATACTAGATAGCCTTCGTGCCTCACCTCCTAAAACAAAACTTCTTTTTCCTCATATTAGCCATAAGGTTTTAAAAGAGATAGTAGAAAAAAAAGTGGAAGCAACAGAGTTAGAACTACATGATGAAGAGCTTTTTTTAAGGGTACAAGAGAGTATTACTCTCCCTTTTTCTGATGAAGTTTTAGAGTATCAACTTGAAGTTCATATAGATTTAGATGGACTGCTTGAAGAGATTTGGAGTTCTAAAAGGTTTAACTTTGATAGTGTGATCGCTGAGGTTAAAAAAGAGTATGAAGATCAGTTTTTACTTGAACTTAAGAGCTTAGTTGAGGAGTGTTCGAAGTATGCAATACTACTTCACTTTAGTGAAAAAGAGCTTCACAATAAAGTGTATGAATTTTTACTAGATCTGATGCCGTATAGTCTGAACATTAGCCCGAAAATTGTTAAAAAGACTACAAGAAGGTTTATCTACTCTATACATGAACAGCTAATAAAAAAACAGCGTCATGAGTTGCTTGCTCGTACTATTCGTGATTTTAAAAATCTCTTTCCAATGGCTAGAGAGATGAGAAGAAAACTTACCCTTCACATAGGACCAACAAATAGTGGTAAGACATATACTGCGATGAAAAAGTTAGAAGAGTCAGATACTGGTTACTATCTTGCACCACTTCGTTTACTCGCACTAGAAGGATATGAAGGCTTAAAAGCTAATGGAATTGAGAGTTCTCTTATCACTGGTGAAGAGCAGATTATTGATGATGAGGCTACACATATTAGCTCAACCATAGAGATGTTAAACTTTGAAGTAGATGTTGATGTATGTGTGATAGATGAAGTACAGATGATAGATGATAGAGATCGTGGATGGGCATGGGCAAATGCCATCATAGGTGCACCTGCAAAAGAGATTATTATGACAGGTTCTGCAAACGCCAAAGAGGCTATTATTGCTCTTGCTGAGTATCTTGGTGAAGAGTTAGAAATCATAGAGTTTGAGCGTAAAAATCCTTTGACACTTTTAGAACTTCCAACTGAGATACAAGATGTACAAGAGGGAACAGCTGTTATAGCCTTTAGTAGAAAAGATGTTTTGAGACTTAAACATAATTTCTCAAAAAACTTTAGTGTAAGTGTTGTGTATGGAAATCTATCTCCTGAGGTAAGACGTGAAGAAGCTCGTCGTTTCCGTGAGGGTGAAACACAGATACTTATAGCTACAGATGCCATTGCCATGGGTATGAATCTTCCTATAAAAACTATACTTTTTTCTAAGGCAGAAAAATTTGATGGTATTACTCAAAGAAATTTACTACCTTCTGAAGTTCATCAAATCTCTGGTCGAGCTGGTCGATATGGACTTAGTGAAGAGGGCTTTGTTGGTGCTCTTAATATGGAAAGTCTCAAGATTGTAAAAAAGAATTTTTTTAAAAATGCCAAAATCATAACTATCCCCTTTAAAGTCATGGCTTCTCTAGAGCATATCAAACTTGTTGGGAAAATTTTGGAAGAGAATTCACTGGAAGTTGTTCTTAGCTTTTTTGTAGAAAATATGGAGTTTAACGGACCTTTTTATGCTGCAAGTCTTGAAGATATGTTAGAGGCTTCTAAGATAGTTGATGCTTATGATTTAGACTTAGCAACAAAGTATCATTTAGCTTGTGCTCCATTGACTCTAAAATCTCCATATATAGTATCTGCCTATGAGGGTTATATTCATGCTTTAGAGCAGGGTGAGAGTGTTTTTTATAATCCTCCTAATTTAGTTGGTAGCTTTGCTGCAACTACAGATGATTTACTTCGTGCTGAAGATATGGTGAAAGATATCTCTTTATATCTATGGTTATCTTATAGATTTGAAGAGCAGTTTGTAGATGAGAAAAAAGCCAGACAGAGTAGGGGCGTTATAAACAAGTATATAGAAGAGTCACTTCATCAGTCTCAACTTGCTCAAAGATGTAAGCTATGTGGTGTTCCTCTCCCTTTAAATAGTAAGTACAATATTTGCCAAAACTGTTTTAAAAAGAACTATACTCACTCTCGTGGAAACAGACGATCTCGACGATAGATATTTAGATATAATTTTACAAATAAACTAAGGATAAAAAATGAAAAAAATAGTACTTTCTCTACTAACACTAACAAGTATGGCGTTAGCATTTGATATGAGTGGGGCAATTGGCTCTGTAGATAAAACAAAAGCAAAAGATTCTGTTGATACTCAAAAAGCCATTGCGGCAGCTTCTAAAGGTGGAGACATTACGATGAAAGATGTCCAAGAGAGTGTTGATACTCAAAAAGCAAAAGATTCAGTTGATAAAGAAAAACTGATGAAGTCTCTTTTTTAAATTACTTCACTTCTAGCATAGACATAAGTTGAGAAAATAGGACGCCTATTTGTACTTGAAGAGCTGCTTTCTCGTCACCTTCTGCTTTTACAAGTTTGCTTTCTAGTGTTCTTATCTTCTGTTGAATCTTACTAATTTGATCATTGTCATCTGTTCTTTCTTCTTCTGGTGCATTATAGATAGACTCAAGATTGAGTGAGTTTAAATTTTTCTCTAAGCGTTCTAAAATATTTAGCCCATCTTTTGTTTCTGTTTCTGTTGCAAAATCGATTTGTGAAATAATCCCTGCTTTACCATTTTCATAAAGAAAAAAGCCACTACTTCGTATCTCTCCTAGCAGTTCATTAGTTTCTGATTTTAGACTAAAGGGCGTTTTTGAATTTCCTAGAAATATAGCCCCTATTCCTACCTCTCCAAGGGATAAAAGTTCATTATCTTTATCAGTTCTTTTCCATACTCTTAACTTGTCAAAAATAGCATCATTCTCATCTATCCAACCATTGTTATCCTCATCATATTTACTTAAGTCACTAAATCCATCACCACTTTTTGTGCCAAAGAGTTCTGCTCCGTCGTCTATTTGTCCATTAGCATTTTTATCAAGAGCCAAGAAGCCATTACCCGAATTTAGTTGTGAGATTTGGTCACTTTTTCCATCACTATCTATGTCAAAGGAGAAGGTTTTAGTGCTAAGTGAAGGCATCTCTCCACTAAGGTTAATAACTAGAGGATCTTGAAGTTTATTTAGCGATTCTACTCTAACCTTTGCTTGAAAAACAAAACTTCTTGAGAGATTTACATTTATACCTAGTTCTATTTCTCTATCATCTGTTTTAACAGAAGCCAAGAGTGAAAAACTAAGAGACTCTGCTTCTATGTAACTAGAACTTATTTCAACTCTATCGCCTATAACTCTTCTAGATTCGGAATGTATATTTTTAAGAATTGCTTTTGAAAGTTCATTTGCAATTTTATTGTTAGTTTGAGCTTTTTTACTAGATTCTATATCTTGAATTTGAAGCTCTTTCGATTTATCATTAGATAACTCTTTTGAGTCTGTTTTGATTGCAGTAGAAGTAGAAGCTAGTTGAAGATTGAAGTGTTGGGTGTTCATTGCTACTGTATAATTATTTACTCTCATAATATCCTCCTTGATATTGCATAAGAGTAAAATCGACCTTTGTCGGTTACTATAAAGAGTTTAGCTTTTGAACTCTTCTATTGTATTTTGTAGTGATGAAGCAATTTGAAGAAGTTTTTCAAGGTCACTCTCTATACTAAGAACACTTGTCCCATTTGCAGTAGAGAGAGATTCTATATCTGTAATATTGCTTATTATGAGTTTTATATCATTAGACATTTTCATGCTATCAGCTTTTGATCTATTGGCAACATCATTTGATTCTACCATTACAGATGACGTAATATTTATTTTATCTTCAACATCATTAGAAATATTTGTAAGATTTTCAATGTTTCTAGCATTCTCAGACATTTTGTCACTTACTCCATTGATAGACTGAACAATAGTACTCACACTGATATCTATCTCTGTTAGACTTTTTTGTGTTCTCTCTGCAAGTTTTCTTACTTCATCAGCAACAACAGCAAAGCCACGTCCATGTTCACCAGCTCGAGCAGCTTCTATCGCTGCGTTTAGGGCAAGAAGGTTTGTCTGTTCTGCTATGTCTTTTATAACACCAAGAACATTTTTAACTTGGTCAGCATCATTTTTAAGACCAGATAATTCAAGAGAGAGTTCATTTTCTATCTCTACAAATGAGGAGACCTCTTCAGTAAGAGTATTTAGTGAACTGCGAGCACCATCTAGTTGTGAATTTGCTTCTTCTATTTTAGTTTGAGTTTCACCTGCTGCTTCAATCGTATCTTCAAGTAAAATTTTAATATCTTCACTCTTTTTACTTGTTTTTATAACAAGCTTTTGCTCTTGCTGTGTACCTTTTCGTATCACATGAGATGCAGATGTAATCTCTTGGGCAATTAAGTTGTTTTGTTGACCAAGAGATTTTACATCATTGACCGTTCCTTGAATCATTTCAATAAATTTATTTACTTCATTAGCTGCATCTCCAAACTCATTACCTTCTGTATGAGAGAGTCTCTGTGTTAAATCTTTGTCTCCACTTACTAAGTCTGCAATTTTCTCTTTTAAAGTTGTCAAAGGTGTGAAAATTTCTTTGATAAAAAAGACAGATGCTACGATACTAAATATAAGACCAGCAACAATAAGAGAGATGATTAGAGTTAGATTTGTATCTGCAATCTCTTCATCATTAGAATCAAGTGATATGATTAAGTCTA
>Ga0256826_1001462_pt1 | contig 14668 bp, 18 predicted proteins | sample CV79metaG_FD_185975 | JGI IMG/M metagenome (GOLD analysis project Ga0256826, IMG submission 185975) | Hydrothermal vent microbial communities from East Pacific Rise, Pacific Ocean - CV79 | ecosystem: Environmental > Aquatic > Marine > Hydrothermal vents | place: Pacific Ocean: East Pacific Rise...
AAGATGATCTGTGCTGAGTCGATCTGCTTGGCTAAGGCTTGGATGAGCTGTTGTAAGCCGCCTTGCACTCTTGCAGAAGGTGCAGAGGGTGGGTTTTGAAAACGTTGCACACCCTCAGGCGCATCATAAAGAGCGTCACCTTGAGTATGTTGGCCAAAAAGCTCTAAACCTAACTCTTGGATGAGGGCTAGGATGTGACTTTGATGTTGCCAGACCCATGAAGGGCCCATGTCGTGACCCTCTAGTGTTAAGACGCGGCCGCCAAGACGCTGGCGTGCTTCTAAGAGAGTGACATTGAACTTGTTTTGAAGTAGGGTAGTCAGGTAGAGACCACTCAGGCCGCCACCAATGATAATGAGCTCTTTTTTATTCATGTGACACTCTAAGACAACAAGTGTAAGAGAAAGGTTCAATAATTTATCTCATTTTTTGTTTAAAGATAGTTGTTTTGTATGAAATATAAGAAAAGACAATATCACTTTTTTTTATTACAATTATTACCAAACAATAACCTAAGGGGATAAGATGAAGATGATATCATTGATACAAAACAGTACTATGGCGGCACTACTTTTAGTGCTAGTAGGCTGTAGTGGTAGTGGCGGAGGCGACACTGTCACCTCTTCAGGAGAGCTTTATAGCCTCTCTTTGATCATTGAGGGTGATCAGTATGAAGCAGACAACAACTTCTCTACAGCACGTAGTATTACTATAGGAACTACAGAAGCACATACCATCTTTCCTCCCAATGATAGAGACTTTGTGAAAGTGACCCTTGAAAAAGGGAAGCATTATGAGTTCTTTATGGTTAACCTCCCTAGAGTAGGTGACTCTATTATCACGCTATATGATGAAAATATGAGTCATCTTATAGATAATGATGACTATGTCTACTTGGACAGTAATATCCGTGACTATAACGCTACTTATAGTGGTACATACTACGCTAAAGCGGCCTCTTTAGATGCACCTTATGGTATTTTTGAGTACATCTTAGGTGTCAGAGAGTGGGTGGATGAAGATGGTGATGGACATAGTAGCTACTTTGACTGTGATGATCACAATGATACCATCCACCCTCATGGTATAGAGATCGCTGGAAATGGTATAGATGAAGATTGTGCAGGTTTTGATGCTATTGTAGGGGTTGATAGTTATGAAGATGATGACACGATGGCTCAGGCCAAACCTATTCCTACGACATTAGGTGCTTATGAAGAGACAGAGTTTCGTAGTGATGTCTATGGACAGATGCGTACCATCGATACTACTGATGATGTAGACTTTTTTAGTGTTGCAGTTCCCGCTAAATCAAAAGTCAAACTTGTAGACTTTTCGAGTGGACTTTCTGACTCTAAGTGGAGTATCTTAGAGGCCAATGGATCGGTTCGTGCTAGTAGTACCAATAGCTTGAGCCGTACATTAGAGAATAACACTACAGAAGATTGGACCCTTTACCTAAAAGTAGAGTCTGATAAGAATGCAACAGGATGGTATGTTCCTGTAGCAACGCCACTAGGTAAGGATGAAGATGGTGATGGTGTGAGTACTAAAGATTATTGGCGTTATGACTGTAATGATCACAACGCTTCGATCAAACCAGGGGCTACAGACGTCTTTGGTGATGGTATTGATGCGAACTGTGATGGAGTAGATGGAGACGCTTGATGGTCTCTCGTCATACCTTGATATAACTCACCAATTTTAAAATGTAAGCTTGTTATACTTCACACTATGAAAAGATATTTTATGATCATAATCAGTATGACAAGTGTGTTGATGGCGCAAGAGGGGATCCCTGATGAAGCTTTAGGGCCGATCTATATGGAGGCGCTTCTCTTTTTTGGTGGATTTGCCATTTTGGGTTTGATCTCTTATGTTATCTCTAGCAAACATGCCAAAAAGTATGCAGCTGAGGTGGCCAAAAAACGTCGTGAAGCACCGAAAGTCGAAGAGGTTGTTGTCCCTAAGGTAAAAAATGAGCAAGAAGAAGTAGGCGTGGATCGTCTCATTACCCTCTCTAAGATGCTTGAAGATGGACTGCTTACACCAGAGGAGTTTACAACACTCAAAGCCTCTTTGATGAAGGAGCTCTGATGTCCGTCACTGATCAGCAAAAGTGGGATAAAAAGTATGTGGCAAAACCCCAACTTCTTCGTCCTCGTGAAGCGAGTAAAGTGTTACAAAAATATGCGTTTCAAGAAGTCGGACTCAGGGCTTTAGACCTTGCTAGTGGAGCAGGCCGTAACACGATCTATCTGGCACAAAAGGGGTATAGCGTTGATGCCGTTGATATTGCAGAGATCGCACTAAAATCACTGACAAAAGAAGCCCTTGAAGGTGGTTTACAAGAGAATATAACCACGTACTTAGAAGATCTTGATCTCTTTAGTGTGACACCTCAGGCGTATGAGTTGGTGGTGATGTGTAACTTCTTAGATCGTACCCTTATTGAGCGAACGAAAGAGGCTTTAAAAGTGGGTGGTCGCTACATCGTTGAGACCTATATGGTCTCTGATGAGAATGAGAAAGAGGACTCTAAGCCCTCTAACCTTTTAGTAGAAGGGGAGCTCAAAAGTATCTTTAGTGAAGGTTTTGAGATCTTGCATTATGATAGTTTTGAAAATGAGGATTATGAGATCTACCGCATGAAAAAGCAGGTAGTTGTTGCCCAAAAGCTTTAGTTTTGTGCTAAAAATTCTTTGATGATGGTGTTGAACTTCGCATCACAACAGAGCCCTGTGGGATTGTTCTTCTCACAAGCACACGGTGGAGGCCCAACAAGCTCTTTCATGATATCTTGCATCCCTGTCAACTTCTTACTCTTGATGGTCTCGATGATCTGCGGTTTGGTGATATTCAAGCAGTAACAGACAAAGTGCTCTTTTTTGTCATCTTTAAAGTCAAAGTCACGTTTCATCTGTGAGGTCGTAAGATGGCCTTTATCATTGTAGTACGCACATGAACACTCAGGTGTCATACAGACATTGTAGTGATCACTCCCTTTGCGATCGATATCACTTTTATGCTCTTTTTGGGTGAGGGAGTAGACGGTAAGGTTAGAGACCTTCTCTCCTTTTTCACCACACAAAGGACAACTGATGAGCGCCTGAGGGTTTTCAATGACACAGCCACACCCTTCATCACAACAACCTTGCTCTTGAAATGGGGGATAGGCATTAAATGTAAAGCTCATAAGTCCTCTTTTTTCAGTTATTATAACACTGTTTTAGACTTTTAAGCTAACGTGCAAAGATCGCACACTTTGGCCTTTTTGGCGCAAATATTTGTCGTCTCCTTAGCTTAGTGCAACACCAACAAAGCCGTTTTTAACCAACTTTTTTGTATGATTCAAAAAAATATTATAGGGCTTATCATGAAAGTTACACTCTCACATGTTCCACGTATTGCCAATAGAATCGCACTAGAACTAAACAAAAGTGGTCTTGTAAAGATGACTCAAGGTCTTGAACCCGTTGCTGATGAGGCGCGTAAGATCTTTGAAGAGAGTGTAAAAAAAGAGAACGCTTTAGAAGAACGTGTCAATGAGATGCTTGATGATAACGAAGATGATATTGAAGAGCAGTTGGCTGACGAACGTCAACTTTTTTTCATGATCAAGAAGAAGTTAGCTCCAGAGTATGACGTCAAGCTTAACTACGAAGAGCGTTACTCTGAGATCTCACATAAGGTCTTAGATGCGATCTACGAAGAAGATCTTGTCTACTACGATGTTAGTGAGAACCGTATCAAAAACATCATCGAAGCTGCGATCACAGGCTACATTGCGAGTAACGATGAGATCGATGACGCGGTGATGGATAAGATCCGTTCTTACAAGCGTCGTATCATTCCTGGAACAGAAGAGTTTGATATCATTCATGAAAAACTTTACCATGAAGAGCTACAAAAGAGAGGACTTGCGTAATGAATAAAGTGTGGATCTACCTTGAAAATGGTACATTTTTAGAAGCAGCATCATTTGGTGCAGAGACAACAATGGTCGGTGAGATCGTTTTTAACACCTCGATGAGTGGTTACCAAGAGATCATGAGTGATCCTTCGTATGCAGGACAGTTTGTCACTTTTACAGCGCCAGAGATCGGTAATGTTGGTGTAAACGCTGAAGATATGGAGTCACTCAAAGCACATGCCAAAGGGATGATCGTACGTAAGTATCAAGATCGTTACTCTAACTTTCGTGCAGAGGGCTCACTAGGAGACTTCTTAAAAGAGTATGGTGTGATGGGTATTTGTGATATCGATACACGTTTCTTGACGAAGATGCTTCGTAGTGAAGGTGCCATGATGATGGTGGCCTCTACTGAGATCAGTGACAAAGATGAACTTAAAAAAGTGCTAGAGTTATCACCTCGTATTGAAGAGATCAACTACATCAAAGAGGTCAGTACAAAAGAGGCTTATACGCACTCAAATGGTACTTATGATGCCGTGAACTTTAAGTACAATGATGCACCAGCACCGCAAGCAAAGATCGCAGCGATTGACTTTGGTGTTAAGCGTAACATTCTCAATGAACTGACACAAGCAGGTGTAGAGGTTGAAGTCCTTCCTAACACGTTTGATGCTGAAGCATTGATCTCTCGTGTTAAAGCCAAAGAGATCGATGGTGTCTTTTTGTCAAATGGTCCGGGAGATCCTCTGATCTTAAAAGAGGAACAAGAGCAAGTCAAGAAGCTTATCGCCGCTAAAGTACCGATGTTTGGTATCTGTCTAGGACACCAACTGCTTTCGATCTCTCATGGTCATGATACCTTTAAGCTGAAGTTTGGTCACCATGGTGGTAACCACCCTGTTAAAAACGTTAAGACAGGTATGGTAGAGATCACGGCTCAAAATCATAACTACAACGTCCCCGATAGTGTGACCAATATTGCAGAGGTAACGCACACCAATCTGTTTGATGATACGATTGAGGGTCTACGCTATAACGATAGCCCGATCTTTTCAGTTCAACATCACCCTGAGTCTAGTCCAGGGCCAAAAGAGTCACGTTATATCTTTGGTGAGTTTTTAACACTACTTAAAAACGCTTAACAGAGTTGTAACACTTCTTTGTTACACTTCGAACATCTTAGATTCAAAGTGTAAGAGACAGAGCTGGTAACTCTGTATAAATCGTAGGGACAATATGACTGGCATTGAATTCACAGCAATCATCACTTTTGCCCTACTTGGATCAATAGGCCACTGCATAGGTATGTGTGGTGGTTTTATTGTCACCTATACTACTGCCAAGATCAAACCAACTCAAAGTAAACTTTCCCAATCAACGTATCATTTTCTATATAACTTTGGCCGTGTGACAAGCTATACAACTTTAGGCGCTCTTTTTGGTCTGTTTGGCTCACTGTGGGATATCTCACCACTGACCCGCTCTATCATGTTTGCTATTGCTGGGGTGATGATGTTGTTGATGGGACTCTCTTTTATGGGAAAACTGAAGTTTTTAAGCTCCATAGAGTACTCCATCATGGGGCAATCTTGGTTTAAAAAGATCTTCTCTTACCAACTTACTTCTGCAAGCCCACGTAGTTTTTACATACTCGGTATCTTAAATGGGCTCTTTCCTTGTGGCTTAGTTTATGCGATGTTGGTAACGGCTACTACCACGCAGTCTGCGCTTCTTGGGGCCTTGGTGATGTTCATCTTTGGTATCTTTACCATCCCAACGCTCTTTAGTTTTGCCTTTGCTGTAGGCCTTTTTTCACAAACACGTTTTCGTTCGATCATGATCCAGCTTGCTGCGATCAGTCTGATTCTTTTTGGTTCATGGACACTGCTCAAAGCTTATAAGCAGTTTGACTATTGGGTCAATACTTCTGAACTGCAACAAGCTAAAGATGCCAAAATGATGGGCAAATGCGGTGCAGGTAAGTGTGGGGCAGGTCGTTGCGGAATGGGCAAATGTGGTGCCCAAAAAAGTACAGATTCTACCCCTAAAAATCGTGAAGAAAATGCTATGAAATGTGCTGCTGGAAAGTGTGGATCTGGCAAATGTGGAGGTGCTGAAAAGCCTTCTAAAATGGACGAAATAGGTGTGAAAGCGAAGATGAAATGTGGTGCAGGAAAGTGTGCTGCAGGAAAATGTGGAAGTGACTGACACTCTAACGCCATAAAATGTCAAACCTTGTCAAACAGTACAAGCTCTTATATAAAAGATAAAAGATGTTTCTTTTTTACCCATTAGCCTTAAGTACTACTTAAATATATTATATAAATTTTTTTTTAGATATTTTAAGTCGAATCAAACAAAATAAAAGTTATTATCGCAGAGTCTAAAAACCCATATAATTTTCGTGGGTTCTTACGCTTTGAATTTATTAGGAGGCTGTAAATGGAAAATCGTCCTTTAGAGTATGATTACACTGTAGCTAAAATGTTTATGCTATCAACAGTAATACTCGGAATTGTCGGTATGCTAGTGGGTGTTATTTTGGCTTGGGAACTTGCTTTCCCTGCTGTTAACACAATGCTAGGTCAAGGTGTAGCGGAGTATACAAACTTCTCACGTCTTCGTCCACTGCATACAGATGCGGTTATCTTTGGTTTTACCCTTAGTGGTATTTGGGCTACTTGGTATTATGTAGGACAACGTGTTCTTAAAGTATCAATGGCAGAGTCTAAGTTCTTGATGTTCTTAGGAAAACTTCACTTCTGGTTATACCTTGTTGGTGTAACAGCAGTAGTTGTTTCACTTCTTCTTGGTGTAACTACATCAAAAGAGTACGCTGAATTTGAGTGGCCAATTGATATCGCTATCGTTATTGTATGGGTTATCTGGGGTATGGGTCTCTTTGGTCTAATCGGTATGCGTCGTGAGAAGTCACTATACATCTCTGTATGGTACTACATCGCGACTTTCCTTGGTATTGCTATGCTTTACCTGTTTAACAACATGGAAATCCCTACATACTTCGCTTCTGGCGGAATCGGCGCATGGTGGCACTCTGTTTCTATGTATGCTGGTACCAATGATGCACTAGTACAATGGTGGTATGGTCACAATGCGGTTGCATTTGGATTTACTGTGCCTATCGTTGCGATGATCTACTACTTCCTTCCAAAAGAGTCTGGACAAGCTGTATTCTCATACAAGCTTTCTTTACTCTCTTTCTGGGGTCTAATGTTTGTTTACCTTTGGGCGGGTGGTCACCACCTTCTTTTCTCAACGGTACCTGACTGGATGCAGACAATGGGTTCTGTTTTCTCGATCATCTTGATTCTTCCTTCATGGGGTTCAGCGATTAACATGCTTCTTACAATGAAGGGTGAGTGGCAACAAGTTGCAAGTTCACCATTGATTAAGTTCATGGTTCTTGCTTCTACATTCTACATGTTCTCGACTCTTGAAGGTCCAATTCAAGCGATCAAATCAGTAAATGCGATTGCGCACTTTACAGACTGGATTGTTGGTCACGTACATGATGGTGTTCTTGGTTGGGTTGCATTTATGATTATGGCTGCACTTTTCCACATGGCTCCACGTGTATATAAGCGTGAGATCTACTCTAAGTCACTGATGAATACTCAGTTCTGGATTCAGACACTAGGTGTTGTTCTTTACTTTACATCTATGTGGATTGCTGGTATTACACAAGGTATGATGTGGCGTGCTCACGATGAGTTTGGTAACCTTGCTTACTCATTCATCGATACTGTTACTGTACTTCACCCTTACTACACAATCCGTGCAGTTGGTGGTACACTTTACCTAGTTGGTATGTTCTTGTTCGCATGGAACATGTACAAAACTATGACTGCTGGTCGTCGTGTTGAAGAAAATGAACTTCAAAACGCTTCACCTATGGCAGCGTAAGGAAAGGGGATAATATGTTTCATTGGTTAGAAAAACACCCATTCTTCTTCGCAGTTGGTGTATTTGTTACTATCGCTTTCGCCGGTCTTATTGAGATCGTGCCTAACTTTGCTGAGGCTTCTCGCCCAGTTATTGGTACAAAACCGTACACAACTCTTGAGTTGGCTGGACGTCACGTGTATATCAAGAACTCTTGTAATGCATGTCACTCACAGCTTATCCGTCCATTTAAAGCAGAGACTGACCGTTATGGTGATTACTCTCTAAGTGGTGAGTATGCATATGATCGTCCATTCCTATGGGGTTCTAAGCGTACTGGTCCAGATCTTATGCGTGTAGGTAACTACCGTACAACAGACTGGCACGAAAATCACATGAGAAATCCACAGTCGGTAGTACCTGGTTCTATCATGCCAGCATATACGTGGTTATTTGAAAATGAAGCTGACGTAGCTACTGCATATGCTGAGCAGATCACTGTTAAAGATTTCTTTTCTGTTCCTTACAACGAAGAGATTCCAATGAAAGACGGCTCGAAAGAGATTGTTGTTCTTGCGGATACTCTTGATGGTGCACAAGCATCTGCGTTGAAAGAGGCAGAAGCCGTTGTAGCTGACATGAAAGATAAAAGTGTTCAAGATGCTGTAGCAGCTGGGAAAATTCCTGAGATCGTTGCGCTTATTGCGTATTTGAACAGTTTAAAATAGAGGGTCTTTAAGTGGATATTGTAACATTTCAAGCATACGGATACTTTGGAATCACTGTTTTTATGGTAGTAGCCCTTTACGGCTACATCTACCATCTTTACAGTAAGAAAAAAGATGCATCCGGTATTGACTATGAGACGTATAGCAATATGGCGCTAAATGACGACATTACCGACGAACCGGTAAACAAGGTCTCTGATAAAGAGACTACAAAGGTAGGAGAATAATATGAATAAGTTAACCTTAGCGGGTATTATTACTACCGTCATTATGTTGGGTGCTACATGGTTATCTGTAGGTGGCTCTAAGGGCGGTTTAAATGGTGATATCGTTAACATGCTTGCTATTGCAGGTGCAGTCGCACTTGTAATCATTACAGTATTTGTAGTAATCAAGTATGTTCGTCAAATGCAAACAGACACGGCGTCTGGTAAGCTTGCTGACGAAAACTGGGACGGTATTGGTGAGTATAAAAATGAACTTCCAGCTGGTTGGGCTGTAATCTTTTTAGGTTCAATTGTTTGGGGTATGTGGTACTTCATTGCTGGTTATCCAGTCAATGCTTACTCACAAATCGGTGAGTACAATGAAGATACAGCAGCACACAATGCAAAGTTTGAAGCAAAATATGCAAATATGGATGATGCTACTCTCGTAGAGATGGGTGAGTCTGTTTTCTTGGCAGAGTGTAAAGTATGTCACGGTCTTCAGGCTGATGGTATTGATGGTAAAGCTGCAAATCTTAACACACGTCTTGAAGCTGTTGTTGTTAAAAATGTTCTTGAGAACGGTTCAAACAACCAACTTCTTGGTTTTGAGTTTCCAATGCCAACAGGTGCTGACTTAGGTCTTAGTGCTTCTGATATTGATGAGATCTCAACTTATGTTGCGGGTGGCCTTCAAGGTACTCAACCTGCGATGTTTGGTGTTTGTGCTGGATGTCACGGTGGTGAAGGTGAAGGTATTGATGGTGTAGGTCCACAACTTAATGGATTTAACAACACTTTAGTTACTAATGTGCTTACACATGGTAAAAAAGGTGCTATCGGTACGATGCCAAAATTTGCTAACCGTCTTAACTCTAAGCAAATCGAAGCAGCTAGTGCTTATGTTACTAGCTTAAGCAAATAAGGAGTCCATTATGAATGAAAACAGAGGTTTATTCGTTTTAGATGGTATTACAGGTATGTTGATTGCGACAGTGTTGCTTCTAAGTATTTTAGCTGCTTTGACAGTAGCTGCACTTAGCACACAAAACGCAAACGCAAACAACTTTTATGAGATTAAAGATGCATCATCGATCAAGATGATCGATGCAACATCTGGATCTCATAAAGTAGATGTGAAATAAGGAGAGAATGATGAATCAGTATATGGATAAGATTATTACAATCGCATTGATCATTTCAGCTGCATACACTTTGTGGGCAGTTGTTACTCCCAATCACTTATACATTGGCTAGGGTTACTTAGTTGTGTAAATCACGAGGGCTAACGGCCCTCATCTTCGCTCTTCTTTTTTCTACTTCCCTTTTTGCAGAGTATCTATATCAGGATGATGTTGTTCAAAGAGACAATTACGCAGAGATGATCAATCCAATTGGTCAAGAGCTATTTGAAAAGACAGGTGTGCATCTTTATTTGGTCATGTTGCGTGAACTTGAAAATAATCAAAGTATCGCTGAATACTCTATAGCACTTGCTAAGAGCTTACCTCAACCGGCTGTTGTGATGACCTTTGCTGAGATTGAAAAACAGGTACAGATCGTAGCCTATCCTGTAGAGATGTATGAGAAGTTCGATAGAGATATGATTTTGAGCCCTAATGCCTCTTTTATTGGAGCGGTGATTAGCTCACTGATGTTTGCAAAAAGTTTTGATGATGTTAAAGAAGAGATGTCAAACTATGGTGGTGTTATACTTCCTGTCTTAGCAGAACGGGCTAAAGGCAAAGATGTCATTGAAAAATATGCTGTTGCCATGTTTAACGGTTACTCAGAGACAGCTGAACAGATTGCTGCGAGTTATGACGTATCATTAGATAGCGCTGCTGGAAATGGCAACCAAGTCGCTATTGATGTCATTCGTTATATCTTTTATGGCACAATCCTCTATGCAATATTCGGCTATTTTAGAGGTCGTCGTCGCGCAAAATTAAGAGAAGCAAAAGAGGAAAAAAGTAATGAGCAGTAGAAAAAAAGGGTGGTACTGGCCTTATGCCATCTTAGCGTCAATCTTTTTCATCATTGGTGCTTCTGCTTTGACTATTGTAGTCGCAGTGAAGAATCCTGTTGAGATGAGTGATACGGACATGCAAGATTATCATCATTATGATGCAAATGCCAATGCGTTTATTAATGCTAAGATCGCTTTTAATAAAAAGTATACGATTAGCTACCATTCTCATAAGTTTGATCAAGAGAATGCTGTAGTCTCTTACCAATTGGTAGATAAGTCAGGCGCGACTGTTAATGATGCCAAGATGAAAATCATGGTGACCCGTCCTGGAGATCACAACAGTGATATGCCTTTTGAAAATCCGACAGTACAAGAGGGAATATATACCTTTAATGTCGGAAAACTACCACTTGCTGGTCGTTGGAATATCTTGTGTGAGATCAAAGTCGGTGAAGATACGCGCTACTTGAACTTAAAAGTCAGTACCCTTCAAGACAAGGCCTTTGAGTACTAAGTTTTAACAAATCGTGAGAGCCTTTGGGCTCTCAACTCTTCCACATTCAGTAACAAGATCCTAACTCCAAATCTTCATCTCAAACTAATAAGCTATTGGCTATAATACGCGGTTTGAAAATTATAAATGAATAACGCTCAATTCAGTCTCTTTTTGAGTTTGATTTGAACGTTATATGCAAGGAAACTTATGTTGCTCTTTACCCCAGGACCAACTCCAGTACCGGAGTTTGCACGTGTTGCAATGGCAGCACAGACCATTCACCACCGTACACCAGAATTTGAAGCGATCTTTGCTGATACGCGTCAACACCTATTTAAGCTTTTTAACATGGATGAAGTGATCATGTTGGCAACATCAGGAACAGGTGCTATGGAAGCGGCTGTCTCTAACTTATGTCATAACACGCTATTGAGCATTAACTCAGGGAAGTTTGGAGAGCGTTTTGGAAAGATCGCTCTAGCGTCTGACCTCCAAAATATTGAGATCAAACATGAGTGGGATACACCTGCTACTGTTGAAGAAGTTGAAGCAGCTCTAAATGCCAACAGTGACATTGACGCCATAGCCATTCAAGTCTCTGAGTCTGCAGGAGGTCTTCGTCACAGTGTTGAGGAGATCGCAGCAGCGGTTAAGAAGATCAACCCTGAGATCATGGTGATTGCTGATGGTATTACGGCTGTTGGTGTTGAACGTATTGATGTGACTAACATCGACTGTCTGTTAGCAGGAAGCCAGAAAGCTTTGATGTTACCACCAGGTTTGGCGATCTTAGGTCTAAGCAGTGCAGCTGTTACTAAAGTAGGCAAAGGAAAAGGGTACTACCTTAACCTCGCTTCTGAGATCAAAAAACAGTCTCAAAATACAACAGCATATACAGCTGCAACCACTTTGATCATTGGTCTTGGAGCCGTGCTTCAAGAGATCGAGAACCAAGGTGGACTGGGTGTACTTTACTGTAACACAGCACGTCGTGCCAAAGCAACACGTTTTGCACTTGAGGCCATTGGTCTTCACTCTTACCCAGCAACACCAGCTAAGTCGATGACAACCATTGATGATGTGGATGCTGCTGAGATCCGTAACCTACTCAAAACTGACTTTGGGGTTAATGTTGCGGGAGGTCAGGACCACCTTAAAGGGAAGATCTTTAGAATCAACCAGATGGGTCTTATCGAACCATATGAGATGGTAGCTGCAGTCAATGCGGTTGAGTTAGCTCTTGCTAAGATGGGACGTCGTCCTTTTGATGGTACCGCAAGCCGTGTCTTTAACGAGACCTATTTTAAAACAATGTTAGCAAAAGAGACATCAGCATGATCTTCGAACACGAAATACCAGGGGGCTCAAAGCTCTACTTTGGTGAAGCCGCTAAACGCAAACGTCACATCGAGGATGTAGCGAGTGCTACACTTTATGAAGAGGGGTTTGAAGAGATTCTTTCACCACTCTTCTCATACCATCAAGATGATGCTGTTGCGGATGTAACAGAGCTTGTACGTGTGAATGACCGAGACAACAATAAACTTAGCTTACGTGCTGACTCAACACTAGATGTTGTGCGTATCATCACCAAGCGTTTGGGTCGTAACACCAAACACACCAAATGGTTTTATATTCAGCCTGTCTTTCGTTATCCTTCAACAGAGCAGTACCAAGTGGGTGCTGAGATCATTGGTGAGAGTGACCTAAGTGTCGCGCTAAACCCTGCGATGAAGATCTTAAAGAAGCTAGAGTGTGAACCACTGCTTCAGATCTCTAACATTGCCATCCCCAATAAGCTCTCTAAGCTTTTAGACATAGACCTTACTGACTTTAGACACATCAACATCCAAAAGCTCCTTGAGCTTGAGATTGAGTGGTTAACAAAGTTGGTCTACCTTCAACATCCTGAAGATATTGACGGTGTGATTGCTCTTGTTCCTGATGAGATCAAAGAAGAGTTGATGAAGATGAAAGAGATGTGTGAGAAGATCGATTACAAAAACAAGGTGATCGCTCCACTGTACTACGCAAAGATGCTCTATTATGATGAGCTCTTCTTTAGAGTTATCGAAGGCAATGAGATCCACGCACGTGGCGGACGTTATAACAATGACGATGTAACATCGGTAGGTTTCGCGATCTACACAGATACACTAATATAGACTAAGGAACATTTATGAAAGCAGATTTAATTGTAGGAATCCAGTGGGGAGACGAAGGTAAGGGTAAGATCGTTGACGCACTTGCTTGTAAATATGACATGGTTTGTAGAAGCCAAGGTGGACACAATGCAGGTCACACGATCTGGGTTGATGGTGTTAAGTATGCACTTCACCTTATCCCTTCAGGTGTTTTGAACCCTGAAGCGATCAATGTTGTGGGTAATGGCGTTGTTCTTTCACCTGAGTCTATCATCAAAGAGATGGAGCAGTTTGAAGGTCTTGAAGGACGTCTTTATATCTCTGACAAAGCACACCTGAACCTAAGTTACCATGCACTCATCGACCAAGCTAAAGAGCGTCTTAAAGGCGACAAGGCTATTGGTACGACAGGCAAGGGTATCGGGCCAGCTTACTCAGACAAGATCAACCGTACGGGCTTTAGAGTCGGCGAGCTTCTTGATCCTGCACAGCTGTGTGCAGGTATTTTGGAGTACTTTGAGCAAAATCGTGCTATCTTCGATATCTATGAGATTGCAACACCTAAAGAGGCAGACCTTCTTGCTGAGCTAGAAAGCTTTAAAGCAAAGCTTGCTCCTTTCATCACAGATACAACGCAGATGGTATGGAAAGCACTCGATGAAGAGAACAAAAAAGTTCTTCTCGAAGGGGCTCAAGGAACACTTCTTGACATTGACCATGGTACCTACCCTTATGTGACATCATCAGCAACAGTGAGTGCCGGTGCTTGTACAGGTCTGGGTATCAACCCTAAAGACATTGGTAAGGTGATCGGTATTGTTAAAGCATACTGTACACGTGTAGGTAATGGACCATTCCCAAGTGAAGACTTTGGTGAAGATGGTGCACGTCTGGGTGAACAAGGTCATGAGTTTGGTACAACAACAGGTCGTGCAAGACGTTGTGGTTGGTTTGATGCGGTAGCAACACGTCACGCATGTCGCCTAAATGGTGTAGATGAGCTTTCACTTATGAAGCTTGATGTTCTTGATGGCTTTGATGAAGTGAAGCTTTGTGTTGCTTACAACTACAAAGGTGAAGAGATCAACTATATGCCAGCAGATCTTGAGAATGTTACACCGATCTATAAGACATTTAAAGGGTGGAATAACTCTGTAGGTGTTCGTGAGTTTAGTAAGCTTCCTCAAGATGCTCAGGACTTTGTGAAGACGATTGAGGAGATATCTCGTACTAAGGTTGGGATCATATCGACGTCGCCAGAAAGAGAAGACACAATCTACCTCTAAAAAGTTTCAGCTTCGGC
>Ga0256826_1001463_pt1 | contig 14663 bp, 12 predicted proteins | sample CV79metaG_FD_185975 | JGI IMG/M metagenome (GOLD analysis project Ga0256826, IMG submission 185975) | Hydrothermal vent microbial communities from East Pacific Rise, Pacific Ocean - CV79 | ecosystem: Environmental > Aquatic > Marine > Hydrothermal vents | place: Pacific Ocean: East Pacific Rise...
TTGCTGAAGAGATAATAATAGGAATATCTTGGCGTTCACGAATAGCCTCACATACTTCAAGACCATCCATACCAGGAAGAGTTAAATCTAAAATAACCAAGTCAAATGGCTCTAGTTTTAATATACTCACCGCTTTAAAAGGGTCATCTTCAGTGATAACCTCAAACTCAAACTGTTCAAGATACTCTGTAAGTATCTCGGCTAATTCTAAGTCATCTTCAATCATTAATATTTTATTCATACTCTAAGTCTAACAGAGATTGTTAATATTTTGGTAAACCCTAACATAAAATTCAGCTCGCGAAAAATCTTTTACAATATAATCATCTGCACCAGCACTCAGAAGTTGACTAGTTTCATAAGAGTTTGTTTCATTTACTAAAACAATAATTTTTAAATTCTCTGAATTATATTTTTTTCTTGCATTTTGAACGACTTCAATCGTATTTACATAAGGTTCACTTGAGTCAACGATGAGGAGTGAAGTTTCAGGATGCAGAGTCAATTTTTCATAAGAGTCTTCATTATTTGAAGCACTAAAAACTTTAAAGCTATGTAAATTTAGGTTCTGCTTTAAGTAAGAGCTATAAATTGTAGAGTCACTTACGACTAAGACTGTTGTCTGTTTGTTTTTTTGAAGTTGTAGGAGTTTTTTAATTACATTAACTTCATTGTTATGCTTTACTTTTTTTATGTAGTCAACTATGTGAGCACCCTCAAAATCATCAAAAAAATCTTCATCTATAGTTTTTGTAAATACTAAAGGGGCTAAATGATGTTTGTTAAAAAGGGCTATTATCTCTCCATTAGGAGCATCTTTTAGTATGTGTTCTACAACGGCATATTCATAACGTCTATTTGAAAGAAGTTTTTTTGCCTCAGCATATGAAGAGACTAAATCATAATCAAAATTATTAATCTCATCAAGTAACTTTTTAAAAACTGCTTGGACAATAATGCTATCTTCAACGATTAAAAGTTTAGACATAAAAACTCCCTTTTACTTTTGCTCATTATAAAGTATTGTAGCTTAATGAAACCCTTAAACTATAAGTAGAGTTACATTATATGCTATAAACGCCATTACATAAGCTACAACAGATGTAAAAAAGAAAAGGTAAAAGAAGTACTTAATGTGCCCTGCTTCTCTTGTAAATACAACTGAAGCTGCTAAACATGGCAGGTAAATCATAATAACAACTATAAATGCTACAGCTGATGCAAAAGAGATATTTTTACTAATAGCACCCATCAGAGAGTTGTTATCTTCATCTACATCTCCACCAAGAGAGTATAAAACGCCAAGTGTAGATACCACAACCTCTTTTGCAGCCAAACCTGTTTGGAGTGCCACACTCATTTTCCAGTCAAACCCAAGTGGAGCGAAGATAGGCTCGGAGAACTTACCAATAGTTCCTAGATAACTCTGCTCTAAAAGTACTTCATCAAGTCTGTTTTGTAAAACATTTTTTTCTATTTCACTCTGAGTTGCCTCAATCTTAGCACTATAACTCTCTTCTAAAATAGTGTTATGAGGATAGTTACTTAAAAACCATACTAGCATAGATGCTGCAGCGATAAATGTACCTGCTTTTTTAAGATACATCATAGTTTTTGTTAAAACTGTGTGCCAAATAAGTTTCACTGATGGAAGTCTATACTTAGGCATCTCCATAACAAAAGGTTCATCTACACCTTTAAAGGCAGTAAGTTTAAGAACTTTTGCAGCTAAGAGACCTAACATAGCACCACTAATATAGATAATAAAAAGAATATTTCCTGCCATTTCCGGAGAAAAAAATGCACCTGCAAAAAGAACATAAACAGGAAGTCTGGCACCACAAGACATAAAACCGATTATGAAAAGAGTTAGAAGTCTATCGCGATCATTTTTTAGGATTCTCGCTGACATGTAAGCAGGAATAGAACATCCAAAACCAGTAACTAGAGGGATGAAACTCTGCCCATGAAGTCCAAACTTATGAAAAAAACCATCAAGCAAAAATGCTACACGAGACATATAACCAGTACTCTCTAAAAGAGCAATACCTATAAATAAAATGATGATATTTGGTACAAAAAGTACAACAGCACCAACACCAGAGATAATACCATCCACTATAAGAGAACGAATGTCATCATTTGCAATTGTAGAGCCTATAGTATCCCCAAACCATCCAAAGAACATATCTATATAATCCATAGGAATTGCACCTATTTCAAATGTTAATTGGAAAAGTCCCCACATAAAGAAAAGAAAAATAGGAATCCCTAAAATAGGATGAATTAGTACTGTGTCAATTCTCTCTGTAATTGTTTTATTTTCAACTATATTTTTTTGTTTTACAACTTCTGCAACTATCCCACGGTTAAATGAAGCATACTCTTCTGCAAAAGATTCTTTGATATCATCACTATCATGGTGAAGTTCTATATGCCTACTTGCCTCAATCAAAATTGGTTGAAGTTCTATCCAAATTGGTTCATCATGAAGTTTTGCATATGTTTTTTTATTATTTTTGAGAAGATTTATAGCTATATTTCTATGTGTATTTACTGCTGAGTACTTATGCTTATCAAGATACCAAACTATCTGTGCTATCTCCTCCTCTACTGGTTCACTGAACACAAGTTTTGGAGTTACTGAATCATTTTCATGCTGAACAACGACAGCATCAATAAGCTCTTCTATACCCTCTTTAGTTGCAGCAGAGACTTTCACACAAGGTACACCTAAAAGTTCACTCATATACTCAGCATCTATTAAAATATTTTCTTTTTGTGCCTCATCACTCATATTTAAGGCTAATACTACTTTTTTACTCATCGTGAGAAGTTCAGATGTAAGTTGAAGATTTTTTTCTAGATTAGTCGAATCTAATACATTTATTATTATGTCATACTCTTCTGCACATAAATAATCATGTGTTACTCGTTCTTCAATTGTGTAATCTGTAAAAGCATATGTTCCAGGCAGATCAACTACAGTAAAATGATAATCTTTGTAATCAAAGAGTACTTCTGTCTTATCTACAGTAACACCTGAAAAATTTCCTACATGAAGATGTGAATTTGAAACAGAGTTTATGAGCATACTCTTTCCAACATTCGGCTGACCAACAAGTGCTACTTTTATATGGTTTGCTATTATTGGGCAGGATTTTGTATCTGTATTCATATTTTCTGTACCTCTATTAACTCTGCTTCTTGTGCTCTAAGTGCTATACGCATTTTACCTACTTTTATCTCTATCGTACTCTTCGCAGGGGCATGTTCAAGCACTTCTATTATTGTCTCTTTCATTATTCCAAAAGATATAAGTCTCTGTTTTAAATCATCTTTGGCGTTTAACTTCAGTACTTTGACCTTACATGCTCTATCGCAATCTATCAATGTTTTCATTTTATTCTTCTTTTTAAAAATTATAATTTAGTGCAACTTGGAAACGATTCCAGCTGTTTGATGAGTCTATTTTATCATCCTGATCTACATATATGGCACCAACAACAAACTCTTCGTTAAAATTATACCCTATACCGATATTTTGTTCTACTATATGTTCTTTTATACCACTACTATTGGCTTCACCATCAAAATCTCCATAAGCATATAAGAATTCCACATCATCATATGAGTATACAAGACCTACTACATACGACAAAGCTTCTCTATCAAGAGTTATTTCATCTATAATCATAGTATCCATATTTGTAAAAAGTGCTCCACCACCAAAACCACTAAAGCTCTCTTTACTTGTTGTTTTTTCTGACTTATTTACTGCTATATTTAAACCTACATTGTAAGCTACTAGTTCTACTAAAACGCCATATATGGAAGCAGATGTTCCACTGTTTCCTAATTCACCCTCTTTTAAATACTGTGCCATAGCATGAAGTAAAAAAGTTTCATTTATCTCATACTCTATTCCTAAGTCAAAGTAAGCTATCTGTGCAAAATCTGTAATGTTATAGTACCAAGCATCATACTCAAGTCCATCAGCATAGGAAATACCTACAAAGTTTGTGCCATCAGTTCCAGTCTCAACCCATCCAAGTTCAAGCCCAGCATCAGATCCATGCCATCGCTGAAGATTACCAAGCATGAACTCGATTCCCGATATCTCATAAGTTGCGACATATGCTTCAAAAGTGTTCTGAATCATTCTTATATTATCACTATCGGCTAGAGGTGTATCTAAAAGCTGACGACCAGCACGAAAATTTAAATCTTCATATTTATAGTTAATAAATGCTTCACTCATATCAGTATGGTTCCCTACATCAGAAGACATTTCACTACTTCGTTTAGAACCTTCACCTGAGGCCAAAGGAATATCATACGAAGTATACACAGCTGCACCTGCATTAAAACCACGATAAGCTGCTAACTCATACTTAATTATGCCACCAATTGCAGTTGCATATGCATCTCCTGGTTCGGCAACCTCTGCATACATTAGTTTTAGTTGACCAGAAACTTTTCCCTTTTTTAACATATATTTAATCTTATCAACTTCACTAACTTCTTTCTCATCAAGTTTTCCAAAGTTATCAATAGCAGCTCTTATCGAATCATTTCTTATTCCAGTATTACTATTATCTATAGCATTTAAAGTAGTTACATTTAAGAGAAATATAATTACAAAAATAAGTAGCTTCATCATCTTTCCTTAAAATATATTTTGATTTGGAAATGATAGTAGTTATCATCTTAGATATTGCTTAATAATTATGATAATATTTATCATTTTCATTTAACTATTGGAAAAAGTTATATTAATGCTATTTTGATATAATTTCATCTACATTTATATTAAGGCAATATATGAAATTTTTATGGACTCCCTCTTGTCACTTTAACTTAGCAAACCTCTTTACATTTGTAAACATTACAGCAGGTCTTATGGCTACATACTTCATCACTCAAAATAATTTTATTTTAGCAATCGCGCTTGCATGGGTTGGAGGAGCATTTGATATTTTCGATGGAAAAATTGCTCGTAAATATAAGCTGAGTAATGAGTTTGGCGTTCAACTAGATAGTTTTGCAGACTTTTTGAGTTTTGTTTTAGTACCTGTATTTTTAATATTTCAAGCGTCATATGCAACTTCACTTGATGGGGCACTACTTATTGTTGCTTCTATGGTTAGTATTTATTATGTTATTTCAGGTCTTCGTCGTCTTATTCACTTTAACATAAATGCAGATGCTGGAGAGGTTGACAAGTATTTTACAGGTGTTCCTACACCCTTAGGTGCTATTTTACTCTGGCTAGTTTATCTTTTAAATGCTTATAACATTTTACCAGCCATCGGAGTTATAGGCTTTATGCTCATCATAGGTTGGGCTCTTAACTCAAATATTAAAGTAAAACATCTTTAAATAGTTTTAATCTCTCTACTTATTATTAACACTATATTTTCCACTTCCAAGTAGAAAAATCAAAATACTCATTATAAAAAACATTAGAGGAGACTCCATAGAGAGTCCCCCATACTTAGCAAGAGAAAATGAAAAACCATATGCTAAGAAAATTGCCACTACCATGTTAAATGCCAAGACTAAAGAGGCAACTCTAGCATATAATCCAAGAATTATAAATATAGGGGCGATAAGCTCTCCTACATAAACGCCATAAGATAGTATCTCAGGTAAACCTGCATGACTAAGCATAGCTTTTACCCCACCTACTCCATGAATAACTTTATATATACCATGATACAAAATTAAAACGCCAAGACTCACTCTTAAAAGTAACTTTGCTATATCACTACTTTGAAACATATTTTTCCTATACCTTTTCTCGAAACTTACAATCACCAACTGAAATAACTTTGGCATTTTTCACTGCATCTTGTATGTAAAGAAGAGTCCCCTTAGGATCAGCATCCCCTATCTCCTCTTCTATAATGCGAAGAAGATCTTTTTCATTTGTATCTGTCCATATTTTTTCATAATTATATTGTGTTTGTATATTCATAGTAGTATAATAGCCAAATATTATTTATAGGGTTTAAAAATGAAAGAGATGTTAAAAAATTTTACAATACTTTATGTTGAAGACGAAGAGATGGTTCGCAAAAATGCAGTAGAGTTTTTAAACCGTATCTGTAAAGAGGTTCTAGAAGCTAAAGATGGCAAAGAGGCTATAAAAATTTGGAGTGAAGAGAGACCAGACATCATCATTACTGACATTAATATGCCTCGTCTAAATGGTCTAGATATGGCAGCCTACATAAGAGCACAAGATAAAGATGTACAAATCATAGTAGCAACTGCTCACTCAGATACAGACTATCTTCTTCGTGCAGTTGAACTCCAACTTGTAAAGTACATCATCAAACCCATCACTAAAGACAAACTAACTCATGCCCTTGAGATGTCTATGGAGCTCATAGAAGATAAGAGTAAGTTTAACATTCAGCTCTCATCTACTTGTAGTTACAATGCCTATGATAAGAGTATAGTTGATGAAGGAAAAGAGATAAAACTTACTAAAAACGAGACTCTCTTTTTAGACCTCTTAGCACATCATCATAGCCGTGTAGTAAACTACGAAGAGATTGAAAATGCTATTTGGGCTTATGAGGGGATGAGTCAAGATGCCATACGTTCACTTGTTCGAGGTCTTAGAAAAAAGATACCTGAAGGTGCAGTTGAAAACATCTCAGGTATAGGCTACAAAATCCACCTATTATAAATTTAGACTAGGATGACGGAAGTTTAATCTTAAAACTTGCACCATCTTTGGCGTTTACAACACTTAGCTCTCCCCCTAAGTGTCCCTCTACAATCATCTTTGACATATAAAGACCTAAACCAGTTCCATTTTTTTCATCTTTAGTTGAAAAGTATGGTTCAAAAATTTTCTCTAAAATATCTTCTTTTATACCCATACCATTGTCAATAAAAGAGACTTCTACACCAGAGTCAGTATCTTTTGTTTCAATGATTATTTTTGGGTTTTCTACTTGTTTGTCATGAAGAACATCTCGTGCATTTTTTATGAGATTTAATACTACTTGAATAAACTCATTTTTATATATAAGGACTTGGCTTTGAGCATTAAATGAGAGTTCTAACTCTATATTTTCACTATCTAGAGTCTTTTTTATTAAACTTATGGCTTGTTCTATCACACTGCTTATCTGCTCTTTTGTTTGTGCCTTATCTGGTGAAAAGTAGTTTTTAAAGTCATCAATAGTTACAGACATAAACTCTAAAAGCTCATTTGCTTCTTTTACCTTGGCGTTTAAATACTCCTCTGTTAACTCATCATACTCATAAGCCGACTCAATATTCATAACTACATAAGACATCTGATTGAGAGGTTGACGCCACTGATGGGCTATCATACTAAGCATATCTCCCATCTCAGCCATCTTTGCACTCTGCGTAAGCATCTTATCTTTTTCTCTATGAGCAGAAACCTCTTTTTGCACTCTAACTTCTAAAGACAAGTTTAACTCTTCTAACTCTTTTGTTCTACTCTCTACCTCTTTTTGGTAATTTTTAAATATTTTATTAATTTTAAAAGATAGTAAAAGAGAGAGTAAGACAACAAACATTATTATAAATGCCGAAGCCTTTACAATAAACTCAAGCTCATTTGCTAACATTAGTTCTAATTCTTCATGCTTTTTCTTAGCCTGTTTACTCATAGAAGTTGTGTTAAAGCCATAGACTAGACTCCAGTTAAACTCTGTATAGTATCTTGTAAAATAATAATAATTTTTTATCTGATGTTTATGCCATTTACCATCTTTATCTAACTCTTGTATCTTTATTTCAAACTCATTTGATAAGTAAAGTTTTTTATCATTTTCATAGACACCTATGAAGTCAGATGTTTCTATAGGTATACTTTTTATCATCTCTAAAAGATTAGCTTTTAATTTTACACGACCTTTTTTTACTAAATTACTAGAACCTATGTACCAGTTATATATCTCTAAATCTTTGACATAAATTATCTCTTTTTCATTCTCTTTATATCTATTACTATGTAAAAATCCCTCTTTGCGTTTTCTAACTTTCTGTATCTCTTCTAAAATTATTGCACGATTATCAGCATCTCTATAGTTTGCTATATCTTTATCCTTTAAATGTGAACCATTTAAAATAGCATTTCCACTAAAATCAGTTACAAAGATATGTCCACTTGTATTATTAAAAACCATCTCCGAGAGAGAATCTTTTATACGTTGTTTTATCTCTTTACTGCTCTTTTTACCTCTATACTTATTGTAAATTTTATGTGCTATTTTATAGGCTAAGTCAACTTCATTTTTTAGCTCTTTTTCTATACGAGGCTCTACCCTATTGTTTGTGTATTCAAAAAGTAGTGTCAGTTGATTTATCATCTGTTCACTCTGAGCCTTTTGAAGATTTATATAATCTTTTATAGAGTTCTCTTTAGCTTGTGCAAAATAACTCTCTACCTTATTTAAGTAAAAGGTAGTTATAAAGAAACTTACACTTAAAACTAAAACAAGAGGAACAATAACTATTAGATAGGGAATAAGCTTGTTACTATTTAATTTCATTCATCATCCTCACTCTTTATAGAGAGAGTTTTTTTAGGCTTTAGTCCTAGTTTTACAATATTTTCAGCACGTTTTATAACATTACCACGACCACTACTGAGTCTGTTCATAGAAGTATCGTAAGAGTCTTGTGCTTTAGCTAAATGAACGCCAACTTTTTTCATCTCATCGACAAAGCCTACAAGTTTTTCATACATAGCTTCTGCTTCGTTTGCTATTTTAAGTGCATGCTCCTCTTGACGTTGTGTTCGCCAAATATGTTCTATAGTTCTAAGTGTTACTAAAAGTGTTGAGGGAGAAACAACTAAAATATTCTGCTCATATGCATCTTTGAAGAACTCTCCATCATGTTCTAAAGCGAGTAAAAAAGCACCCTCTATAGGCATGAAAAGCAGAACAAAATCAAGTGTATTTACACCCTCTAACTTCTCATACTTCTTCTCACTCAGACCTTTTATATGCCCTTTTATACTTGTTATATGCTCTTTAAGTGCATGAGTTTTACTCACTTCATCTTCAGCACTCATAAACCTCTCATAAGCCACAAGAGAAACTTTTGAGTCAATGATAATGTCTCTATCTTCAGGCATATGAATGATGACATCGGGTCTATAATTTTTACCCTCTTCAGATTTAAGTGTAGCTTGAAGCTCATACTCCACACCTTTTCTAAGCCCTGATTGTTCTAAAATATTCTCTAAAACTATTTCTCCCCAGTTTCCCTGTGTTTTATTTTCACCCTTGAGTGCTTTTGTAAGGTTTATAGCATCATTTGAGAGTTGAGAGTTCATCTCTTTTAAACGGTGAAGTTCATCTTTTAGTAAAAAAGTATCTTTAGCGCTGGCATTAAACTGCTCTTTTGCCTCTTTTGAGAAGAGAGTTATCTGTTCACGAAATGGTTTAAGTAGAAGTTCTAACTGCTCTTTATTGGCGTTTGAAAATTGTGCTGATTTATCATCAAAGATTTTATTTGCCAAAAGTTTAAACTCACGGCCTAGTTCATCTTTGGCGTTTTGAAGCACTTGGAGTTTTTCTACTGAAGACTTTATCTCTTCTTCATAACGAGTATTGAGTACTGCATGTTGCAGTTCTAAGTTTTGGCATCTCTCTCCTAGTTCGGAGTACTCCTCTTTTAAAAGTTTAAGCTCCTTTTCTGCAGTGCTATTTTGTTCTTGTAAATGCTGAGATAGTTGAAGTAAACTAAGACTCTTCTCTTTCTGTTTTAAATAGAAAAAAAGTGTGCTTATAAAAAGAAGAAGTGCAAAAACTGATAAAATCATATAAAGGTCAAATGCCATAGCCTATCCTAATTGTAATATTTAAAATATTATACTACTTTTTACTTTATTTTTTAGATAATTTGTAGCACTATAAACTTAAGTGATTTTAAATATAGATTACTTTAATTATTATATAGGTTAGTTTGGGTATAATTCGCGAAATATTTAAGGGGAAGATACCCTGCTTGGCAATTCTGTCTTTGCAGCTTGTATTATCTCCTTTATATTCAAAGGATTATAATGCAAGAAAATGCACAAACAGAACAACCGAAAGAAGAAGAAAAAACAATGACATTTGATGAGTTAGGACTTAAATCAGAACTACTTAAAAGTGTTAAATTTGCTGGGTTTACAACACCTTCACCTATTCAAGCACAAGCTATTCCTATAGTTATTGCTGGTCGTGACATCGTTGGTCAAGCACACACTGGTACTGGTAAGACAGCAGCTTTCGCTCTTCCAGCACTTCACAACATGAAAATAGACGGAAATGTTGAGATGTTAGTTATAACACCAACTCGTGAACTTGCTTCTCAAGTAAGTGATGAAATTTTCAAATACGGACGTAACTTAGGCGCTAAAACTGTAACTGTTTACGGTGGTAGCTCTTATAAACGCCAACTTGACCTTATCAACCGTGGAGCATCTGTAGTAGTTGCTACTCCGGGGCGTATGCTAGATATTTTAAAGCGTAACATGCTTGACAACTTTGCACCTAGCATCGTTGTTCTTGATGAAGCAGATGAGATGCTAGATATGGGTTTCCTTGATGATATCAATGAAATTTTCTCATTTTTACCAAAAGAACGTCAAACACTACTTTTCTCAGCTACTATGCCAGCACCTATTAAGACTCTTGCAAGTAGAATTTTAAAAGACCCTGAGTTTATCTCAATCACTAAGGGTGAAACTACAAATGCTGACATCGAACAACTTTACTATGTTATCGATGAGCACGAAAGAGATGATGCTATTATCAGACTAATGGATGCTGAAACTACAGATAAATGTGTAGTATTTTGTCGTACAAAATCAGAAGTAGATAGACTTTCAAATGTTCTTTCAAATGCTGGTTACTTAGCAAATGGTCTACATGGAGATATGGAGCAACGTCAACGTGAAAACGTTATTAAAGGTTTCAAACAAAACTCAGTTAAAGTACTTGTTGCTACTGATGTTGCTGCTCGTGGTATTCACGTTAACAACATAAGCCATGTATTTAACTACCATATTCCATTTGACCCTGAGTCTTATGTTCACCGTATCGGTAGAACAGGTCGTGCAGGTACAAAAGGTAAGGCTATTACTCTTTTAACTCCATTAGAGTTTAAAGAACTTCAACGTATTAAACAAAAAGTTGGAACTTCTATGGGTCATGCTTTTGTTCCAAGTAAAAATGACTTAAGAGAATCAACTGTTGAAGCTCTTGTTAAAAAAGTTGAAGATCATAAAGTATATGACGAATCTCATAGAGTTCTTGACTTACTTAAACAAGACATTGATGAAGAGCAAATCATGTATAAGCTTGTTTCTATGCTACTAGACCAACAAGATATTAAAGGACCAAGTAACATTGGTATTCCTGCTGATAAACTTGATGCTATTTTAGCTCGTGCTGCACAACGTGGAGGCGGCGGTGGTCGTGGACGTGGACGTGGAAATTACCGTGGTGGAAACCGTAACCGTTCAGGTGGTGGTGGAGACAGAAATCGTTCAGGTGGAGGCGGTGGATACCGTGGAAATCGTGAAGGTGGAGGAAGTGGAGATAGAAACCGTTCTGGTGGAAATGGTGGCGGTGATAGAAACCGTTCTGGAGGAAGAAGTTCAGGTGGGTACAGAGGTAACCGCGACTAATCTTCAAAACTCTACACTAACTACTCTTGGGAATCTCTTCCCAAGAACACCTCCAAAAATATATTATTTTTTTACTCCTTATCGCTTAACTGGATAAAGCAGTCCCCTCCTAAGGGATAGCTCATGGTTCGAGTCCATGTAGGGAGACCATTAATTTCATATTTAAGTAAACTCTGTTATAATTTTCAAAAAAGGTGATATTATGCAAAATATGATTATCTATGAAGATTTTAGCCTTTGGGTTGAAAAAGAAGATAGTGAAATTCCATGGTTAAAAATATTTACTAAAGAACCTTATAAAGAGTTAGGTGATGTGCCTTTAGGACTTCGCAAAAAATTATGGGAAACTTATGATCTCATTGAGTATGAGATGAAACATTACTACAATCCCAAAAAAATAAATATGGCATCATTCGCAAATATATTACCCCGTGTTCATATTCATATAATGGCTAGATTTGAAGAAGATAGTTATTTCCCAGAGCCTATATGGGGTGAAAAACAGAGAGAATCAAATCTCAATCTACCCAATGAAGAAGAATTTTACAAGCGTGTATTTAATGCACTAACTCAAAAGCATAACTAAGGTACTCCTTATTATGCTTGGTATTATTTAATTTAACATCTCCTTCATCTATATTTCTTTATACTATCCTAATAAGGAATATCACTCATGTTTACATACTCTATAAAAACTAATATTTTAATGATTTTTTTACTACTCGTTACTTTAGTTTCTATCTCACTTCTTAGTTCACAATACTATTTTAACAAAAAACTAGTCTCAAACTCAACAGATAAAACATTTAAACTCATCGCAAAAAACATCTCTGAGCATATTAAAATAAAGAATCAAGCTATAGAAAACTTATTAGAATCAAACAGTAATGATCCTACTTTTTTCATAGATATTGAGTTTCATAAAAATCATCCATCTTTTAAAGAACTCACAAAAATTATGAAGATTTATAAGGGAATGAATTCTATCTATCTTGCACAAAAGGATGGTTCACTCTATCAAGTAGTAGAGATGGGAAAATCTCAAATACTTTATAACCTGTATAAGGCACCAAAAGAGACACATTGGACAATTCTTATTCAAATTAACAATAAAATAAATTATCTATATTTAGATAAAAATTCTACTCAAATAGCTTCTCGGAGTATTGATAAAGAGTATAATTCATTAGAAAGAACATGGTATAAAAGAGCTATAGATTCTAAAAAAAGTATTATGACTGAGCCTTATGTATTTGCTAACTTCAAAAAATATGGTGTTACTTATGCTTTAGAATTAGAGCAGGAGGGTACTGTTTTAGCTATAGATTTTACACTCGAAGCCCTCAATAAGTTTTTAAAACTTCAAAAATATGAAGAAGATTCTGAAATATTTTTATTTAATACTAATGGATTTAAAGTTTCTAGTTCTAATGATATGAATGATAGTTTACAATTACATACGATATCAATATCTTCAAGACTCAAAGAAGCTTATCTTAACAAAAATACTAATATAGTTAAATATAAGCTTCAAGAAGACAGCTACTTCGCTTCCTACTCTCAAACAACATATAAAAATATGTTTTTAGGTATTAACCTCAATACTAAGAATATTTTAAAGCCATATAATCAAAATATAAAATACTCTTTTTATATTGCAATAACTGTTTTAATTTTTTCAATACCCCTTATATTTTTTGCAACGACCCTTATAGTTAAACCGATAAGAGCACTTACTACAGAAAATAAAAAAATTAAAGATAGAAAATTTACAGAAGTAAAGAATATTAACACAAATATAATAGAGTTTATAGAACTCTCTGACTCTTTTGTACTTATGTCTAAAAGCATTGAAGAGTATCAAAAAGCACAAGAGAATCTTTTAAATTCTATCGTAAAACTTATTGCTGAGGCAGTTGATGCAAAATCTCCTTATACAGGTGGACATTGTGAAAGAGTACCAAAGATTGCACAACTACTTATAGATAAAGCTAGCCACTCAAATGTAGGGATATTTAAAGAGTTTTCACTCAGAAGTAAAGATGAGTTAAGAGAGTTTGAGATTGCTGCTTGGCTTCATGACTGTGGGAAGGTAACTACTCCTGAGTATGTTGTAGATAAATCTACTAAACTAGAGACTATCAATGATCGTATTCATGAAATTCGTACACGGTTTGAAGTTCTTTGGCGTGATGCTCAGATTGAGTATCTTGAAGCTAGACTTAGAGGTGAAGACGAAAAACTAACTCTTTTAACTATGAAAACAAGTCAAAAAGCACTCTTAGATGAATTTAGTTTTGTTGCAAATGCTAACATTGGTGGAGAGTATATGAGTCCTGAAAAACAAGCTCGTATAAAAGAGATAGCTAACCGTGAATGGCAAAGAAATTTTGATGACTCATTAGGTTTAGGAGAAGTGGAAATACTAAGATATGACAAAGAAAATGCACAGACACTTCCAGCAACTGAAAAACTGCTCAGTGATAAAAAACAGCATATTATTAAACGAGAAAACTTCGACTATGAGTCTTACGAATCTCACGGCTTTAAAGAGGAAGTTCCTAAACATCTCTATAACTATGGAGAGGTTTATAATCTCTGCATTGCTAAAGGTACTCTAAGCCCTGAAGAGCGGTATAAAATAAATGAGCATGTAATACTTACTATTAAGATGTTAGAAAAAATTCCTTTTCCATCTCATATGACTAAGATTCCTGAGTATGCCGGAACACACCATGAGACACTCATTGGAACTGGTTACCCTAGAAAACTTACAAAAGAGGACTTATCTATTCCAGCTCGAATTATGGCATTAGCAGATGTGTTTGAAGCTCTTACAGCATCAGACAGACCCTATAAAAAAGCCAAAACTCTCTCCGAGTCTATTAAAATACTTTCATTTATGGTAAAAGATGAACATTTAGATGAAGATATATTTAAACTATTTTTGCAAAGTGATTTACATAATGTATATGCGAAGAAG
>Ga0256826_1001464_pt1 | contig 14650 bp, 7 predicted proteins | sample CV79metaG_FD_185975 | JGI IMG/M metagenome (GOLD analysis project Ga0256826, IMG submission 185975) | Hydrothermal vent microbial communities from East Pacific Rise, Pacific Ocean - CV79 | ecosystem: Environmental > Aquatic > Marine > Hydrothermal vents | place: Pacific Ocean: East Pacific Rise...
AATGAAGTAAATGAGGGTGATACAGCGAACTATATGGCATTGGCGTTTGAACCAGGTGAGACTACATTTAGCCCAAGCACTAAAATAGCTGACCAAGTAGGAACAATTGATGTTACATTTAATAATGGGACTGCGACAGGTGTTAGTGCATTTACTCCGGCTTATGATGGTAGTGAAGATTATGACAGTGATGTTCAGACAACAATTACTTTAGGAACTGTAATATCAACAGATACTTTTGATGATTTCTTTGCTGATGATGGTGAGACTTATACAATTGCTATAAACGCAGGTTCTTATACAAGACCAACATCTACAACAGGGTATGAAGATGTAGCGATAGATACATCTGTGGTAACAACAACAATCTTAGATGATATCTCATTTGGTACAGCAGATAATGCTTATGTAGATGAAGATAACTTTGATGTGACAGATTCAAATAGTACTTTAGTTGCTGGAGAACATAATAATAATGGGACAGCTGATGCAGATGGAAATAGTAGTGATGGGACAATTACATTACTTAATATCATTACCGCTGATACTTCAAAAGATGATTATAGTATTATTTTTGATGATACAATCAAACCAAGTTTAGCTTCAGGTGGTATAGATATTGATTATGATTATACAATTGCGGGAACTGTTATTGGATATTTACATGGTGGAGATAGTACAAATAATAAAGTATTTCAAATAGTTCTTGATAAACATGGAACTGGTGGAAGTGATGACGGATACACATATACGCAATATAAAAATCTTGATCATCCAATACATGATTCCGATGATACTATTACATTTGATTTTGGCTTTAAACTTGTAGATGATGGACAAGAAAGTGCTACACAAAATTTTACTGTAACAGTAAATGATTCACTACCAAGTAGTGCAAATCAAGACCTTACTTTAGATGAAGATAGTTCAAAGCTTATTATTATCTCACAAGAGTCATTTGATAACGATGAGATTACTCTTAACAATGGTGTAGATGGTAATGAAGTAGTTGCTAAAGATGCTAGCATCAATATTTATGATACTGATAAAAATGATATCATTGGAACACTCTTAAACAATGGTGATGGTACATTAACATTTACTCCTATATTAGATTATAGTGGTGATACAGCAGGATTTACTTATAGTGTAAGTGATAGTGATGGTGACACAGCTACTGGAACTATAGACTTGCATGTAACGCCTGCCTCAGATCAAGCGACTATTGACAATGGAGGAACTATTAGTACAAATGAAGATACTTTTGTAATAATTGATTTAAAAGCTCCAGTAGTAAAAGATGATACTGATAAAAATGAGACAGGTGGAACTACAGCAGGAGATTATCCAGAACTACTTGGTCTAATTTATCTAGATAATATAAATAATAAAGTACAAATTTTAAAAGGTTCTGATAATAGTGTATTATGGGAAGAGACAGGCTCACATGACGGCTTATATATCTTACTTAGTGATGGCTCTCATACTCAAGATACTATAGATAATTTCACTGCAGATACTAACCATATTACAATGACAACAGCAGAGTTTGAAGCATTGAAAGTAAATCCTAAAGCTCAAGACCATAGAGATATTAATATTCACATGCATGTTACAGAGTATGAGGTTGATGTAAATGGGAATAAACTTGATGATTCAGCAGTTGTAGGTATCAATGGCGTAACAACAGATAAAACTTTCCATGTTGAAGTTCATGCTGTAACAGATACTATTTCACTGTCTTTTGATGATAGTACGAATGGTACTATTACAGATGCAGATGATAATACAACTGCAGATGATGGGATAAATGATGAGAATGATGGAAAGAACAATGTTTATACAACAACAAGTGCTTTAACAGAGGGCTTAAATGTTATAGACTTAAAGGCCATTTTAACACCAACTATTGGTGGCTCTGTAGATATTGATCAATCAGAATCATTCTCTTATGTATTCACAGATTTACCAGAAGGTAGTATCGTTACTCTTGGTACACATTCAGTTACTGCAGACTCTAATGGGGATGCTACTATATGGTTTTGGGAAGCGGATTACACAGCAGATCCTGAATTTACGTTAACTACCCCAGAGTTTTATAGTGGAACTATCGATGCCACTATAACATTAAGTGTAACAGATGTAGATAGTGATAGTAGTCCAGAATATGCAGGAAATCTAACTGAAACTGTTCACTTTAGTGTAGATGTAACAGCAGTGGCGAATGATATAACACTTCAAGTAGCTCAAGCAAGTGGTAATGAAGATGCAGGTCGTACAGCTGGTAATACTTCAAATGATATAACTAATGATAATGTTGATGATGCAGACGATATTGATGCACCAGAAAATGGGATAGAACTGAGTATTAGAACAACAAGTGCTGATAATGATGGTTCAGAGACATTTAGAGTTGAAATTAGTAAAATACCTGATGGGGGAACACTATATTATGGTGATGCTACTAATGGAATTGTTACAATTGATGAAACAGGAGTTGTAACGGGAGCAAATGCAAATGTTACAGTATCAAATACAGGAACAGATACTAATGGTAATTCTGCTTGGACAGTAACTATTGAAAATTTTGATAATGATGCCCCTCTAACATTTATCCCTCCACACAATAGTGATGCTGACTATGTATTTGATGTAGAAGCATGGGCTTTAGATGGTTCAGATACTTCAGCTTCTCAATCTCTTCAAATAGATGTTGATGTAAAAGGTGTTGCAGATATACCTGTAAATGATGCACTAGCATCTGTAAGTGTAACCGATACGGATGGAGATAGCAATTCATTTACAATAACAGCAGTAGAAGATGCAAACTCCAATGCTATAGATTTAAAAGATATTTTTGCTACTCCTGCTGATCTTGCCTCTTATGATGCAGATAGCTCAGAAACTTTAACTATGAAAGTAACTGGTGTAGATACTGGTTTTGACATCACAGGTGATGGGGCTACTCTCATAACAGGAACAGGTGATGGAAGAATCTGGTTTATTGATATTGCAGAATTACAAGCAGGTAATATTTCTCTTACAAGACCGAGTGATTTTTCTGGAGAAATGGACTTTTCTGTACGATTTATTACAACTGAAGATGAGGGAGATAGTGCTACTCATCCTATTAAAAATGTAACTTTTATGGTTACCCCTGCTGTTGACACATCGACAATGACAACAACTGATACTCAAAATGAAGATGAAAGTAAAGTACTTACTTTTGATTTTAGTTCAACTGATACAGATGGAGCAGATGCGGGTAAAGAAACACTTAACACATTTGCTATTAAAATGACTACAGTTGATGCAGGTGTAACATTAACAGGTTCAACTAGTGGTGTTTTAGTTGATAGTGGAGATGGTTATGCTTATCTTGATGTAACAAACGGTGTTCTTGAAACTGTAACATCTACACTAACAGAAGATTCTCATATGAATGGAAGCTATGATTTTAAAATTTCATACACTTATACAGATACGGCAAAAGATACTTCAGATAATCATTATGAAGATACGACAGGAAGTGTTACTGATCAAGCTTATACAGTTACTGTGAATGCAATTACAGATGATATAACCTTGAGTATGGCTACTACTACGGATGATACAAACAATACACAAGATGCTAATGGAAATATCAGTGTTAGTGATAACGGTCAATTTACAAAAACATTAACAGTAGAGGGAATAGATAGTGATGGAGGTGGTCATGCAGATGAAGATAGTTCTGAAAAATTCACTCGTATTGAAGTCTCTGGAGTACCTGAAGGTATTACTGTTGTTGGTGGTGTGTATGCTGGAGATACAGGTGGTTCAAACTACTCAGGCCTCTGGTATGTAGATATCGCTGATATTGATTTAGATGGTAGTACAACTTATGATTTAGTTTTTGATGTAGATGGAGATTTGTCAGATAATACATCTTCAACTATTTCTGTGAAAGTTTTTAATGAAGATAATGATAACAGTGTAGAACAAGATGATACTCTCTCTTTTACACTTGATGTAACAGAAGATATTACGGGTACTCAAGATACACCAGCGGTAATAAATGCTTTTTATCAAGATATTGATGATGACACAACTCATGATCATGATTATACTCTTAGTACAACTTCTGACACAACAATAACAGATAGTGATGCATACCAAGGTAGTGTTTTAAGAGAAGATACCCAGTTCCAACTGAGTGATGTTGTGCACGTAGAGACAGATGATGTCAGTAGTAAATTTTCTATTACTATTAAAAATGTACCAGATGGAGTTGATATATCGGGTATGACATATAATAGTGAAGGTCAATTTTATACTCTTAGTGGTACGGGAAATCAAAGTGCTGTTGTAAATGCTTTACAAAATATTTTAGTAACACCTGCATCAAATGAAAATACTGATGCAAATGATATAGGTGCTACTGATTTGACATTTGATGTGGAACTGACAACTTATGCAACAGGAGGGGCTAGTTATACTGGACTTATTAATTTTACAGCATCTGTACTCCCAGTAACTGATGCTCTTGATTTAACAGTAGTAAATGATGGTGTAACAGATGAAGATGTAGCTCAAGTATTTAGCATAGCACTAGATAATCAAGCTGATGGTGCGAATACTACCATTATTGATGGAAAAGTTTATCTTCAAATGACAGAGACTTTTAGTGATGCTAATGATGGTACAGATGGAACAGTAGGAACACTCTTTTATGGAGGAAGTGTTCTAGTTCTTGAATCTGTTTCTGGAGTTACTGGAATAGCGGATGGTGATTACTATGTTGTGAGTAGTGTTTCTTATAATGATACTTTAGAATTTACTTACAACCCTCCAGCAGATAGGAATGGAAGTGTTACAGTTGATACTTATGTTAAAAATATAGAAAATGAGTCTTGGACTTCGCATGATACTACTGAAATGGTGTCTACTAAAACAGTATCATTTGATATTAATGCAGTAACTGATGGCTATACACTTACTTCAACAGCAATAAGAAGCGGAGATGAAGATACTCTTATATCACTTGAAATAAGTGTAGAAAATTCAGATTCATCAGAAACTTTAACTTCTATCTCTTTAGATAAAGTGCCTGATGGTTTCTTAGTTTATTATGGAGCAGATGCTGGCTCAGCTGTTTTAGCTCAAAATATTGGTGATAATGGAACTGTATCTATTCAAATAACTTATGGGGTAGATGAAGTAGTAGTAGCAAATTTATGGAATGTACCTTTAGATAATGGTGCTATACCAGCATATATTGGTATAAAACCACCTGAAAACTGGAGTGGTACTATTCCGACAATGAAGGTAAATATTATAGATGCTAATGGTGTAACAACTCAAAATGATCTTAATGTAACAGTTAATTCTGTAGTAGATACCCTTACTCTAAATACAACAAAAACATTTGGTGCGGAAGGTGATGATATAGAACTTAAACTTAATGTAAATGTTCAAGATTTAGATGGAAGTGAGGTTGTAAAACTAGAACTTACTGGACTTGGGACAGATGCAGGGTTCAAGGTAGATGGTGTAGAAATGGATAGTGCAAATATCTCTTATTCGGGGGATACTTATACTCTTATAAATATAGATGCTTCTGATATTAATAGTATAACTTTTGTGCAATCAGCGATGAATGCAGATGTAAGTGTTAATGCATATATGCAAGAACAAGGAGTTGGTGGTACAGAGAGTGCAGTTGTCGCTGGAGTAGACTTTAATGTAAATATAAGTGTTGTTAATCCAACAAGTTCTGATGACACATTACTCTATAGTGGAAGTGATATTGATGCTCTAGGTGGAATTGATACAATTACACTAAAACAGGATGTAGATACTATTGACTTTTCTCAATTACATAATATTGAGAAGATAGATTTAACTGCTAATGGCGATCATACTTTAAGTGGATTAAAACTTAGTGATGTTATTGATATGACGGATTCAAATAACACTCTTACTATAACAGGTTCTGATACTGGTGATAGTATAGGTACTGTTACAGACGATTTAACTTCGGGAAGTAACCCTGATTGGACACAAGATGCAACTGATGATAATAATGATGATACTCATACATACCATTATTCTAAAAATGATGGGACTAGTAGCATAAGTATAACTATAGACGATCAAATAGATTCATCAGGAATGTAAAACGCTATAATAAGATATGAAAAAAATAAAGCAAGATATCTTTACAAAAATAATGATGATTTTTGTAGGGGTATTTTTTGTTTTGTTTATCGTAAGTTATGCACTTTTTAAACACTTCTTTCTTACTACTCTCTCAGAAAATTCTTTAAATACAGAACTTATTATTTCTCAATATAATGGTATTTGGATAGAAATCTTTGTTGTTTTTCTAGTGTTATTTATTCTAGTACTTTATTTACTCCGAAAATTAAAGGCCAAGTTAGAAGAAGATATAAGTAGTATTGATACTTATGTAAAAGAGATATCTGAACATAAAAATTATGATGCAGTTATAAAAATAAAGCACTATTTAGAGTTCTTAGAGATAGCTGTAGTTTTTAAGAACATTGCCAAACGACTCAAGCAAAAAGAGAAAAAATCCTCAAAAAAATAGCAAAATGCCATATTTTTCATAGAAACAACATTCTTTAGCTATATTTTTAAAAATAAAACTAGAGAGTAGTTATGAGAGATTTTAAAAAGATAATAGAAGAGTTAAAGTTGTATCTAGCTGATGGAAAGAAGATAAAGGTCTTAGATAAAGATGTAGCAAATCTCCTTGAAATAAACCAAGCTAAATTTGCCACTATAAAAAAAAGAAATGTGACACCCTATGAGAATATTTTAAAGTTTTGTAAACGTGAAAAGTTATGTTGCCATGAGATATTTTTTGACTAAGCTTGAAAGAGAAGGCTAGACTTTAGACTGAACAGTCACCTTTCTAGCTTCAAATATCTCTATAGCTTTAGCTACCATAGGCTCTTTTGTGATGTCTGTTCCATTTATAGCATCGAGTGGTGCAGGATCGTCACAGTTAGTTACACAGCTTGTGTTTCCACCCATTTCAGCATCTTCTATCATTGAAGTACTTTGAGGTCCATTCATAGTTGGTTGCTCTATATCTGCAACTACATTTGCAGTCACCTCTTCTACGGCTCTTACTTCTTTTTGTACTTTTGTACAGGCTATACCTTTGATCTTTGTCTCAAAACTAAAGACTTCACGTACAAGCTGTTTTATGACTGAGTACCCATGTTTAAGAGCTTTTTTACACTCTTCGTCTGCACAAGACTCCCATGTTAAAGTACTATCTTCATAAGAGATATAAGTGATATTTTTAGTAAAACACTCTCCAAGTTGTGCATTTCTATCTGCTATTTTTGCTACAAGTTCATTAAAAGTTGTAAGATATGGATCTTCAACTATTACTTGCTGAGGTATTGGCTCTGGCTCAACTATAGGCTCTTGTATAACTTCTTCTATCTCTTGTTCAACAGTAGCAACTTGTGTATTCATCTCAGGTGTAGCAGTTTGAACTTTTATCTTCGCGAGTGGTGCTACTGGTGTTTGCATTGTGATGGCAGGACGCTCAACATCTTTTTGAAAAGACTCTATCATCTGGTCTATCTCACGTATACGGAGTGCTTCAACCATTTTAAAGAAGATGAGAGAGAGTACAAAAGAGCCATCTGCATTTATGCTAAAGAGGTACTTTGACTCACTGAGTATTCTAAAAAATCTATCTAAAACAAGAGTTGAGAAAAGGGAATCATGTTTGTACATTTTTTCTTTGAGGTAAGCTATCAACTCATCAACAACCATCTCGCTCTCGTAATCTTCAAGTACTTTTGTCTTCTCAACTAAAGCTCCATAATCTTTAGCAAATACAGACTCAAAAAGTTCATCTATAAACTTAGGGTCAACAAGCCCAAGCATGTCGGTAACAGTGCGAACATCAACATGACTTTTGGAGTAGATGATAGCTTGATCAAGAAGTGTCAGAGTATCACGGAGACTTCCACTTCCACTACGAGCGAGTATTTCTAAGGCATCCTCTTCATAACTAATCTCTTCAAGTTTTAAGATGTGTGCTAGATGGTCTACTATCTTGTTTGTCGCAATACTTTTAAATCTAAAGTGTTGTGTACGACTTAAAATAGTCGCAGGAAGTTTAAGAGGGTCAGTAGTAGCTAAAATGAACTTTACATACTCAGGTGGCTCTTCAAGTGTTTTTAAAAGGGCATTAAAAGCCTCTTTTGTAAGCATATGTACTTCATCAATAATAAATATTTTATATCTAGCGACTGCTGGTTTATACTTAGTCTGCTCAACCAAATCACGAATATCATCTATCTTACGGCTACTTGCACCATCCATCTCGATGATGTCCATGTGACGACCTTCTAGGGCCATTGTACAGTTAGAACAAATGCCACAAGGCTGATGGCTCATGCCCTCTTCACAGATGAGAGCCTTAGCAAAAATACGAGCAGTTGAAGTTTTACCACTTCCACGAAGTCCTGAAAATAGGTAGGCATGAGAGAGTCTGTTGGTATCTAATGCAAGTGATAGTGTTTGAGCGATAGTATCTTGACCGATGAGTTCATCAAAATTTGAGGGACGATATTTTCTTGCTAATACTTCAGATGCTGCTTTCAAAAATAGACTCCTTATTTATTAGAGTGATTTTAGCATTAATAGAGTTAAAAGATTATATAATCTACATAAATTATAAAGAATGGAAACAATTGAAAAAGTTTACCCTATTAAGAGAAAAAAACAACAAGTTTATATATAAAAGTTATAAGTTCAGTAGCAACGATAACTTGCTACGTATAGAGTTCCATTATCAACTCTTTGAAGGTGATAATGTAACAGATTTCAACCATAGACTCTCTCTTCCTATGAATGATAAAATCTTTTTAGAGGGTGACTTCTCAAATATTATTTTTCATATAGGAATGGCTGAAGCTATTAGTTACTACAAAATAGCGGCTCCAAAACAGTTTTTTATAGAGTGTGGAACTCTACTTGAAGGGCAGAAAAAATGGTTTGCTAAACTCTACTACAATGGGTTAGGTGAGTTTATCTATCTAAACGACATAACTGTTACTCAAGATGATTTAGTTGAGTTTGTTTCTTCTTTTGATGGTGCAGATTTTGAGATGATAAATGTAGAGACTAAAGAGAATAATATAATCCCTATAGGTGGGGGAAAAGACTCTCTTGTCTCATACGAACTTCTAAAAGACGAGTTTAAAGACTCATTAATGTTTTCTATGAATCCTATTGTTGCAAGTAAAGAGATCTTAGATAAACATCCTCAAAACTCTATAGAGTTAAAACGAGAGTTAGACTTAGAGAAAATTTTGGACTTTAATAAACGTGGATATCTCAACGGTCATATACCTTTCTCTTCCATTGTTGGATTTATATCTATCTGGCTGGGGCTTATCTACAAAACAAGATATATAGTCCTCTCAAATGAATCTAGCGCAAATGAAGAGAACATAGTTTTTAATGGTCTAAAAGTAAATCATCAGTACTCAAAATCTATAGAGTTTGAAGATGATTTTAGATTTTATATCGCTTCATTTATAACTAAAGATGTAGAGTACTTTAGCTTTTTACGTCCACTCGATGAGATTCACATAGCGAAACTTTTTTCTCAAACGCCAGAACACTTTTTTACTTTTAGAAGCTGTAATGTTGGAAGTAAAAGAAATGAGTGGTGTGGTAAATGTCCAAAATGCCTTTTCACATATATAATGCTCTGTAACTATATCCAAGATGAAACACTGCATAAAATATTTGCAAAAGATATGCTTAATGATAGTAACCTTCAAGAGCTTTTTGATGGTTTAAGTAAGAGTGATGAAGTGAAACCTTTTGAATGTGTTGGTACTTATGATGAGGTTAATTATGCACTTACTAAAAAGAGAGCTACTTACGTAGACTCTGAGTTACCATACTTACTTAAAAACTACTCAAGTATAGATATCAAGTACAATCTTGAAGTGCCATTTGATGGAAAAAATAATCTACCACAAAAATTTAAAGAGATACTTAAACAGCATGTTAAACAACTTAGTTTCTGATTTAAGTAGCTATAAAAAAATAGCTATCTTTGGTTTTGGAAAAGAGGGGAAATCTTTTTATGATTTTGCTCTAAAGTACTTACCCAATGTAAAACTACTTATAGTTGATGCTAAGAGCCCATCCGGAGTACAAGAGAGTAAAAGTGTAAAATTTTTTACTGGTAAGGATTATCTACTTGGACTCTCTAAAGTCGATATTATAGTAAAATCACCTGGAATTTCTCTTTATAAACTTGGCATCGCTTATGATGAATATAATTTTACTTCTACTACAGAACTTTTCATAAAACACTTTAAAAAGCAGATAGTAGGAGTAACTGGAACTAAGGGAAAAAGTACCTTAGTTAGCATTATTTATGAGTTACTTAAAAATTCTAAACGCCAAGTTGTCTTATGTGGGAATATAGGTACACCGGCATTTGATATGATTGAGAGTATAGATGTAGAGACACAAATAGTTATGGAACTCTCTTCTCATCAGCTCTTAAATATTAAATACTCTCCTCATATAGCTATATTAACAAACCTTTTTCAAGATCATTTAGATTATTATAAGTCGCTTGAAGAGTATTACGATGCAAAGTTTAATATTTTTAGATTTCAAGATGAAGATGATCGTATTATTTTAAATTTACAAGAGCCTTATAGAGACTTAAATAGTAAGATTTTTAAAACTAAAAATCTTACTAATGTCTTTACTCATAAACTAAATCAGCCTATAGAGTTTAATATAGAAAATGGATTTATCCATAAAAGTTCACTGCAAATACTTGAAAGATTAGTAGATATTTTAGCAATAGATAAAGAGATATACTTTCAAACTATTAGTACGTTTAAAACACTTCCTCATAGATTAGAGTATGTAGATAGAGTTAATAATCTTGCATTTATAAATGACTCTATCTCTACGATTCCTGAGGCAACAATGGAAGCTATAAAAATCTTAAAAAATGTGCAAAGCCTTATTCTCGGTGGTTATGACAGAGGTATAGAATATGATGCTTTAGTTGAGTTCTTAGTTGCGTCAAGTGTTGAAAATATAGTACTGTTTTCAGATACTGGAAAAATTATATATGATAAACTTCAAGAGAAGGAAAACTCTTTAAATGTTCGTTATGTGAACTCTCTTGAAGAGTCTGTAAAAAAAGTTTTTACATTTAGTAAAAATGAAGATGCTATAGCTCTTTTCTCTCCAGCTGCTTCAAGTTTTAATGAGTACAAAAACTTTATGGAGAGAGGTGAAGAGTTTAAGCGTGTAGTTCAAGAGTTGAAAACTACTTAGAAAGAACCAATATACAGTGCTTCCATTGATGTTCTCTCATTTCATCAATATTTTGTGTTATCTTTTCTTCAAGTAGGGAGTAAACTTTTTCCATTTTTTTCTCACCAAGTGTAGCAATGAGAAAGTTATGTGTAAAGCCTTTTATAAACCCCAAAATCTCATCTATTGAAGTCTCGCTTAGTGCTATAGATTCAGTTTCACATTTTTGTATGCTAATATCTGGATAGGATGATAGTATACTTTCAACTTCATCTAGTGTAGGATAGAAAAGTGGAAACTTTATCTCCTTAAAATCACCACTATATAGCTCTGTTAAAGTTTCATTTATCAGTCTATACACACTATGCAGTTGCATGTCTAGACCAAACTGTAGTACGGCATTTTTAGTAAACTTTGAGTTTATGAACTCTATACTTTTTTTAAAATTTTGAAGTCCCCATTCTCTATATTTAGCCTTTACTTTATCTGAGAAGAAATAGTAGATGATATTCTCTTCATCATAATATTCATCAGGTATTTTTGGAGTCCAGTGCATAGCCTCATTTGAAAAGAGGTAATCAAACTTTTTTTCTGAATTTAAATCAAAAAAGCTACCTACAAAAAACTCTATATTACTGTATGTAGTGTATGCTTTTTTGATGATAGCACCATCAATGTCCATTCCTGAAACACTAAGGTTTTTACTAGTAAATCTCTCTTTTATCTGTGCCGTTAAAACTCCTGGACCACAACCAATATCTAAAAGTGTAGAGCCATCATCTATAAGAGTATCAAACTCTTTAATGAGTCTAGAGCCTATGTTTACCTGAGACTTTGAGTTTTGAGCATAGTTATCACTCATAGTGAAGCTATTATGATGGTTAATAATGGCAGTTTTTAAGTCAGAGAGAATTTCTTGTTCTATATACCACTCTTTTCCATCAACTGACTTTACATTTTCAGACTTAACACCATCCACGGAACCTAAAGATACAATATATTCTAAATAGTTATCAACTTCTTCAAATGATGGAAGGATATGCTCTTTATAGTGTTCTTCAAGGTAGGCTATAAAACCATAAGCACCCCAGTTAGATACTGAAGCTATAATAGGGTAATCACAGTTTACAATACAAGGAACTAAAGAGAGAGCGTCTTCTATAGACCTTTTAAAGTTACCCATTCCTATCTCATTCCCCCCATCTCCAACAGCAAAAGTAAGAGCTGTTCTTTGACCAAGGGAGTAGAGTTCATCAACAGGTGCAGTTTTAGCACTTATATCTTTTCCTCTCATATTTGCATACTTACCTTCAGCATTCTTTCCACATCGTTCTATTGATATATGACAGATCGGATTGTGTTGCAGCAAAATATCTTCATATGCTGACTCTGAATGACCCTCAAAAGGAATCTCAATAGTCTCTATCTCTTTAAAGAACTCTTCACATAATGCATCTGTAACAATGATAGATTTATACCCAAGTCTATTTAATGCTCTTGCTAAATAGTATGTTCCTACAGGACCATCAGTTTCTGCATGTCCGCCAACAAAAAAGCCAGTATATAAAAAAACAGTTCCTTTTGGGAGTTTTAAAAAAGCTTCTGTTGCTACTTTAGTATGCTCTATAGGATGAAGACTTTGAAGTACATCCATTCCTCTTGTTGAGTATTGCAGTACTATTTCATCTATATTTTTACCAGATTGCATCTTCATCCTTTTTATCTTCTTCTAATATATCTTTGTATACATCTATAATATTTTTAACATCGGTGTCTAAAATTTGTAGTTTATCTTGAAGTTTAAGTATTTTTTGTATGAATTCTTCAACATTAGATTTATTAATATCACCCGCTCTACTGTTAAGCAACCCCTTTAATGTAGCATCATTTAGAGGCATAGAGCTAGAGAGTAAATTAGCATAAATTTTTTGGTATAAGACAATGTTCTCACTCCCATAGATATGTACATACTCCTGTTCTTGATGATTGTCCTTATGTCCTGAAAATACCCATAAATGACCTTGGTCAGGATTTTTCTTATTGTACATAATTATCATATTTAGAAGATTTACCTCTTGATGGGGTACAATATTTTCATCTAAAAAGGATGCTGATGTTTTAAAGAGACTTATACTAACATTTTTATTGAGTGAACTATAAACTTTAGGAATCATATTAAACAAAATCCATAGTAGTTTGATGGCATTTTTATCATGCTCATCAACTGAAACAATGCGGCGAAGATTAAGTTCTTCTTCTCTTATTTTTTGATTTACTAAGTTCCAGTACTCTCCAACTATTGGGTCACTTGAAGCTTGAGGTAGTTTAGAAGAGAAATATGTGACATCAAGATGTGTAATATCTTCATCATGTAAAACTTCAAAAAGAGATTCATAAAACTGAGTCTCTCCTATGAGCTTTTGAACTTTTACCGTAGCATATTTTGTTTGTGCAGAAATATGTTCATGGTCATAAAGATTAAACTGTTTAAGAAATTTCATAAGAGTATTTTCTGCTTCATATGCTAATTCTTTCGCTGTAAGATTAGAGTCAAAATCACTTAAATCATCTATATGAACCTCTCCAACTCTAATTTTATTAATTAAGCTTATATGCTTAACAAAATTGTTTTTATCAGTAAACTTTTTACTATTATTTAATAAGTAGTAAATTTCATCTAAAAAACTTGTTTCTCTTACAAAACCAATCCATCTTCCAAACATACTCATATCTTGACTTTTATAGTATGCAAGAATTTCTTCAGGATCTTTTATCTCACCGAGATAGCGTTTATATATTTTTCTTAAGGCATATTCATAAATTGAAACAATCTGTGTTATAACATCAGAATGCTTTTGAAGGCTTATACTATCAGTAATTTCAGCAGTTAATTGTCTGATTTTTTTCTTAGTGTTTAGCATTGAAAGTTCTTGCATATTTGGGGAAACCTCTAGATTTTTTAGAGCATTATAGTAAAAGGAGTTTAAAAAGCATATTAAATAAAATAATATGCTTTTTTGAGAGTTTTTAAAAGTTATTTATCAGTATTCATGCTATCTAAGAACTCTTCATTAGTAGCTTTTTTACCCATTGTAGTGTAAACAAATTTAAGTGCTTCAACTTCATTGTCTTGTTTATGAATCATTTGACGAAGGATAAATACTTTTTGTAAATCTGCTTTAGAGATAAGTAAATCATCTTTACGAGTACCTGATTTAAGAATGTCAATTGCTGGGAAGATTCTTCTGTCTGCAACTTTACGGTCAAGAACAACTTCCATATTACCAGTACCTTTGAACTCTTCAAAGATAAC
>Ga0256826_1001465_pt1 | contig 14649 bp, 15 predicted proteins | sample CV79metaG_FD_185975 | JGI IMG/M metagenome (GOLD analysis project Ga0256826, IMG submission 185975) | Hydrothermal vent microbial communities from East Pacific Rise, Pacific Ocean - CV79 | ecosystem: Environmental > Aquatic > Marine > Hydrothermal vents | place: Pacific Ocean: East Pacific Rise...
AGGCTGACACCATATTGTCTATGGGAGTATATGCATTGGCATTGAAAAATCCATTTTCTATGTTTGTTGCTGTCTTACTTTGAACAATATCAAAAATATTATGTTTACCGTAAGAACCAGCAGAGCCAACAAACATTAAAAAAGCCGGTTCCTCTTTTTCAAGATAACGGGTAAGATTAACAGTAATGTCAATCAACCCTATTCCCATTGGTTTAGCAAAATCAAAAGTTTCACTTTCACCTGCACAGATAAACATCTATATTCTCACTGGAATTTTTTCATCACGTAAGTAATGTTTCAAGTCCATAATATCAATCTCTCTAAAGTGAAAGATAGAAGCTGCCAAAGCTGCGTCTGCATTTCCTTTTGTAAAAGCCTCTTTCATATGCTCCATCGTACCAGCTCCTCCACTTGCAATAATTGGGATGTTAACAACTTCTGCAATGCGTGAGTTTAAGTCGTTGGCAAATCCAGCTTTTGTTCCGTCAGAATCCATAGAGGTAATAAGCAATTCACCGGCTCCCCTCTCGTAAGACTCTTTTGCCCACTCAATAGCATCAATACCTGTGTCATTTCTTCCACCATGTGTAAAAATGTTCCATTTGTTAGGAGCCACTTTTTTTGCATCAATGGCTACAACTATACATTGAGAACCAAAACGCTTTGCACCTTCGTTAATGAATTCTGGTCTTTTAATGGCAGCAGAGTTGATGCTTACTTTGTCACAACCAACGTTTAAAAGTTTATAGATGTCATTAAGTTCACGAATTCCACCACCAACTGTCAAGGGAATAAAAACCTCTTTGGCAACTTCTTTTACAACATCTACAATGGTAGCTCTACCTTCATGCGTTGCACCAATGTCTAAGAAAGTAATCTCATCGGCACCTTCTATGTTGTAACGCTTGGCAACCTCTACTGGGTCACCTGCATCTCTTAGTCCTACAAAGTTTACACCTTTAACAACACGACCGTTGTCAACGTCTAAACAAGGTATGATTCTTTTGGCAAAATATTCCATTGTTTTCCTTACAAAGCAAAATATTATTTTTTATGGTAAAATTATATCAAAATTGTTAATATAGATAAGTATATATCTATATAAACTAAATCTTAAGTAAGAATTGTGTAAAATGAATAAAATTGAAAACCTATCAGAATTTGCAAACAAGAGGTTCGGTCAGAACTTTTTAAAGAATGACGCAATTATTAAACGGATCATCCAATCGATTCCCAACGATGACTTACGAGTCGCAGAAATTGGGCCTGGCTTAGGTGATTTAACCAAAGAGTTAGTTTTAACTCGAAATGTCACAGCATTTGAGGTTGATAAAAGATTATGTGAGCATCTCCAAAATACGTTTAGTGAAGCACTCCACACGGCTACACTAACAATTAACTGTGGAGATGTGCTTGAGCGTTGGGAAAGTAATAAGCTTTTAAATGAAAATTATCATTTAGTAGCCAATTTACCGTACTATATTGCCACCAATATTATCTTAAAAGCATTAAAAGATGAACATTGCCAGTCTGTACTGGTTATGGTTCAAAAAGAGGTTGCTGAAAAATTTTCAGCACAAGCAGGAGAGAAAGCTTTCTCAGGACTTTCTGTACTTACACAAACCGTTGGGTTTGGTGAACTACTTTTCGATGTAGGATCAGAGAACTTTGTTCCTCCTCCAAAAGTAACCTCCTCTATTCTTTTAATACGAAAAAACCGTAGTGAAGACAACAAAGGATTTGAAGATTTTTTAAAGGTAGCTTTTAAGCAACCAAGAAAAAAACTCTCTAAAAACTTAAGTATCAACTACCCTAAAGATAAAGTTGAAGCAGAACTCCAAAAATTGGAAGTTAGTCTTACTATCAGACCTCATGAAGCTGAGACATCTATGTATCATCACTTATATACTGAATTAAACAAGGATTATATAGATGCAAAATCAGAACGAAAATCAAGAAAACAAAAAACAAGAAAATAATATATCAGAACAAACTAAACCAAGAAGAGATCGTCCCGATAGACCTAGACGTTCTCAAAATCCACATAGAAAACCAAAAACAAATACTAAACCTCTCAATGGAAATGTTGTTAAAGAACCAGCAGAAATAAATGGTAATGTAATTATTCCAGATAAAGAGGTAAATGGTAATACTAAAAAACCTCAACACAAGAAGCCTCAGCACAGTAACCAAAACAAAAGTACTAAACCTTCTGGAAATAAACAAACAAACAACAAAGCTGCTGGAAATAAACCTGCACATAATAAAAATACTAATAAAAAACCAAACCGTAATGGTGGAGGTGGAAGAAGACCTAAAAAGTTTGTTCCTGGACCTATGAGTGAAGAGATGAAAGCTTCTATATTAGAGAATAACGAAGTGAATGAACTAAGAATGAATCCATGGAAACAGATTGATATTGGAAACAATAGTAAAGTAAGATTTACTCCACTAGGTGGTCTTGGTGAAATTGGTGGGAACATGGCTGTTATGGAAGATGATGAGTCAGCATTTATTATTGATGTTGGTATGTCTTTCCCCGATGAGACCATGCATGGTGTAGATATTTTGGTTCCAGACTTCTCTTACTTACATGCTATTAAGAGTAAAATTAAAGGTATTGTTATCACTCATGCACATGAAGATCATATTGGTGCTGTTCCTTACCTTTATAAAGAGCTACAATTTCCAATTTATGGTACTCCTCTTGCATTAGCAATGATTGAAAATAAATTTCAAGAGCATGGTCTTATGGATAATGTTAAACTCTTTAACTATGTTACAAAGAGAAAACAGTATGACATTGGTAGCTTTAAAGTAGAGTGGATGCATAACACTCACTCTATTGTAGATGCATGTTCAATTGCAATTGAATCAAAAGCCGGTACTTTTATTCACACTGCTGACTTTAAAATTGACCATACACCAATAGATAACCAAACAATGGACTTACAACGTCTTGCTTACTATGGTGCTAAAGGTGTACTTTGTCTATTTTCTGACAGTACAAACTCTCATAACCCAGGGTTTACAAAATCTGAAGCAGTTGTTGGTAAAACATTTGACACACTATTTGATCTTGCAAAAGGACGTGTTATCATGTCTACTTTCTCTTCAAATACACACCGTATTTACCAAGCAATGGACAGAGGTATTGCAGCTGGTAGAAAGATATGTGTTATTGGTCGTTCAATGGAGAGAAACATTGAAACAACTAGAAGACTTGGATATGTTGACATTCCAGATAAACATTTTATTGAAGCTCATGAAGTTCCAAAGTACCCAGAGGATCAAGTTTTAGTTGTTACTACCGGTTCTCAAGGTGAAGCAATGGCAGCACTTTCAAGAATGGCAATGAATGAACATAGACATATTAAACTAAAGCCATCTGATACAATTATTATTTCAGCTCATGCTATTCCAGGAAATGAAGGTTCAGTTTCTGCACTTATGAACAAACTTGTAAAAGCTGGTGTAACAGTACGTTACAAAGATTTCGAAAATATTCACGTTTCAGGTCATGCTGGACAAGAGGAGCAAAAGCTTATTTTACGTCTAATTCAACCTAAATTCTTCTTACCTGTTCATGGTGAGTACAACCACATTCACAAACACTCTAAAACTGCTATTGCATGTGGTGTTGACTCTAGAAATATTTTACTTATGAGTGACGGTGACCAAATTGAGATTACCACTAAGTATCTTAAAAAAGTTAAAAGTGTTAAAACTGGTAAAAGCTATATTGACAATCAAAATAACAAAGAGATTAAAGCTGATGTTGTAGAAGATAGACAAAAACTTTCAGCTGACGGTATTGTTAATATTGCAATGCAAATTAATAAGTCAACTAAAAAACTTATTGGTAAGGCTGTTATTAGCTCTAGTGGATTAGTTCCAAATAAAGAAGACAAACGTTTTGCACATGAGATTGAAAATATTATTGATACTTTCCTTATTAATGCTGAGGAGAAACAAGTAGCAACTCCTAAAGCAATTCAAGATGAGATTGCTGGTATTGTACGTAAATTTATTGTTAGAACTAAAAGACGTTACCCAATTATTACTCCTGTTGTCTTTATGGCATAATAATCTCCTCTACTCTACTAATTTTTAGTAGAGTTTTACTCTCAGAATGTACATAAATAAAAACATAAAAAAATATTATATTTTTATTTAGCTTTTAATTATTGTTCATAAAAAAAGGTAATTTTAAGTAAACTTTATCCATAACCTTATATAATATAATGATTTTAGTTCATTTAAAGTCATATTTTGAAAAAAAGGAGTAAAGATGAATCGAAGTAAATTGATGACAATATTGTTGTTTTTATTGTTGCTATTAATTATTCTATGTACATGGTTTCATAGTCCCCAAATAGCAAATAAACAAACAATAATGAAATCTACACCCCACATAACAATGGTTAATGAGGATAAACCAAAGCCTATTAATTTTTATTTTACAAAAAATGAAAATAAATTTGCACTTACAGGGAATTTTGCAAATCAAGAAAATGTAAATAAACTCCATAATTCTTTAGATGTTAAAGATCTAAAAGATACAACAATAATTAATTCTAAACTAAAAAATAACCTACATGTAATTTCCTTAACACAAAGTATTCTACCTCTTTTTAATAAGTTTATAAATGGTTCAATTACTTATGAAGAAGATAAATTAACTATTAAAGGTACCGTAGATAGCGAAACTACAAAAACAAATATAGAAAACCTTTTACATGCAAGTGAAATTGAATATATTAATAGTATTAATGTTGTAATAGCTGGTCCAACTGATGAAGAAATAGCTGCTATTAAACTTAAAAAAGAACAGGAAGAGGCTAATAGAATAGCTAAGATTGAAGCCGAGAAACTAGCTCAAGAAGAAAAAAGAGTAGCTGAACTTAAAGCAAAAGAAGAGGCAGATAGAGTAGCTAAACTTGAAGCTGAAAAAATAGCTCAAGAAGAAAAAAGAGTAGCCGAACTTAAAGCACAAGAAGAGGCTGAGAAAGTAGCTAAACTTGAAGCTGAAAAAATAGCTAGAGAGAAGCTTATAATTGCTGCACATGCAATTGAAGAAGAGATAAAACATGTTATTGATTTAGAAAATATTAATTTTGAAGTTAATAAAGCAAGATTGACAGAAAAGAGTATTGATACCATTAGTCATATTGCAAATATTTTACAAGAGCATAAAAATATATCAGTTGAAATTGCTGGTCATACCGATAGTGATGGAGATGAAAAATATAATCTTACTTTATCTCAAAAAAGAGTTGATACTGTTAAAAAAAGACTCATTGAGATGAATATTGATACTGCACGATTAACGGCTATAGGGTACGGAGAGACTCAACCAATAGTAGATAACGATACTAAAGAGAATAAACAACTCAACCGTCGTGTTGAATTTAAAGTAAAAGGAGAATAACATGTTAGAAATTGCATTACAAATAATCATTTGTCTTATTTTAGCTGCATTACTTGGGGGAATCATTGGTTATATACTGGGAAAATCTACTTGTAGAAGTAGTAACTGTAACGAAGAGATAGTAAATACTCATGAATTACATATTGACAATACCAATAAAAATAATGTGGAAGTATCCACTTTAATGGCTAATGATACGACAGAAGAGATAAAAGAGATAGGTGCTGAACCTACTCTTTTAACAGAAGCAAGAGAGGGTGGTAAAGACAATTTACAACTTATTAAAGGTGTAGGTAAAGTATTAGAGGGTGTACTTAATGAAACAGGTATCTATCACTTTGATCAAATTGCAAACTTGTCTACAGAAGAAGTTTCATGGCTAGACAACTCTATGTCATTTCCAGGAAGAATTGAACGTGAAAACTGGGTAGCACAAGCAAAAGATCTTGCTGCTGGTGTACAAACTGAGTTTGCACAACGTGTTGAACGTGGAGAAGTAGCTACTTCTAAAAAGTCTTAAATTAGAGAGTTACTCGTTGGTTCTTACGCTTTGTATGAACCAACAACATTAAAAATGCCCCTAGAGTAATAAACCCTTCCATTAAAAATAGATACTCTCCATATAGATAACCTGCTAAAAATGCACCAAATGATCCACCTAAGCCAAATGAAATACCCAAAAAGAACTGTTGAGCTAAACGTTTTTGTGTATAAAGTGAAAAAACATAAGTAATGGCTGCTGTATGGTACAGAGCAAAGCTAACTGCATGCATGGATTGTCCTAGAAACGTTAAAGTTAGTGAATCAGGATAAAGGTATAGTAAGAACCATCTAAACGCTGTAATGAGCGTGGCAACCTTTAAAATGGTCAACAGATTACGTTGAAGCAATGCCCCTTGAAAATAGAGCATAACAATTTCACAAATAACTCCAAAACTCCATAAATAAGAGATAAGCTGTGCGTCTAAACCTTGACTTGACTCATAAATAGTAAAGAAGGTATAAAACCCACCAAACGCAACTTGCATAAGAAACATACTTATCCAAAATGCCCAATATTTTTTAAGAGAAAAAGATTTATCATCACTAGAACTGTTTTCTTCTTTATGTGTGTCAAACTGTAAAACATAATATCCAAAAATAAAAGTAAAAAGTCCCATGGCAATCAGATAATATATGGTCTCTAAAGAGGAGACTTCAATTTTCCCTAACCATAAAGCAATAACAATAAATCCAACCGATCCCCAAAGACGAATTTTCCCATACATTGCTTTAGTCAATTTTTGCAAAGAGATTGTCTCAACAAAAGGTAAGATAATGCCCATAGCTCCACCAAAAAAAAGATTAGCAATAAGATGTATATAAAAGTTATCTATGCTTATTAAAAATAGTATGGCACTAAGAAAAGTGAGCAGAAGAGCAAAGAAATAGATACGATGTGTTAATTCAACATAATATTTAAAGACAAAAGGGAGTAAAAAACGCATAAACGGAGCTGCTGAGTAGATAATACCTATTTCAAGTTTTGAGTACCAAAACCCAACCAGTGCGTTAGGCATAAACATAATGTAAACTCCTACTAATGCAAAGTATGCAAAGTAGAAGAGAGAGAGAATAAGATGCATTAGTTACTTTTTTTAGGGACTGTAGTATCGGGGATAACACAAGTAGCACTCAGTAAATCATGCACCATTCTTCCATCTTTTCTAAAGAATGGAAAAAACCAAAAAATAGGAATAAAAAGAGAGAAAAGTAATGTCAAGTTTCTAAAAATAATCGAAAACAAAGAGGGTTTATCTAAAGTATGAAAGTCAATTACTTTAAGACTTTGAGATCTAGCTCCAGGAGTACGTCCATTATCTTTGAACATAAAAAAAGTCAAAATGAGTAAAAATGGTACCATAACATAAGTCCACGCTAGTAATTTATCATGAGCAGCACCCTCTCTTCCATCCATTACTAAGTAAATCACTATATACATGATAGGCATAAATAACATAAATATATCTGTTAGAAATGCTTTAGCTCGAACTGCATTTTTAGCAAAAGGAATAGCTGGTTTTTCTACTCTATTTTTTGAAGACAATGTCGTTGCCCTATTCTGCTTAGTATCTCTAAAACGTTGTTTCTTTGCCATTTAACCATTTCTCCACTTGTTTAAGTGGTAGATTGTAGCCAAAAATGGCTAATATTATGAAGCGCCTAGGTTCATAGAGAAAATTGGTAGAAGCATTGCTGCTACAATAACACCAACTACTAAACCAATAAACAGCATCATAAATGGCTCAAGAAGACTAAGAAGTAGTTTTAACCTATCATCATTCTCTTCACGATAAAGTTCAGCAATATTACTTAAAATACTTGCAACTTCACTAGACTCTTCTCCTAGAGCCAATGCTTGCATAAAATTACGTTTAGGTACAACTCCTTTACCTCGTTGCAGTGAATGTGAAAGTTTATTACCTTCAATAACACGTTCAGATGCCAATTCAAAACTCTCTTTCATTGCAGCATTAGAGAAAGTTGTTGTAGCCAATTTTACAGCATGAGCATATGAAACACCAGAATCCAACATTAGGGCTAAAATATAAGAGAAACGACCTAGCTCATGATTTTGAATAAGCTCTCCAATAACAGGAACTTTTAACATAAATCCATCATAAAATTTTTTAAATGCATATGAATATTTATAGGCTGATTTAAAAGCAACAATTAAAGATATAAAACTTACTATCAATACAATATAATTAGCTGATAAAAAATCACTAACTCCTAAAACAAATTGAGTAATTTCAGGGAGTTCTTGACCTGTATCTTTAAAAATTCCTGTAATCTTTGGAACAACAAATGCAATAAGAAAACCTGTCATACCAATAGCTACAATAAAAATAAAAAGAGGATATGCCATAGCATTTCCAACTTGTTTTTTTACTTTTGCTTGAGAAGAAAAAAATGCTCCCATTTGAATAAGTACAGGAACCATTTTACCACTCTGTCCAGCTACATTAATACTTTGTAGAAAAAAATCTGGCATGGAATAGACTGACTGAGAACCTAAAGCATGATAAAGAGACTTACCCTCTTCAATCATGGTTCGAAGAGATGCTAAAAAAGAGGCATACTTTTTCTCTTTTTTATGTTGTCCTTCAATCAGTTTAATAGCAGTTAATACTGCCATTCCAGAGTTCAAATAAGAGGATAACTCTTTTGCAAAAGAGGAGAGTAGAGGTCCTGGCATTTCACGTTGTGAAAAGTTTTTTATGGTAATTTGAGAAGTCTCTACAATATCTTGATAATAAATACCCTGAATTTTTAATTTTTGCTTTGCCTCATCTATATTAGAGGCTTCAATACTTCCTTTGGCACTTTTACCTTGTTTTGTCATACCTTTGTACTTAAATAACATATTAATTGACCTTATTTTAATTGTTTCTATTATAGCATTTATTCTAAAAATAATAATAAAATTTATTTTAACTTTTAAGATTAATTTAATTTTTATAAATTTTTTAACTTCTAAATATCAAAAAGTATTACAATTTGACATATTTTTAACAATTTTTATTATTTTATGTGATAATAGCTTTATGAGTCAAAATAATCATAGTGGTAATCTTCCACCAAAACAGAAAAGAAGTAAAAGTGTCAAGAAAAAAAGTATTGTTAACCATTTAACTTGTGCAACGCTAGATGGACTAACAGCCAAAAAAATAGAAGTTGAAGCCACCTTTACCAAAGGACTACCTGGTTTTGCCGTAGTTGGTTTAGCAAGTTCTGACATACAAGAGGCAAAAGAGCGTGTTAAATCTGCTCTACTAACAAACGATTTTATTTTTCCACCACTGAAAATCACTGTAAACCTAAGCCCCTCAGACTTAAAAAAATCAGGTACACACTTTGACCTCTCTATTGCCCTACTCAATGCTTTGCATAAAGAGGAGATTGAAGAGGAAAATCTTTATGTATTTGGTGAATTAGGTTTAGATGGAAAAGTTAAATCAAGCTCTTCACTTTTTCCTATTATCTTATCACTTAAAGAGCAAGGGCTATTACATCGTGCTATTGTTCCAAAAATTGCAATGGAACATCTAAGCCATATTGCTGGAGTTGAATTTATTGCAGTAGAGAGTCTCAGCCAAGCCATTGAGTTACTTAAAAATAAAAACTTTAAAGCATCATCAACTAAATTTAGCTACCAAGCAGAGAGTATTAAGATTAATCAAGAGGTTTTTTATGACCTTATTGAAATAGATTCTGACTTTTCAGATGTAAAAGGACAAGGTATTGCCAAACGTGCAGCACTTATTGCAGCAGCTGGAATGCATAACTTCCTAATGGAAGGAAACCCAGGTTGTGGAAAAAGTATGATTGCAAAACGCCTCAAAGATATTTTACCTCCACTTCTTGAAACAGAGATGCTTACTATTGCTAAGCACCAGTTTTTAGATGGTACAACTCCAGACTTTAAAGCCAAACGTCCCATGCGTTCACCACACCATACAGCAACAACAGCTTCCATCTTTGGTGGAGGTTCACATACAGCTCGTATTGGAGAAGTAGCTTTAGCACATAATGGAATACTGTTTTTTGATGAACTCCCACACTTTTCAAAAAATATTTTAGAAGCACTACGTGAACCACTGCAAGACAAACGAGTTAATATTTCTCGTGTAAACTCCAAAGTTCAATATGAAGCAGACATAATGTTTGTAGGAGCCATGAATCCATGTCCTTGTGGAAATGCTCTCTCAAAGAAAAAGTCTTGTCGTTGTTCAGAGCAGGAGATAAAACGCTATAAAAACAGACTCTCAGATCCATTTTTAGACCGTATTGACCTTTTTGTAGTTATGCAAGAAGTTAATATGAATGATAAAAAAGATTATAGTTCCAAAGAGTTTAAACTTATGGTTAACAGTGCCTTTAAACAGCAAAAGATGCGTGGACAAAAAAACTTAAATGGAAAATTAAAAGAGAATGAGGTAGAACAATTTTGTCAACTTCAAGTAGATACCAATACAATTCTTTTTTCAGCCATAGAACGTTTTGCACTTTCCCATAGAAGTATCGCTTCCATTAAAAAAGTAGCACGAACCATTGCTGACTTAGAAAATTCTGTTACTATAGAGAAAAAGCATCTATTAGAAGCTCTATCTTATAGAAGAAGATAACTGTTCACAACTTAAACACAATCTTCCTTTATAATAAAAAGCATAAAGGAATCATAACTATGAAAATATTTAAACATTTAATACTAACATCTGCACTCTTCATTTTTTCTGCTTGTGGTACCGAAACACAAGTAGATCAAGATAAAGTTTTTGATCTTTGGGAATATATGACATCGTCTTCAAACTATGAAGTTAAATATGCTGTCTATGAAAACAATATAAAAGTTGATACATATATAGAGACACATCGCCAATTTGGTGATGAATACGAAAGAGAGAGTGACAGTGGTAAAACAACTTTATACTTAAGTCCACAAAATATACTTATGAATGAACCTACTGGTAATGTTGATATTCTAAGATATGTAAATCTTGGAGATAGAAATATTTTTCAATCATCATTAATTCAAGAGTGTTCTTTTGAGAAGTTTTATGATAACTATCATGTACAAGATTTAGTTTACTATAATGTAGTTCAAATTGTATGTAGAACAAACAGTGGACTATATCAAGAATTTTATTACGGATATAATGAGGGAATAGTCTCATTTTATGAAAAAAATCAAAATTATGAAAAAGAGTATTTTAAAGTCTCAGAAAGAGAAATTTATTAAAAAAATAAATATTTTTCATAAAAATGACAAAACCTCTTGACATAGAGAAACTTTTTGCCTATAATTGCATTCCTTTTTCAGATAGACTCTATCAGTTAAAGAAATTTCGGAGTGTAGCGCAGTCTGGTAGCGCACCTGGTTTGGGACCAGGGGGTCGAAGGTTCGAGTCCTTTCACTCCGACCATTTAGATATTTAAAATTACAATATAATAGTTAAATCAAAAAAATTGATGGTAGATGTAGTTCAGTTGGTAGAGCACCTGTTTGTGGCACAGGTTGTCGCGGGTTCGAGCCCCGTCATCTACCCCATTAGTAAATTTGGGAAACCACCCATAAAAGAAGAAGCGCTAGTGGCTCAACTGGATAGAGCATCAGACTTCGGATCTGAGGGTTAGGGGTTCAAGTCCTCTCTGGCGTACCACAAATTACACTTTGATTTTATTATTATATTTAATAGTGCACTCGTAGCTCAGCTGGATAGAGCATCGCCCTTCTAAGGCGAGGGTCTCAGGTTCGAATCCTGACGGGTGTACCACTTACTTTTTATTGTTTAGAAAAACAATCACATGCGGATGTGGTGAAATTGGTATACACGCCAGACTTAGGATCTGGTGCTTTACGGCGTGGAGGTTCGAGTCCTCTCATCCGCACCACTTATTTACAAATAAATCTTCCTTTTAAACATTTTTAATCCAATTATCACACTTATTACCAATAAACTTATCTTTTTTATAAAGCCTTTTAGCCTATTTTTGCTAAAATTCTGAAATTATTTTGGAAAAAAGGATTGTAATGAATATTACAGCAACAAAAACTGATGCAGCTAACGTATCAGTAGTAGCAACTATCGATGCAGCAGCAATCGAAAAAAACTTAAACAAAGCAGCAAAACAAATTGCTAAAACTGCTTCTGTAGATGGTTTTAGAAAAGGTAAAGTACCTGTAGCTAAAATTAAGCAGATGTACGCAGAGCAACTTCAACAAGATGCTGAGAATCAAGCTATTCAAGAAATTCTTGATCAAGCTAAAAAAGATTTAGATATTAACACAGCTGATATTATTTCAGAACCAACATTTAAAAAGTATGAAAAAGCTGGTGATAAAATTGAGACTGAACTACTTATCTCTCTTAGACCAACTATTGAAGCAGAAGGTTATGAAGCACTGGCTCCAAAATATGATGAACCAACTGTTGAAGAGTCTGAAATTGATGAGAGAGTAAAAACACTTCTTGAAAACAATGCTCCATTTACTGCACTTAAAAGAAAAAGAGCATTAAAAAGTGGTGACCAAGCTAACTTTGACTTCGTTGGAAAAATTGACGGTGTTGAGTTTGATGGTGGAAAAGCTGAAGCTTTTGAACTTGTTATTGGTTCAAACCAATTCATTCCAGGTTTTGAAGACCAAATGGAAAAAATGAAAATTGAAGAGACTAAAGATATTACAGTAACTTTCCCAGAAGATTACCAATCTAATGACCTTGCTGGTAAAGAAGCCGTATTTACAGTAACTCTTAATGATATTAAAGAAAAAGGTGAAGCTACTCTTGATGAAGAGATGGTTAAAAAACTTATTCCTAATGATGAGAATGCAACTGCAGAAACAGTAAAAGAAAAAATTGCTGAACAAATTAAGTCTGAAAAAGTTTCTAAACTTTACAATGAGACACTTAAACCAGAACTTATTGAAGCACTTGTAAATAAATATGACTTTGCTCTTCCTCAAAATATTGTTGATCAAGAAATTGATGCACAAATTAACAACAGAGCTAAAGAGATGAGTGAAGACGAATTAGCTCAGTACAAAGATAACGAAGAGAAAATTAACGAATTAAGAGAAGAGGTAAGAGAAGTTGCCGTTAACTCTGTAAAAGCTACTTTCTTAGTTGATTTCTTAGCTAAAAAAGAAGGTATTGAGATTAATGATCAAGAAGTTTCTCAAACTATTTACTACGAAGCAATGATGTCGGGTCAAGACCCTCAACAAGTAATTAAATACTACCAAGAGAACAACCTTCTTCCTGCTGTTAAAATGGGAATGATTGAAGATAAACTATTTGCTAAAATTATTGGAATTGACCAATAATCTCTTTTAGACTTCTACGTGGGCTTTAATGCCCACACTTCACAATACATTTCTAAGTAAAAAAAGTGTATTCTCCTAACAATTAAATATTTATACTAAAAGGTACCATTAATGAGTTATATTCCTTACGTTGTAGAACAAACCGGTCGTGGTGAAAGATCTTATGACATCTACTCTAGACTATTGAAAGACAGAATTATTATGCTTAGTGGAGAGGTAAATGACCAAGTTGCATCAACTGTTGTAGCACAACTTCTTTTTCTTGAAGCACAAGACCCAGACAAAGACATCTATTTTTATATTAACTCTCCAGGTGGAGTTATTACTTCTGGGCTTTCAATGTTTGACACAATGAACTACATTAAACCTGACATTGTGACCATTTGTATTGGTCAAGCTGCTTCAATGGGTGCTTTTCTACTTTCATCTGGTGCCAAAGGTAAGCGTTATGCTCTTCCTAATGCAAGAATTATGATTCATCAACCATCAGGTGGGGCTCAAGGACAATCTACTGACATTCAAATTCAAGCACAAGAGATTCAACGTTTAAAAGATACACTTAACGAAATTATGGCTAAGAACTGTGGTAAAAAAGCAAAACAACTTGAAAAAGATACAGAGAGAGACAACTTTATGTCATCTGCTGAAGCTGTAGAGTATGGGCTTATTGACCAAATCTTAACAAAGAGCTTTAACTAAGGTTATTGATGATTCGCGATATAGTTATTTACCCCGATAAACGTCTAAAAGAGATTTCTAAAAAAGTTACTGAGTTCAATGATGAACTTCATTCTCTTTTAGATGATATGTATGATACTATGGTTAATAAAAAAGGTGTTGGCTTAGCTGCTATTCAAATTGGTGTAGCTAAACGTGTACTTATTATTAACCTTCCTGAAGATGACTCAGATGATGTTATTATTAATAAAGAAGAAACTTTAGAGATTATCAATCCCATTTTTATAGAAAAAGATGGTCAATGTAAGCATCAAGAGGGTTGTTTAAGTATTCCTGGATTCTATGAAGATATAGAACGTGCTGAACACATTGTTATGGAGTATCAAGATCGTCATGGAGAGAAAAAAACCATCGACAATAAAGACTTTTTAGCCATAGCTTTACAACATGAGATTGACCATTTAGATGGAAAAGTTTTTATTGAAAAACTCTCTATTTTAAAACGTAAAAAGTTTGAGAAAGAGTGGAAGAAGAAGTTTAAATAGCCTCCCCTACTCTTAACCCACAAACCCAAGCAAAGTGGAGGTTAAAACCTCCTCTGTCCCCATCTACATCTAAAAGTTCACCTGTAACATACAAACCTTTTTGTTTTTTAGACTCTAATGTTTTCACA
>Ga0256826_1001466_pt1 | contig 14642 bp, 10 predicted proteins | sample CV79metaG_FD_185975 | JGI IMG/M metagenome (GOLD analysis project Ga0256826, IMG submission 185975) | Hydrothermal vent microbial communities from East Pacific Rise, Pacific Ocean - CV79 | ecosystem: Environmental > Aquatic > Marine > Hydrothermal vents | place: Pacific Ocean: East Pacific Rise...
TGCATGAACTATAACTTTTTCGTTTTCAAAAAACAAACGAGCGGTAGATTTCACTACTGCAAAAGCTTCTGGCATAAGTATATCTAATACTTTCTGAATTGTATCATATATGGTATCTTTTAAAGTATCAATTTCTTCATACAAGGTCTCCTTGTCATGAATATCCATATCTACTTCTTCGGCTATCCTATTTTGAATATTAAGAATTCTTTGTTCATCATCATGAGTAGCTTCAGCTATTTTAGCCTTAAACTCAATAGTTTTTGCACGTAGGGCATCACCATCATAAGTACCAATTTCTTCGTAGGCTTTTATTGCTTTGTCAACCTCTGGCATTAGGGATTTAATATCTCTATCGGATTTACTTCCGAGCATTTTCTTAAAAAAACCAAGCATAATATCTATTTTGCTATTTAAATAATAGAACTTGTTAAAAAAATATTTTACCCAAAACTCCTAACAAGTTCAAAACTTCTAATGCCTTTATCAATTATCATACTGAATTATAATAGCTGACTAATTGGCATTATTATATTGTATGCAAAAGTAAAAAAATTAATAGGATTTTAATTATCAAATAGAAGCTTTAAATTTGCCTTTTTAATAATTCACTAATTATAAACATAATCATGATTAAAAAGACACTCATAATTTTAGTTGCAGCTCTATTTAGTTCTATAGCATGGAGCCAAGGGCTTAGTAAAAACGACATACGTAAAATGTCAGAATCATTACAGACTAAAACCGAAAAGACTGCACTAACCAATGCGATTAGCAATAATGATATTAAAAAGCTCGCCCTAAACAGAAACAATGTTGGCAAGGTGAACTATTATGTTAACCATCAAGTTGAAAGTAAAGGAATCAGTGATCAAAAAAGCAGTGGCCGCTGTTGGATGTATACTGGTTTAAATGTATTACGTGCCAAAGTTATTGAAAAGTATAAACTAAATGATTTTCAATTTTCACATAATTATTTGTTTTTTTTCGATCAGTTGGAAAAAGCAAATATGTTTTATAATGGTATGATAGAAACTGCCTTTTTGCCATTGAATGATAGAAAAGTAGAATGGCTTTTAAAAAACCCTATTGGTGATGGAGGGCAATGGACAGGTATTGTAGATTTAATTTCTAAGTACGGATTAGTACCAGAATCGGCAATGCCGGAAACTTACCAAAGCGAAAAAACAAGCATGATGAGTAGATTACTCAGGAGAAAACTTAGAGAAGATGGAATGGAATTAAGAAAACTTGGGCAATCAAGAATGGCCAAAGAAATGGTTCTTGAACAAAAAAACAAAAAGCTCGCTGAAATATACCAAATACTTGCTTATAGCCTTGGTGAACCACCTATTGATTTTATGTGGCAGTATAAGGATAAAGACTCCAAAATTAGTAAAACTAAAAAATTTACCCCTCAAGAGTTTTTTAATGAGGTATTGGATGTTAATCTTTCAGATTATGTTATGATTATGGATAATCCTACATTAGAATACGGAAAAGTTTACGAAATAGAATTAGATAGACATATGCAAGAAGGTGGAAACTGGAAATATATCAACCTGAAAGCAGAAACGATTAAAAAGTTTGCTGTTAAATCAATTTTAGCTAACGAGGGAATGTATTTTAGTTGTGATGTAGGAAAACAACTGGAATCAAAAAAAGGCTATTTAGATGTGAACACTTACGATTACTCAAGTTTATTTGGTGTAGATTTTAATATGGATAAAAAAACAAGAATCCAAAGCTTTGAAAGTGGAAGCACACACGGCATGGCTCTAATGGGTGTAAATATTCTTGAAGACAATACAACAGATAAGTGGCTTCTTGAAAATAGTTGGGGTAAAAAAGGTCATAATGGTTATTTAATCATGACCGATAAGTGGTTTGACGAATATATGTTTAGATTGGTTGTTGATAAAAGATTTATTGATGAAGCTACGCTCAAAATACTTGATCAAGAGCCGGTTATACTTCCTCCATGGGACCCCATGTTTTTAATGGACGAATAATAAAATTGCATATTTTCAGATAAGTTCCAAGCAATAATTAGAAGCTATTAAAACGAATCTGTTGAACTCTAACACATTAAGAAAACACGAATAAATTGTTAAGAAACTTGTTCAAAAGTTGCCGCGAAGAAGCTTTTTTTGCGGCATTTTTTTTTTGAATATTTGCACTACGGATGAAAATCAATTTTCGTACCGTTGTTTAATTATTCATAAAAAAAAGATGTTTTTTTCAACAATTTCTGAAAGGATTGTTAATGAAGAGATCTTCCTTTATATTGCTTTTTTGTATTAAATGCGAAGTTGCTTTTTATATACCTTTATACAATTAATTAACAACATTTTACAACTATTTACATAAAGGAAAAAGTACTATGCATATTTCTTATTGCGCCTTATAGTAGGCAATTTTTTCATTAAATTCAACTAAAATAAAATATTTTTCCCAACCATTTTGATAGCATTTTTGTCCTGATCAAAACAGATATTCGATTTCTTTGTATTAATCTGACGCTAAGTTAGTGTTTCTAACCAAAACTTTTACAAAAAACGAGTATTGAGAAGTAATTATTGTAAAATCGATCTGTTGTAAAATACAGGTTTAAAGTAGTCGAAATTAATGGATAATAAACTGAATTCAATATGGGGGAAGTGTCTCGAATTTATTAGAGACAATGTAAGTATTCAGGCTTATAGTACTTGGTTTGAGCCAATTAGGCCAGTACAATTAAATAATGATGTATTAACCATTGAAGTTCCAAGTCAATTTTTTTACGAATGGCTTGAAGAGCATTATATCAAACTTCTTAAAATGGTAGTTCAAAAAGAATTAGGACCAAATGGAAGTTTGGAATACAGTATCATTATGGACAATTCCAATGAAAAAAACGAGCCTCCTTATACCATTAAACTCCCTACCTCCAATAAGAGAGCTACTAGAAACCCAGCAGTTTCAATGCCTTATGATATGCAAAAAGAAAATAGCAAAGACATTCCAAATCCATTTATCATTCCGGGGATAAAAAAAGTAAAAATTAACTCCAATCTTGTAGAAAGTAATTCCTTTGAAAATTTTGTTGAAGGAGACTGCAACCGACTTGCCCGATCAGCTGGATATGCCGTAGCAGAAAACCCAGGTAAAACATCGTTTAATCCTTTGTTTTTGTATAGCCCAACCGGACTTGGTAAAACACACTTGTCTCAAGCTATTGGAATTCAAGTAAAAAATAATTTCCCCGAAAAAACTGTTTTATACGTGCATAGCAATCAATTTATGCAGCAGTTTATTGAGTCTATCAGAAACAATAACCAAAATGATTTTATTCACTTCTATCAAATGGTTGACGTTTTAATTGTTGACGATATTCATCATTTAGCCGGAAAAGAAAAAACCTTAGATGTTTTCTTTCAGGTATTTAACTATTTACACCAAAAAGACAAACAGATTATTATTACATCTGATATTCCTCCTGTGGAGCTGTCTGGTTTTAATAACCGACTTTTATCACGCTTTAAATGGGGTTTAGCCGCTGACTTACAAGTGCCGGATTTAGAAACAAGAATGGCTATTATTGGGAAAAAGTTATATAACGAAGGCATTGAAATGACGAGAGACGTTATAGAATATTTGGCCTATAGCATAACCAATAATGTTCGCGAACTTGAAGGTGCTTTAATTTCTATTCTTGCTCAGTCTTCCCTAAATAAAAAGGAAATCAATATAGATTTGGCAAAACAGATTATTGATAAATATGTAAAATCTACCAATAGAGAAATTAGTATTGAATATATTCAGAAAATGGTTTGTGAGTATTTCCAACTTCCATTAGAGGTTATTAATAGCAAAACACGTAAACGCGAAGTAGTTCAAGCTAGGCAATTGGCCATGTTCTTTAGTAAAAAACATACTAAATCATCATTGGCTCATATTGGCAAACAATGTGGAAATAAAGACCACGCAACAGTTTTACATGCCGTTAAAACCATAAATAACTTAGCCGAAACTGATAAAAAATTCAGGATATACGTTTCTGAACTCGATAAAAAAATTAAGCTACAATAGGACCAATTATAAATCCTTAACTTAAGAAGAAAAAAAATCCACTCAAATCGAGCGGATTTTTTTACTTTTGGCTAAAAAGAATTTGAAAGCTCTCATATTTGCAGCAGGTTTGGGAACACGTTTATATCCCTATACAAGTAATCGCCCTAAAGCCCTGGTTCCAATTTCTGGGACACCTATGCTCCAGCATATTATTCTCAAATTGAAAAAATTTGGCATCAATGAATTTTATATCAATGTTCATCATTTTAGTGATCAAATCATTCATTTTTTACAAGCAAATAATAATTTTAATTGCAAAATAAATATCTCTAATGAAAAAGATGAGCTATTAGATACCGGAGGAGGATTAAAAAAAGTCCTTGATATGTTAAGCGAGAACGAGAATATCTTGGTACATAATGTAGACATTTGGACTAATTACGATTTGTCCTTATTAATAAAGCAGCATATAAAGAGTGAAGCTTTGGCTACTATGCTAGTACAAAAAAGAAATACCTCACGTTATCTATTATTTCATCCTCAAGAAAAACAACTAAAAGGTTGGATGAATAATAAAACAAATGAAAAAATTCCAAATAACATTATAACAGACGATTATAAAGCCTTTGCTTTTAATGGCATTCATATTGTTAATAGCAAGGCCAGAACAAATTTTCCAGACAATAGAGCATTTCCTCTAATTCCCGTATATTTAAATTTAGCAAAAAAATACAAGATAGTAGCACATGAAATTCAAAATTCCTATTGGCTCGATTTAGGAAAACCCGAACAAATTATTAAAGCAGAAAAACTGCTTTTGGGTGATAAAAAAGAAATATAAAACAGATGAAGAAGTTTATCGATGAAATAGTAGACAACTACTTAGATTTAGACAGTTCGGATGCACTCAGAACCTGCATTATCACACCCAATAAACGAGCTCATCGTTTTATTAAACAATCTATTATCAGCCGCTCAGCAGGCGTAAATTTTCTACCTGCTCTATTTTCTATTGATGATTTCATTTTCAAACATATCCCCTTAGTTAGAATAGATGAAGTTGACCTGAGCTACCTGCTTTTTCAGGTATTTCAAAATTTAGAAAAGTATAAGGAAATAGATTTTGATGACTTCTTAAGCTATTCGTCAATTCTTCTTCACGATTTTAATGAAATAGATATGCAAATGGCCGATGGCAATTCAATCTTCTCCTATTTAAATGATGCCAAAGCCATACAACAATGGAACCCGGATGGGAGCCCATTAAGCGCCTCACAAAAAGAATACTTAATCTTTTATAAGCTCCTGGCTAATGTGTATACTGAGTTCAGAACCCTTTTAATGAATCAAGGACTTTGCTATCAAGGAATGGCATACCGCTATTTTGCAGAAAATAGAATACAAATAATAGAAGAACTACCTTGGAAAAATATTCTTTTTGCAGGTTTCAATGCATTAACCTTAAGCGAAGAAACCATAATAAAAGCTCTCAGTAAAAAAGAAATTGTAAAAACTATATGGGATGTAGACTCATACTACTTAGAAGACAATTTAATGGAAGCAGGGATGTATATGAGGAAATATTTATCTTGGAATAAAAGTATTAAAAAACAAAGCCAAAAACACTTTCAGGAATCTCCTAAAAAAATAGATATAATTGGTATACCAGGTGTTTTGGGGCAAGTAAGATACGCTTCGCAAATAATGTTGGAAAAGACAGAATCAGAAAGTTATGAGCAAAATGAAAACAAAGAAAATCCGGCCCCTACATCTTTTGAAAACAATACTGTAATAGTTCCTGCAGATGAAAGTGTTCTCGTTCCTCTCCTTAATTCACTCCCTTCTCGTATTCTCAAAAACACGAATATTACCATGGGGTTCTCTATTCAGCACACTCATGCGTACCGGCTTGCAGAAAGCCTAATTAGACTACATTTACACTCCTCAAAAATAAGTTCTATTAATAAGAATAAAAGCCGTTTCCATAAAGAAGATTTAATCACCGTTTTAAATAATGAGCTCATAGGATTACTAAATGACTATACACAAATATCATCAACAGATATTCTTCAAACATTTATAGGACAAGAACTCGTATTTAGGATTATTGACCAATTGAAGCTCAATAAAATAAAAAGCATATTTGAATCGTGTAATAACAAGCCTGCCTTGCTTGTGGAGAAACTTCAAACAGTATTTACACAATTATTAGCCCTAGATACTGATGTTGAAAAAAACATTATCAAACCCGAAGTGAAGGATGCCTTACAACAAATTCTTTTGGTTTTTAATCGACTTTCCACTCTAATAGAACAATATCAAAAACCAAACACCCTTCAAGGTTTCTACACTCTTTATAAGCAACTCATATCAGGTTTATCACAATCGTTTTTAGGAAACATCCATAAAGGACTACAGCTAATGGGACTGCTAGAAACCAGATTAATGGACTTTGAAAATGTGATAATAGTGTCAACTAATGAAGACATTTTACCGGCATCAGCTTTTTCAAGCTCATTTATTCCATCAGACATTAGGTTTGAGTTTAACCTCCCCGGAATACAGGAAAGAACAGCCGTATATGCTTATCATTTCTATCGATTGATCCAACGTGCTAAAAATGTATTCCTCATATACTCTACAACAAAAAAGAAGATGAGTGGTGGGGAAAAAAGTCGTTTCATCAAACAGCTTGAATTTGAATTGAAAAATAAAAACAAGAAGATTCAAATCAGCCATCGTTTATTGAATTTTGAAAAACTAAGTATTTCTCAAAATAAGGAGATTAAAATTGAGAAAGATGAAGAAATACTCAATAAGATGGACTATCTCGCTAAAAAAGGTCTTTCACCTACAAGTTTGATTTCCTATATTCGTTGTCCTTTACAATTCTATTTTAAGTATATTAATAAAATATATGAGCCTGATAGTCCTGAAGATATAGTTGACGACAGAATAATTGGGAATGTTATTCATCAAATACTTGAAGATTTCTATCGTCCATATATTCGACAAAACTTTCCTTTTGAGAAATTAAAAATATTAAAAAAAGAGCTTCCTTTATTGATAGCAAATACTTTTAAAATGAAGTTCAAAGGAAAAATTGACGAAGGCCCCAATTATATCAGTTTAAAAGATACCGAACACTATTTAAATAAATTTATCGACCATGAGATACAAGCGTCTCAAAACCATCAACAAGAGCTTATTATACTTGGAGTAGAACAAAATTTAGAACGAATTCTGAAAATTGAGCAAAATTTAATAACAAAGGAAATACTCATTAAGGGGAATGCAGACAGGATAGATGAAATTAATGGAGTTATAAGAATTTTGGATTATAAAACAGGAGCCATCGATAAGAGCAAAGTAAAAATCCCTAAGAAAAAAGATGAAGAAATAAATAACTTATTTACCAAATCAGAACATGATAAAGCTATGCAATTATATGTTTATCATTGGTTATATAGAGAAAATTCAAATGCTCATGCACAAGCCGGAATTGTTTCTTTTAGATTGATAAAGGCTCCATATGTCATGCTAAAACAAGAAATTACAGAAGAATTAGATGCCGATTTCCAAACTTTTATCAGTCAAATATTTGATCCTAAAATACCTTTTACACAAACTAATGACGAAAAAAATTGCAGTTATTGCATTTATCAAGATATTTGCTCCAGAAAATAATTAGAATGAAAACAAATACAATCCATACTAAAAACTACCCCATTATTATAAACGACCTAATAGGAGTACAAGTTGACAGCTTTTTGTCTAAACAGAAATACTCCTCTTTATTTATTTTGATGGATGAAAATATCCTAGAACACTGTTGGCCCAAACTTTATCAAGATTCTACATTATTAAGAGAGGCAGAAATATTACTCATTGAACCTGGTGAGCAGCAAAAAAATATTGAAATTGTTGTTCAATTATGGCAAGCTTTAAGCGAATACGAAGCTGATAGGTCATCTATTCTCATTAATATAGGAGGTGGAGTGATTTCTGATATGGGTGGATTTATTGCATCCACGTTTAAACGTGGTATTGATTTTATCAATATTCCTACCACACTTCTTTCAATGGTAGATGCCAGTGTAGGAGGGAAAACAGGAATCAATTTAAACTTTGCAAAAAATCAAATCGGAGTTTTTAATTCGCCTCAAGCCATCTTTATTCAATATAATTTGCTTAATACTTTAGATGAAAGGCAAATTAAAAATGGATTTGCAGAAATGCTTAAGCATGGGCTCATATCGGACAGCAAACATTGGAAATCATTAAAGAATTTACAAAACCTTTCTATCCCAAATATAAGCCCTTTGATAGTGGAAAGCATCAAAATAAAAAACAGTATTGTAGACCAAGATCCACTGGAAAAAGACATACGAAAGAGCTTAAACTTTGGTCATACAATTGGGCATTTAATTGAAACTTGGTCTTTGCAAAACGACAATGCCCCCCTACTACATGGAGAAGCCATTGGCATTGGAATTTTAATAGAAGCCTATATCTCTAGTAAAAAAGCAGGTCTTGCAGAAAATGAATATCTTGAGATTGAACAAGTCATTAAATCCTTCTATCCTAAATACGAATTAACAGATGTTTTTTTTGCTAACTTTGAGAAAATTATTAGTCAGGATAAAAAGAAAAAAGGGAAAGAATTAAATTTTACCTTTGTGCCCAAAATTGGAGCATATCAAATTGACCGAAACTGTTCAATGGGTGAGATAAGAGAGTCATTAATATATTATAAGGAGAATTGCTGATGTCGTATATTGTAAGAAAAGCAAATAAAGAATTAAAAGGAGATATTTACCTACCTGCTTCCAAAAGTGAAAGCAACAGACTGCTTGTAATTGATGCTTTACTGGGGTCGGAGGATTTACAGATTAAAAATCTATCCACAAGTAATGACACCAAGGTTTTAACCAAAGCTCTTGAAACCCTTTTACATTTACGCGGAACAAGCATTTCGGTTACTCTTGACATGCAAGATTCAGGAACGGCAATGCGATTTATTACCGCTTATGCTTCGGCAATTAACGTAAAATCCTTAATTACTGGAAGCGACAGAATGAAAGAACGTCCTTTGTCTATCCTTGTAGATACTCTTTTACAAATTGGTGCACATATAAAGTATGTTGAAAACGAAGGCTTCCCTCCTATTTTAGTTGAAGGAAAAAGAATAAAAGGAGGAGTGATAGATATAGATGCTACTATCAGCTCACAATATATTTCGGCTCTTATGTTGATGGCCCCAAAAATGACCAATGGAATCATTATGTATTTAAAAGGAGATATTGCTTCTTATCCTTATATAAATATGACAGCCAAAGTAATGGAGTTTTTTGGCATTGAAATATTGATGCATAAAAATGCCATTGCGATAAAAAAACAATCCTATTCAAGCCGCAAAGAATACGTAGTAGAAAGCGATTGGAGTGCTGCATCTTATTGGTACGAAATGGCCGCCTTTTCTGATGATGTAGACCTATTTCTTCATGGACTAAAAAAAGAAAGCATACAAGGCGATTCGGTGATTGCTGAAATGTACGAGCAATTTGGTGTACACAGTGAATTTTTGGAAGATGGAGTTAGACTTACAAAAACTAATAATCACTGTTCCCATTTTAATCAAGATTTTTTAAATTACCCAGATATGGTACAAACACTGGCTTGCACAAGTGCCGGTTTGGGAATATCCGGCGAATTTCACGGACTACATAATCTTCGTTTTAAGGAAACTGATCGCATACATGCACTCCATACTGAACTCAAGGATATGGGTGTAGAATTGGACTCTTTTGAAGATAAAATCATCATGTCTAAATCAGGATTAAATACAGAAAGACCTGTACGCACATTTGCTGACCATCGCATGGCTATGGCCTTTGCTCCACTTGCCATTCCTCTAGGCGAAATAATAATAGAAAGCCCCAATGTGGTTAATAAGTCTTATCCTGATTTTTGGGAAGATTTAAAAAAGACCGGGTTTGTTTTGGAGGAAATTTAGTCTTCTTTGTGGGTATATACAAAGTATAAATATTTGAATAATAATTAATAGAAAAGTTTAACAGACAAACTTCTATAAATTTTACTAAGCCATTAAACCTCCACAGGGTTAAATTCCTTATCTAAAAAATTCTTTAATTGGTGCGCTTGCACATTCTGAATTAGCACTCCGTTTTTGCTATAACTAATGCTTCCTGTTTCCTCCGAAACTATTAAGGCAATAGAATCAGTTTTTTCAGTTATTCCTATGGCCGCTCTATGACGCAAACCAAGAGATACGTCAATGCTCCTATTTTTGGAAACAGGTAAAATACAACCCGCTGCTTGCACTTTATTATCACTAATTACCATAGCACCATCATGCATAGGGCTATTTTTAAAAAAGATATTTTCAATAAGTTGTGCGGAAATTATTGCTTGAATTTTTTCACCGGTATCAATAATATTTAATAGTTCATGCTGATGCGTCATCACTATTAAAGCACCTGTTTTTTCATCACTCATCCTATTGCATGCCTGAACAACTTTATCTGTATCCAAATTGCGATGCTCTTTCTGCAAATGACTAAATAAAAACTGTAAACGCTCTGGAAGGATTTCTAAAATCTTGGGAGTTCCAAAAATTAATAAAAATTGCCTGAGCTCAGGTTGAAAAACAATAATTAATGCGATAAAACCTACACCTATAAAAGCGCCAAGTATTTCGCTAAGCATCTCCATTTGAAGCGCTACCACCAATCGCCAAATAAAATATATTGATGTAATTCCTGCAAAAATATTAATAGCTACAGTCCCTTTTAATAAAGTATAAACCATGTATAACAAACCTGCAACCAGAAGGATATCCAGCACATCGAGTATACGCAAATGAATAAAGCCTAAAACGAATAAACTGAGCATATATATTTGTTTATATGGAATTAGTTTTGATGATAACCTTCTTTATACTGTAAAAACAAAGCAATAGTTTCATAAGCTTGTTTCACATCATGAACCCTTAATATTTGGGCTCCATTTTGCAACGCAAAAGCATTTAAAACAGAAGTTCCGTTTAAGGATTCTGCTGGTGAATTTTTCAATACTTTAAATATCATTGACTTTCTACTCAAACCGGCAAGTATTGGATATTTAAGGTTGGCAAATTGACTCAATTTGGCCAATAATTCATAATTATGTCTGGTAGTTTTTCCAAATCCAAAACCGGGGTCTAGAATAATTTGATGAAAATTTAATTCTTTAAACTCCTCTATTTTGCTTTTGAAATAGTGTATTAAGTCCTTCACTACTGAATGGTATTTGGGGGATTCCTGCATATTATCCGGTTGACCTTGAATATGCATTAATACATATGCCATAGTATACTGAGAAACCTCCTGAAACATACGATCATCCCATGAACCACCAGAAATATCATTAATGATATTAACTCCCAAATGTGCACATTTTTTTACTTGATTGGAATTATAGGTATCCACAGAAATTAGAACATTAGGAAAATTTCTTTTCAAGCTTTGCAAAGGTTTTTGAAGTATCTCCCACTCTTCCTTCTCCTTAATCAACTTTGCACCCGGTCTTGTACTTGCAGCTCCCACATCAATGATGTGTGCTCCCGCCTCTATCATTTCAGCAGCCTTAAAAAGATACTTTTCGCCTGTATTATACTTTCCACCATCAAAAAATGAATCATTAGTAAGATTAATAATCCCCATTATTTTGGGCTCATCAAGCTTTAACAGTTGGTCTCCACAAGAGATTTCTTTATTTTTATAAAAAGATGTACTGTTCTCGCTCATTTAATTTATTTTTGGGGCTAAATTAAGAAGATATATCAAATGTCAAATACAGCTATACAATTTAAAGAGGCAATAAACCAATGTAAAATGGTTTTTATGGACAAAATGATGGACTATGGTGCAGCTTGGCGCATACTTCGTACCAGCTCACTCACAGATCAAATATACATCAAAGCAAATCGTATACGCTCCATTCAAGAGAAAGGAATAAGTCTTGTTAACGAGGGATTTGAGCCGGAATTTATTGGCATCGTTAATTACTCAGTTATGGCACTTATCCAATTAGAATTAGGAAGAGGAGAAAGTGATGATTTAAATGCCAAAGAATTAGAATCATTATACGACAAACATATTGGTGTTTCGGAATCTTTAATGGAAAATAAAAACCACGATTACGATGAAGCTTGGCGCAATATGCGAATTAGTTCATTGGACGATATCATATTAATGAAACTTTTGAGAATAAAAAGCATTGAAGACAAGAAAGGTGAGCTAAAAGTTTCGGAAGGCTTAGACGCAAACTATCAAGACATTATTAATTATTCACTTTTTGCCTTAATTAAATTGGCGGAGGAGTCTGAAACATAAAAACCTAATATTTTTATAAAGCATTATTATTAAGAAATCCTTTCGATTAATTCCTTAATTTTGTCAGCCAATACTCATCCACAATATAAGAATCATGATGCGAATCGTAAGAATTATTAGCAGAGTAGTTCTAGGTTTAGTTTTTATCCTATCAGGCTTTGTAAAAGGTGTTGACCCTTTAGGAACAGCCTATAAAATTGAGGACTATTTTATAGTTTTTGGAGTTAATTGGGCTATCCCATTTTCTTTAAGTTTAGCAGTTATACTCTGCGTTTCAGAGTTTTCTCTTGGCATATTTTTATTGACAAATATTTTTAAAAAAACCACAGCCTGGCTCGTTGCTCTAATGATGCTCTTTTTTACTTTCCTTACACTTAATGATGCGCTTTATAACCCCGTTCCCAATTGTGGCTGCTTTGGAGACTTTATAATCCTCACTAATTGGGAAACTTTTTATAAAAACTTAGTGATAGATTTTTTCCTGATTTTCATTTTTATAACACGAAATAAGTTTGAATCACCCTACAAAAAAACGACTGAATGGTCGATAGCAGTTCTAGTAATTGCCATTTTCACACTGTTTAATTCATACAATATCAATCATTTGCCTATTATCGATTATAGAGATTGGAAGGTTGGAAAGAATTTGGTTTTGGAAACAACACAAGATTTAAAATACTACCTTATTTATACCAATAAAAACACGCATGAGTCAAAGGAGTTTCTATCACCTAATTATCCGTATAATGACAGCTTATGGATGACTGAATGGGAATATACAGATATGCGAATTGTAGACCCTAACGAATATCCTACCGAAGTTAGTTTTTTTAACTTAAACGGCGATGATGTTACGCTGGACATTTTGCAAGACCCCTTATACCATTTTTTACTTGTTTCTTATGATTTAAAATTGGCAAACTGGGAAAATCTTGAAAAAATTAGATCTATAAAAAACCAAGCAGAAGCTGATGGATATTCTTTTAGCATGATTACTTCTAGTAGTGAGGAAACCATTGATAATTTTCAAAAATCACAACAATTTTATGCTGATTTTTACCAAGGTGATGATATAGATTTAAAAACGATTATCCGTTCCAATCCTGGATTAATCGTAATAAAAAAAGGGAAGATAATTGGCAAATGGGCACATGCCTACCTGCCTAGTTACAAAAGCATTATAAAACCAGAATAATATTTTTTTTCACAATAGAAGTATTTTAACACATTTTGAGCTTTACATAATAAGTCTCCTTGGTCTTTTCATAATTCAACTTTTTACAGCTTACAGTATCCATTATTTAGAGATTGAAACAAGCCCAATGCAGAAAGCATAGAAATTAATTAAAAATGATTTTATACCAATCGTTTTTCTAAATTTGCTTAAAAAATAACAAATCAATATTCATGAAATTCACTAAATCCCTCCCATTTTTACTTCTTGTTCTGCTATTAATAAACCTAAACACTATTCGTGCTCAATCAGCTTATCCTCAAGAATATTTCCGTGCTCCAATAGAAGGAAGGATTTACTTATCAGGAACTTTTGGGGAATTACGCTCCAATCATTTTCATGCCGGAATAGATATTAAAACAGGAGGAGTAGAAGGAAAAAACGTATTTGCAGCTGCAGATGGCTGGGTTGCACGAGTAAAAATTTCGCCTTGGGGTTATGGAAATGCTATTTATATTGAACATCCCAATGGTTATACTACAGTGTATGGGCATTTAAAAGTTTTAAAAGGTAATATTGCCAACTACGTAAAACAGGAGCAATATAAAAAACAAAGCTTTGCTGTTGATGTATATTTAAAACCTCATCAGTTTGATGTTGAAAAAGGAAGTATTATAGCCTTATCGGGAAATACCGGTGGCTCGGGTGGGCCACATTTACATTTTGAAATCCGCGAAACAGTTACACAAGAGCCAATTAATCCACTCCTTTTTGGTATCCAAGTAAAAGATTATATAACACCTATTATCAAGTCTATACGTATTTATCCTGCCACCACAGGAAGCCTTGTTCAAGGAAAAGAAAAAGCAGAAAATTTTATTTTAAAAGGTTGGGGAAACAACTATCAGCTAAAAAATGGCGATAGTATTAAAGTTAAAGGCGATTTCTACTTGGGAATATCAACCACAGACAAACAAAATGATAGTCATAATAATAATGGGGTTTTTCAAATTGATTTA
>Ga0256826_1001467_pt1 | contig 14634 bp, 14 predicted proteins | sample CV79metaG_FD_185975 | JGI IMG/M metagenome (GOLD analysis project Ga0256826, IMG submission 185975) | Hydrothermal vent microbial communities from East Pacific Rise, Pacific Ocean - CV79 | ecosystem: Environmental > Aquatic > Marine > Hydrothermal vents | place: Pacific Ocean: East Pacific Rise...
AAACGCTTTGAGTGAATCTAGCTCTTGAATGGCTTTGGCACTCGCTTCCATGATTTTAGAGGGGATACACCCCTGAAAGAGGCATTCGCCTCCGAGTTCACCCAAACTGTCTATAAGGGCTACTTTTTTAGAGCTGTCGAGTTTGGCATACTCCATCGCCACAGGGGTTCCAGCAGGTCCTGCACCGATAATGACCAAATCATAATCTGTTGTTTCCATTTTTTATCCTTTTTTAGTTGAAATGGTAGCACTTATCCATATGATAGCCCTAAAACTCTTTAATATAATTTAAACTTATGTTAATTATTTGTTAATATTATATTGTTCATCTATTAACACTCTTACATTATAATGTTTTTGAGCAGAAGATATATAAGTCAGTTAACGAACAGAATGACTTTTCTCTTTTTGTTATACTGTCATGTTTAAACAACATAATTCAATAGACTCATTTATAGTAAAAATAGGTACTGTTTTGGTGGCTAGTATGGTTATTACATATACTTATTATATTACTCTTCTTGATATATAAAAAAGAAAAAAAGGTAAATCTTAATTTGAAACGTATTCTTCTTCTCCTACTTATTTTAACAACAACCATTATGGCTTCTGACTCTTTTTGGAAGAAGTTATTGTCAATTGAAGAGAATTTTTTTAATCCAAAGCATATTGTTACACTTATAGAACAAGAGAGTAATCGTACAATAATATTAGATAAAAATGAAAGTGCTTCATCTCTAGATAAACAGTTTCAAGCCTTCTCTTCTTTGATTGCACTGATGAAAGAGAATCCTTACTCTCTTGAGAGTAATCAAACAGATTTTTTTGACCAAGAGAAAAATAAGCAACAAATTCGTGATTTGACCTTAAAAATCCAAACAAATCAGCGTTATGGCTATACATTGGCTGTTCAGCGAGATACAATTAGACTTACATCTTTAGAACTTAAAGAACAAATTTATCATTTTTTCTCTTATTTGGCTAAAAATTGGACAAGATTAGATGAGAAAAAACTTAAAAATTATATTGAAGAGAATCATGAAAAGCTAGAAACCTATGTCCATATAGAGGCTTGGAATAAACTTTATAAAGAAGTACATTCTCAATCGGGAGTAATTTCTAAGCAAATAGAGGAAAACTTTTTAGTACTTGCCCAAGACTATTACTTTTTTGATAGTTTTTTAAGTTATTTGCAGTTAAACCGTTCTAGGTTAAATTATCATTCTTTGAGTAGTCGATTAAAAATTGATAATCTCATAGCATACATTAATCAACAATCTTTTGCACAAGAGAGTAATCTTTACCTTCGTTATGTTAAGCTTGATATGGGAAGAGTTATGCTTTTTACTTTGGTGATTTTCTTTTTTCTTTTTTTAAATTATCTGCTTTATCGACGACTTTATCTTTATTTTAAATCTAAAATTTTAGAGGAAAAAGATGACAATGATTATATTTTATTGGAAAATCTTCAAAAAATTCGTCTACCTGTCTCTTTGCTTGTTAACGGAATAGGATTAAAATTGGCGTTAGAGGTTTTGGATTACCCTCATACCTTTAGCGAGAGTACTTATCTGTACTTTTCTCTTTTCTTTATTGTGATTTTGGCATATATTGCCATGCAGATTATTGAAAATATCTTTTTTATCTATTTTGAGCATCATGGGAAAGGTGACCTTACTTTACGAACAGAGTTAATTAATCTGATTTTATCTGTCAGTAAAGCAATTATTTTACTCATTGCTCTGTTGTTGAGTCTTCTAAAAATGGACATTAATGTTTCAGGTATTATTGCTTCTTTGGGAATTGGTGGTTTGGCTGTGGCATTAGCTGCGAAAGATACACTCTCTAACTTTTTTGGTCTACTTAAAATTATTTTTGATGAATCTTTTTCGCAAGGAGATTGGATAGCAACGGATGAGGTAGAGGGAACAGTGGTGGAGATTGGATTTATTTCTACTAAAATACGTACTTTTGATAATGCTATGATTACGGTACCTAATGAAAAACTAGCGAATACATCCATTAAAAATTGGTCACGTCGACAAGTAGGACGACGGATTAAAATGCATGTGGGTGTAACATACAGTTCTAATGCAAAAGACCTTCAAAATGCCATTAATGAAATTCATGAAATGTTAGTAAATCATGAAGAAATTAGTACACTTGAAAGAATAAATACTTATGAGTTAAAGAGACACTTTCGCCGTAAAAATAGATTGCTTTCTTTGGACAATAAGATAGGTATCAAGAGTACATTGTTGGTCTATTTAGATAGTTTTTCTGACTCTTCTATGGATATTCTTATTTATGCTTTTAGTAAAACAACTGACTGGGAAGAGTGGTTGAAAGTGAAACAAGATATTCTTTATAGAGTTTGGGAGATATTGGAAAAAAATAATTTAGAGTTTGCTTTCCCTTCTCAGAGTATCTATGTTGAAAAAAGTGATAGTTAACAAATAATTAATACTTATATTAATTATTTGTTTATATTATGTTTATTGTTCATTAATGCTATTGTAATATAATTTTATTATGGAAATATAACATATTCATAAATAATAATGAATATATTTTTTCTAATATTTTAAATATACAAGGATTAAAAATGACAAAAAAATTATTTATTTCAACTGTAGCAGCTACACTTATGCTGGGAACGGTTTCTCTTTCTGCTAATGAAGTGGCAGTATCACCTGAAAAAGTTGTTCAATCGGCTCAGAATTCTCAGAAAAAATTACGTATTCAAAAAAGTGTAAGTCATGAAGTAAAGCTTCAAAAAGAACATTTTAAACAGGCATCAAAAGAGATTATGGATGGCTTAAAGAAAACATTTTTAGCCACAAGAGCATTGGAAAATAAAAAAGTAGATGAGGCAAAAAAATCATTAAAAGAGTCCATAAATCTTTTTGAAACTGCATTGAAAGCTGAACCTGAATTAGGACTTATTCCTATTGCTCAAGAGATGGATGCCAATATCTTTAGTGGAAATGCTAAAGAGTTACAATCGTATCTTGATAAAACAATTTCTTTGTTGAAGAAGCATGATACCCAAGAAGCAAGAGAGATGTTGTTACCTTTAGAAGATGAGATGGTTATTGCGACACAACGATTACCTATTGATGAATATTTAGCTTCAACTAAAAAAGCATTAACGTTACTTGATAGTAAAAAACAGGAAGAAGCATTGTCTACTTTGGTCTCAGGAATGAGCCTTATGGAAGTAGATATGGTCGTCATGCCAATTCCTTTAATGGTAGTAGAAGATTTAATTGCAGATGCCTCAGTACTTGATAAATCTAAAAAAGAGGAAGCACAAAAACTTTTGACCATGGCAGAAGATGAATTACAAAAAGCAGTCTTGTTAGGATACACTCAGAAACATGACCCTGAATATAAAACGCTCTCTGAAAATATTAAAGAGATTAAAAAAGAGATTAAAGGTAAAAATGTGGTTGAAAAACTTTATGATAAACTCAAAACGAATCTACAAGGATTAATGGATAAAAGTAGAAAAGATGTTGTTAAACAAAAAGTTCAAGAGAAAGTCCATGCTTCTCAAAATAAATAAGTAAATCAAATAGAGAAGTATTATGAATGATTGTGATATTTTTCAGTTTATGTTGCTTAGGTGGCAAAGATAATTGCTAAAGTCGGGATATAATGTTTCAAATAGATTTAAAAAAGGATAAAAAATGTGGAATCATAAAAGTATAGTACTTGGTCTTAATGATGAAATGCTAGAAAAATTTAAAAAATATAGTAAAGTAGGAGGAGTACTCTTTGTACTCTTAGGTTTAATTGGGATTATTTTTCCCTCTTTTATGACCTTTGGCATTGTCCTCTTTGTCTCTTATTTAATGCTCTTTGCTGGATTAAGTTCAGGATGGATGACATGGATGAGTAACAAAGAAGATTGGGCTGGCTGGTTAAAAAGTTTTCTACTTGTAGGAGTGGCACTTTTAATGATGTTCTATCCCCTACAAGGAGTAGCAACGTTAGGATTAATCTTTAGTATTTACTTCTTCATGGATGCTTTTGCTGGCTTTGGCTTAGCCTTTTCAGCACAAGGAGCAAAACACCGATGGCTTTGGGCATTAAATGCTCTGACATCATTTGGTTTAGCCATTGTTTTCATGATAGGATGGCCCTTTAGTTCATTGTGGTTGATTGGTTTCTTTGTTGGTGTTAGTTTACTGTTTGATGGAATTGCATTATTTATGAGTGCAATCATGTTAAATAAATTTAAAGAAGATGAAAAATAATGCCTAATCAAAAAGCTTTCGGACTATGGAGTGCCGTTCTCTTAGGAATTGGTTCTATGGTTGGGGCAGGTATCTTTGTTCTTTTAGGTGAAGCAGGAGCCATTGCAGGAAATTTGGTTTGGATTTCCTTTATTTTTGGAGGAATTATTGCTCTATTGAGTGGTTACTCCTTGGCTAAATTGGCTTCTATTTACCCTAGCCGTGGTGGGATTGTTGAGTATTTGGTACAGTGTTATGGTGAAGGGGTCTTTTCAGGTTCTCTTTCTATTTTATTTTACCTTTCAGCCATGGTAGCCATTGCAATGGTGGCTAAAACATTTGGAACTTATGCTTCCATGATGATGGGAAGTGATGTTAGTCTGTGGAGTAATGTTTATGCTATAGCTGTTTTACTACTCTTCATGCTGATTAATTTAGCAGGGAGTTCACTCATTGCTCGGAGTGAAAATATTATTGTGCTTATAAAGCTTTCTATCTTGGTACTTTTTACTGTAGTGGTGTTCTTTTACATCAAACCTGAACTGCTCTCACTTAAAGATGCTCCTCCTGTTATGAATGTTTTCTCCTCTATTGCTTTGACTTTTTTTGCTTTTGAAGGCTTTCGGGTCATTACCAATACAGCAGAAGACATGGAAAACCCTCAAACAACCATGCTCAAAGCAATGATGATAGCCATTGGCTTGGTAATGTTGCTTTATGTAGTTGTGACTTTTGCTGTGTTTGGTAATCTCTCTTTGCCAGAGATTATAAAGGCACAAGATTATGCTTTGGCAGAAGCAGCGAAACCTGCTTTTGGTCATTTGGGCTTTACCATTATGGCAATTGCAGCACTTATTTCCACAGCATCTTCGATTAATGCCAATCTTTATGCTGTGACCAATGTTACTTATCAGATGGCAAAAAATGGTGAACTACCTGAACTTTATAAACGGAATGTTTGGCATAGTAGTGAAGGACTGATTGTGAGTACGGTTATTTTAATTATTTTTGTACTCTTTTTTAAACTCAATGAGATTGCAGCGATTGGGTCTATCTCTATTTTGTTTGTTCATGCTTTGGTCCATATTGGACATCTGTTCAAAATAAAAGAGAGTGGGGCATCAAAGAGTTTGGTTGTATTGGCTATTTTAAGCATTGTCGTTGCAATTGTTTTGGCATTGAACTATACACATCAACATATTCCAAATGTAGGGTATTTTATTGCAGGTGGATTTGTTTTGGCATTTATTATTGAGATATTATTAAGATTAATGAGTAATCGGGTTATTTCTAAGCAAATATGAACCTAAAGTGGCATCTTTTAGGCTCTAAAAAGAGTATAATTAAACAGTATAAAATAGTAAAAAATAAAATGGAGACCAAAAGATGAAACGAACAATAGAATCAATAATGTTTGGATTTAGAGAAATTTTAACATGGCACATCATGAAATATGCACTTATTTCAGGCTTATTTGTTATGGGCATATGGATAGGGTTAGGATTACTATTTTGGGACAGTTTAAGCTCTTTGAGTATGACACTCATTGGCTTTCTTCCTTTAGATTTAATGATTTCAGATGGAACATGGATGCTCTCTACCTTTGTTTGGTTGATGTTGGTTCTTTTGACATTTGCTGTTATCTACATTTTTTTAGGAAATTTTATTTTGACCAAAATTTCTAAAGAGAAATACGGTTCATTTTCTTATGTACTTATGGTGTTAAGTGCTTTGTTTTGGATGTTTGTTTGGTATCTGAATAGTGATTTTATTCATGCAAAGATTACAGCTTTTTTAAAAACTTTACCATACACAACAGTAGAACATGGTTTAGCGTATCTTTTTACAATCTATATTATTTATAATGCAATTGTTATTAGTATGTTATTTATGGTCAATATTTTCAATAAATCATTGATTGGGCATCTTTCAAGTAAACATTATGATGGGGCATTGGAGCAACACCATACTTTACAAGCATTTCGTTACACCCTAAAAGACACATTTTTATTTGTGGGTATTTCATTGTTGGCTTTTCCTATTCTTTTTATTCCTGTGTTAAATTTTATGACACAAATTGCTTTATGGATGTGGCTAACTAAAGATACTCTTCAATATAATACAGCTTCATTGGTTTTTGATGAGGTTAAAGAGGAAGAGTTAAAAAAATATAAAATAGATATTTGGTCTATTAGTTTTGTCACGGTACTTTTTAACTTTATACCTCTATTTAATATTTTCGCTCCATTCTTTGGAGAGATAAGCATGTTCCATTATTGGAAAAAAATTCAAAAAGAAGGATAAAAAATGGATATTATAGAAAAAGAGTTTGAGAATAGACGCAATGAGATACGAAAAGAGGTGGAAGTTCTTTTTAAAACAAATATGAAAATTACCGATTGGGATATTCCTGAAGCTGATGATGAAAAAGGAGCAAAGCTCTTGATTGCCATTATTAAAGAAGAGGTGGCAAAGATTGAACACGATATTGCTAATGGAAAGTATAAAAATTATTAAATGAAAAAAAATTTAGAATTTAAAGAACTTCTTGCCATTGCCATAGGTGGAATGGTAGGAGGAGGTATTTTTACCATTTTAGGTATTTCGGTATCGATGGTTGGAGCATTGGCTCCTTTTGCTATTGCATTGGGTGGAGTGGTCGCATGGTTTGCTGCTTATGCTTATGTAAAGTTGGGTGTTTATTACAAAGATGAAGGGGCAACCTATAGTTTTTTTAAACGTACCTATCCTAACTCTCATATGGCAGCTTCATTCATAGGTTGGTACACTATTTTTGGGTACATTAGTACTTTGGCACTCTATGCCTACACCTTTTCCTCTTATGCCATTAGTGGTTTTGACTTTGCTCAAAATGAAGTCATTCGTAAACTTTTGGCTGTTGGGATTATTGCTCTTTTTGCATTTATTAACCTTTGGAGTGTCAAGGGTATGGGTCAAATAGAAGACATTATGGTGTATGCCAAATTATTCATTTTATTTGTTATTTCCATGGTTCTTATTTATTTTTCTAAAGTTGATATGCATACCTTTACAATGATAATGCAAGAAGATTTAAAAGCAACACCTATTCTAAGCATTTTAATTGTTTCGTCTGTGACCTTTGTTGCTTATGAGGGTTTTCAATTGGTAATAAATGCTGTCAATGAAATGGAAAATCCTGATAAAAACATACCAAGAGCTATCTATTCAGCCATTGTTATAGTTGCACTGATTTACTTTATTATAGCACTTAGTGCTGTTTTGGCTATTCCTACTGAAGATTTAATTCAAAACAAAGAGTCTGCTTTGGCAACAGGTGCAGGAGATATTATGGGAAGTCTCGGGCAAAATTTGGTTATTTTCGGGGCTATTTTGGCTACCAGTTCAGCCATTAATGGAACTTTGTTTGGTTCTTCACGACAAATGGCACGTATTGCTGATGATGGTTACTTACCCAAAATTGTTTCAGTACGAAAAAATAATATTCCTACTTATGCCATTATGACTATGTCAATGGTAGCAAGTTTACTCATCGCAATAGGAGGTCTACGACTTATTTTAGAGTTTGGAAGTATTACTTTTCTATTGGTTTCCCTTCTTATGTCTATTGCCAATTTTAAGATAAGAGAACAGACAAAAAGTTCTTTACCTATTAGCATCATATCCATAATGGGGCTGACCATAGGTACGGTACTTATTCTCTATTATGAGTTTATAAGTAATCCTGAACAGTTATTGTTTATAGGTATATTATATGCAGTATTAACATTAGGTGCGTGGGGGTATGCACATCTAAAAAACCGTAAATTGGTATAAATGAATGTAAATACTCCATTAAAGTAGAGCGTTAGCATATTTTACAATACTCTCTTCAGAAATTTTACGCTCGATTTTAGAGTGAACACCTTTAGAGAGTAAGGCACTTTTTAGTCCTGTTCCTAGTGATTCTGCTAGGAAAAAGTTGATTTGATGTTTGCTACAGAGTTGAGGCAGAACTTGTCCTGGGCGAACGTTATCTCTATGGACAGGATTTGTTAACACACCTCTGTTAATAATTTCTTGGTTTTCTATATGATAAATAAGCAAATAGGGTGCATTAGGTTTAGCATTAACGATGGACTCTTTTTTCTCACTTGGCACCATAATTAACAAATCATATTTCTCATCTTCAATCTGTAAGTTAGAGCCTGTAACCAGCATCATGGTTACTTTTTGTCGTGCATTTTTTAAAATGCGTGCAAAAGTAGGTCTTGAAACGCCCATTTGTTCAGCTGCATCTGCTTGGTACAGTTCTTTTGAATCCATTAAAAAGAGTGCTTCCATCTCTTCATGTAGCAAATGAATGGTCTCTTTTGTCTCACATTCATTTGATCCAAAGCTTGTACAAAGTGGTTTAAATTGTAAATTTCGTTTTAATTTATCTCGTCCCATGAGTAGAAGTATATCATAACTTTTTAACCAATACTTGACATATGACCAAAAAAATGATATATTTCGGTCATATGTTCAAAAAAATCTAAGGATAAAAAATGAAACTAGCAATACCTGTAAAAATGAATAAAGAGAATTCAGCCATAGCACCACTGTTTGGAAAAGCAAAATGGTTTGCAATTGTTGAGAATGGTCAAGTTGAGATAGTAGAGAATAGTGTGTCAGGAGGTCAAGCTGTCATTGACTGGTTGTACCGAATGAATGTAGATGCAATTTTAATGCAAGAGATGGGACGTACTCCCTATGAGAAGATTAAATCTTACGGAACCTTGGCTGTTTATCATACTGGTTTTGAAAGAATTTTACTAACGGATGTGTTAGAGAAGTTTAACAGTGGAGCGCTTCCTTTAATTGATGATACAAATATTGAAGCCATTATTAAACATCATGAAAAACGACACCCAGCACATGAACATGCTTAAAATAAGGAGATAACATGAAAATAGAAAATGAACCAACACTCGAAACAATTGATGATTATGACAACAATGAGACAAAAGAGAAACGAAAAACCATTCGTTTAATTATTGGAGGGCTTGTTGTTTTTGCAATTTTTTTAGGGTATTTACGTTTTGCAAATGACACGGTTAGTGACTACATTGGTACTACTGAAAGCCCTGGTATAAATGTTTCACATGATTAAGATTAAAAGATCAGTACCACATTTAAGTGGTACTTTCAAATAACTATTTAACTCCAAAGTTTATATTGTATCGGTCTTTCTCTAACCATAGTCCAATAGATTTTGAAGTCACTAAACGAGTATCTGCTACAGTTACAGTGTATTCTCCAATGGGCATATTAAGAAATTTATATCGACCTTTTACTCTTTTTCTATCGACTTCATTCCCTTTTTCATTATATAAAATAACTGTAATAGATGCTCCAGCAAAGGTATCTGTAGGTTCATTATTATTGATTTCCCAATCTTCATTTATATCGTTCCAAATAATTCCTGAGATAGTAAACCTTTTAGGAGTTTTCTTTAGAAGCCCAAAGTTTATATTTTTCCAGTCGAATTTTTTCCATGAGTTATCCCCAATCTCAATAGAGTTATTGGATATAGGCGTACTGTTTTCATAACCTTTTGGTAGGGTTACTTTTAGATGATATGCTTTGGCTTTAAGATTTTTAAAGGAGTAGTTCCCATTTTTATCTGTTTTAGTGCTAGATATAAGTTTATTATTTCTATCAGATAGAGAGACCTTAATTCCTTTAAGACCCTTTTCTTTGTTGTTTATTTCCCAATCTTCATCACTATCATTCCAAACTTTTCCACTAATAGTACCAATACCAGCTGTAATAGATTTTTCTGTCTTAATATCATCAAGATAACAGTTTCCTCGAATTTCAATTCCTTCAACTGTATAAATATCGATTTTTGGAATAAATTTTCTAATGTCTTTCAGTAAGTCTCTTCTCTGTTGATGCCATAGACCATCTCCTGAATCTCCACCCAGCGCAATATTAATAATTTTAGATTTTGTTCCGAAAAATTTAAATGACTCTTTTTCGTCAGCATCTTCTAACCCTAAGTCTACATCTGTATCACTGTATCGAATTAAAAGTCTTCCTTTTGTAGTTCTCACCCAAACATCCATTAGAAAACCATCACTACTTTTCAATTTAAAAGATAAAATAGTATTGGGAGTATCCCAGCCTTTCCCTTTTGCATAAGTTAAAGAACGATAATATCTCATGATGTCCATTCCTACAAGATAGACCGTATTATACTCATCACCTTCTAGTTTTATTACATGACTTTTTAGTGTAGAGTCATAAATGTTACTGACTTTTCCTTGAACAGGAGAGAGACCATAACGGTCGAGATAACGGTTTACATAAATGTTGTGTCGTCTGTCAGTACTACTGCTACCTGTACGTAGTGTAAAAGGCATTGTCCATTTTGATATGGATCCATCTTCAGCATTTTCATGAACAGTTGCCATTAAACTTATGCTTAGTAGCATAAATATTAAAATAATTTTATTGAAATAATTCATATTGTTTCCTATTTTTTTTTGTTAAAAATTATTATATCTATTTATTGTTGAAGAGTTTGTAAAGTAAAGGGATTAGTATGCAAAACTAGAAACAATGATAACAATTATCATTTTAATTGTTTTTTAAGAAATCTTAGAGTACCATTCAAAATCTAAAACGATAATAATTATCAGTTTTATATTAAATTAAGAATGGGAAGAAGTAAAATGAAAAGAACATTAGGACTTTTGCTAATTTCGGCTATTGGAGTTGAGGCAGGAAGTTTAGCAGAAGCATTTTCGTTGGCTAAAGTTAATGGATACCTTAGAGGAACTTACCAAGCACATGATGTTAAAGACGATAAAACTTATGAAGATGATGCATTGGGTGGAAAACTACATATTGAAACAGGCGAAGCATATGGAATCTCTGCAGGAGCAAGTTTCTATACATCAAATGCTGTTTTCAACAATGACAATAAAGGCTTGGTTCCTTTACGAGGTGAAAGTTATAAATCTTACAGCATTTTAGGTGAAGCGTACTTAAAGGCTGAGTTTGGAAAAAGCATGTTGAAAGTAGGGCGACAAGAGATTGAGACACCATTTGCACAAGTAGATGACATTGGAATGGTTCCAAACACTTTTGAAGCAGCTGTTTTTGAAAGTCATGAGATTCAAGATACAAGCATTTTTTTAGGACAACTTCAAAAGATGTCGGGTGTAGATGCCGAAAGTGTAGATACCTTTAAAAAGATTAATGGTTCAAGCAATGTTCAAGTTTTAGGAGTAACTTATGAAGGTATTTCTGACTTGACTCTGGCTGGATGGTATTACAACTTAAAAGACGGAGAAGTAGATAAAATTGCTTACCTTGAAGCTGATTATGAAAAAGAGTTGGGTGAGATGACTTATGGTGTTGGATTACAGTATGCTAACCAAGGGTACAGTGTAGGGCAAACAGCCAAAGTCTATGGTGGAACATTTAGTGCTACAGCGAACAAGCTTGGCTTAACAGTTGCTACAGCCTATACGGAAGTGCATGATAATGCTGCTACTTCTGGTTTTGGTGGAGGTCCTTTCTTTTCTAATTCTGAGTACCTCATCTTGGACAATGCAGGAAAAGATGGAAAAGCAACATGGTTTGGTTCTGAGTATGATGCTTCTAACATAGGTTTAGAGGGATTGGTTCTTGGTCTTGGTCAAGTTACATTAGAAAATGAAATAGGTAAAGAAGCAAGAGAGTTAGATTTTACGGCAAGTTATGAAATTAACAAGGCTACAGAGATTCACCTTATTGCTTCAAAGCTAAAAGGTGCCAATGTTGGTGAAGATGATGCAAAACATCTACGTGTTTTTGCTAACTATAATTTTTAAGAAGTTATGATTCGGATAATATAAGGGAATAATAGATGAAACTTTCAGAATTAACCAAAGGTGATAGAGCCTTAATAAAAAAGATAGAGACAGAAGAGGCACTTAAAACACGCTTGGCTTCATTTGGTGTGGTAAGAGGAAGTGAACTGACCATTGAAGCATGTTCCTTAGGAAAAAAAACCATGGAAATACTGGTTGATGACACGCTCATTGGACTTCGTGGAGAAGAAGCTAAAAAGATAGAAGTAGAGAAATTATAATGGATACAATTAAAATAGTTTTAGCAGGACAACCCAATGTTGGAAAGTCAATGCTTATTAACGCTATGAGTGGGTCAAATGGTTTAAAGGTTGGTAACTTCTCAGGGGTTACCGTTGAAAAAACAGAGGTTTGTTTTGAACACCATTGTCATATGTTTGAGATGGTTGATCTTCCTGGTACTTACTCAATTCGGGGTTTTTCACAAGAGGAGAAAGTAGCACATAACTATTTGCAAAATGAAGCGTATGATGTCATTATTAATGTTCTTGATGCAACGCATATTCAACGGAATCTTCTTTTAACATTAGAACTTTTAAAACTGAACAAAAAAATGGTACTTGCTCTGAATATGGCTGATGAAGCTCAAAAAGAGGGTATTGAAATAGAGGTTAAACAGTTAGAAAAAATTATTGGTGTACCTGTTATTTTAGTTTCAGCTAACACTAAACTGGGGGTAGAAGAGCTTTTAGAGAAGATTCATGAAGTTGCAGACAGTCCTAAAAGAAAAAACTCTAATATTCTCTATAGTGATGCTGTAGAAGAAGAGATTTTAGAATTAGGGAACTTCATAGATGCAAAGGGGTTTAGCATTCGGGATCTCACGAGCAGAGAGATAGCAATTCGCCTACTTTTTGAAGACAAAGAGCTTTATAAAGAGTTACATGATGAGCCTGTAATGATGGAGCTTCAACCCAAAATTGTTCAAGCATTAGAGCATCTTTATGTTCACCATGAGACAAAAAATGTTACTGAAATAAAATATAACGAATACAATGCCATTGCTCGTGGTATTAGAATGGAGACAGTAAGTTGCAATCGAAAAAAAGGAAAGAATAGAACCAAAAAAATAGATGATATTTTAATTAATAAGTATCTAGGAATTCCTATCTTTCTCTTTTTAATGTGGGGACTTTTTCAGTTAACATTTAAAATTGGTGCCATACCGATGGATTGGATAGATGCTGCCATTGGAGCATTTGGTGATTGGGTTGGTTCTACCATTCCTAACGAATTTATGCGTAGTTTAATTGTAGATGGAATCATTGCTGGGGTTGGGGCTGTTTTGCTCTTTTTACCCAATATTATTATTTTATACATTGGAATTGCTCTGCTAGAGACCACGGGTTACATGAGTAGGGTTGCCTTTTTACTTGATGGATTCTTTCATAAATTTGGACTGCATGGAAAGAGTTTTATTCCTCTTGTAACGGGTTTTGGATGTTCCGTTCCTGCTTACATGGCTGCACGAACACTTAAGAGTGAAAAAGACAGACTCATTACCCTTTTTATTATTGGTTTTATGTCCTGTGGTGCAAGATTACCTATTTATGTTCTTTTTACTGGTGCATTCTTTGGAGCAGATAAAGCTGGAAATATGCTTTTTGTTATCTACCTTTCAGGGGCACTCTTAGGGCTTGTTATGGCAAAAGTTCTTAGAGTCGTGGTTTTCAAAGGAGAAGATGAGCCCTTTGTTATGGAGATGCCAAAGTACCGTCTACCATCCTTTACCCTTATTTGGCATACGGTTTACAACAATGCAAAGAGTTATGTTAAAAAAGCAGGTACGTTCATCTTGGCTGCTTCCATTCTCATCTGGGTGGCTGCAACCTATCCAAACCAACCTTTGTTAGAAAAAGAGTATGCGTCAAAAATTGAGAAGTTACAAGATACTGGAGAGATAACAAAACTAAAAAATGAGTTAAAACTTAAAAAACTAGAGGGAAGTTACTTAGGACAACTGGGAAAAGCAAGTGAGCCATTTTTTGCACCTCTTGGTTTTGACTGGAAAATGACGGTAGCTCTAGAAACAGGACTGGCTGCAAAAGAGGTAGTGGTTTCAACGCTTGGTATTCTCTATGCTATTGGTGATGAGGTCGATGAAAACAGCAATGCTTTGGCAACAGCACTTAAAGCCAATGTAAGCTTTGCTTCGGCAATGGCATTCATTGTCTTTGTGATGATTTACTTACCCTGTCTAGCAGCCTCAATGGTCTTTGCAAAAGAAGCAGGAGGGTACAAGTACTTGGTCTATCTATTTGTTTTTACAACAGTGACAGCTTGGGTACTTTCATTCATTACCTATAGGATTTTACTCTAATGAAAAAGTTTTTTAAAGACATCTACGGTGTTGGCATTATTTTCTTCTACTACATGAAATGGTTAATCCTCATAGGCTTACCCATTCTCTACTTTGGACTTGACTACAAGTCCAATATGGTCATGAATGTTTTATGGGGTTACTCTTTTGTTTTGGTTATTAAAGACTTTGTTTATCTGGTGGTTTT